>Ga0209542_10012788_pt1 | contig 14602 bp, 13 predicted proteins | sample RifCSPhighO2_01_FD_184028 | JGI IMG/M metagenome (GOLD analysis project Ga0209542, IMG submission 184028) | Soil microbial communities from Rifle, Colorado - Rifle CSP2_plank highO2_0.1 (SPAdes) (version 2) | ecosystem: Environmental > Terrestrial > Deep subsurface > Rock core/Sediment ...
ACGCCAATGCCGATATTATGGGACATTCCGGCAACTACGAAGCCGCCATGGAAACTATTAGGGTTATTGACCGAGAAATCAATCGTCTTGTGAAAGCAACGCTGGCCCAGCCCGACGCTGTAATGATTATCACTTCCGACCACGGCAATATTGAAAGAATGCTTGATCCTTTAACCGGCCTGATTGAAACCAAGCACGACCCCAACCCCGTGCCTTTTTATTTGGTAGGCAAAAAATTTGAACGAATCAAAAGTGAAGCCGAAATTCAAAAAGCGGAAATTAAAAATCTCGGCACCCTGGCCGATGTCGCTCCCACGATTTTGAATTTATTGGGGCTCCCCCAACCAAAAGAAATGAACGGCAACAATCTTTTGCCGTTTTAACCTAAATCAATTATCATTAAAAAGTCAGATTAATAAATTAGACAAAGATGACCATTCTCTTAGCCATAATTTTTCTCGCGTTAATTTTGCTGGCCCACGAGCTGGGGCATTTTTTATTGGCCAAGATTTGCAAAGTGCCGGTGGAAGAATTCGGTTTTGGTTTTCCGCCGAGAATTTGGGCCAAAAAAATCGGGGGAACGGAATACAGTTTCAACTGGCTGCCCTTGGGCGGTTTTAACAAAATCAACGAAGAAAGTTTCAGCCGCCAGTCCGCTGGCCGCCGCATGCTGATTTTGGCCGGAGGCATTTTCACCAACATTTTGCTGGGCTGTTTTTTTTTCAGCCTGGTTTTTATGCTCGGCAGCCGATCTTTGGTGCTCGTCAGCGATTTAGCTCCTAATTCTCCCGCCGCTTTGGCCGGAATCCAAAAAAATGACGAAATTGTTTCGGTGGGTTCCCGGAAAGAAACCTTGACCGCCCCTTTCTTGGGCCAAGCATTCATAGAATTCGTTAATCGTTATAAAGGAGAAACCCTGACCTTGAAAATGAACCGGGCCGGGAAAATAATAAATTTTCAGGTAGCCAGTCGAGAAAACCCGCCGACTGGCGAAGGGCCATTGGGCGTTGCCATCGTTGACGCCGGAGTTCCGGCCAGGCCTTTTGGCCAAAGCTTGGTTGAGGCCGTTAAAACTACCGGCCAGGTTATCGGTTTGTCTTTTTTAAGCATTTATCGGTTGGCGACGCGGGCTTTCGTGGAACCGGCTGTTCTTAACGCCCTCACCGGACCGGTGGGAGTCGTGGCCTTAGCGGGCCAAGTCGGCAAAATCGGCTTCGCCTACTTTCTCCAGATTATGGCTTTTATTTCTTTGGGCTTCGCCGTCTTCAACGCCCTTCCCCTGCCGGCCCTTGACGGCGGCCATCTGCTTTTCATTCTCATAGAAAAAATCAAAGGGTCGCCGATTTCAGTCCGGATAAGAAATTCAATCAACGCTTTCGGTTTGGGCATTCTTTTGCTTTTAATGGTTTTTGTGACGATTAAGGATATAAAGGGGTTGCTGTAAAATTTTTAATTCTCAATGTTGTTTATGAAAGAAAAAATTAAAATAATAATCCCGACGCTTTTAATCATCGTTTCTATCGGAATACTGGCTTACTTCTGGATTTCCCCGCGTGATAATTTTAAATGTCCGAATGATTACGCGACATTCAATGAATACGCCGATGCCACCGCAAAATGGATACGAGCGGAAATGGATAAGAACCCCGATATTTCGGAAGAAAATCTTTTAGAAATGAGGACGGAAGAACTTGAGACGCATAAATGCGAAAAATCGCGCTGGTTATAGTAGGAATTTCTATCGAGGTTGAACCTCGATAATGCCAAAAATCGCCAAGCAGGCGATTTTTGCTTGCTTTGATTTTGTTGTAGAATAAACACATGTATCAATCAAAATTATTCTTTAAACCCCAGAAAGAATCTCCCAAAGACGAAACCAGCTTGAACGCGCGGCTTTTAATCCGGGCCAATTTTATTGATAAATTAATGGCCGGCGTTTATTCTTTTTTGCCTTTGGGCTGGCGGGTTCATAAAAAAATAGAAAATGTCATCCGCGAGGAAATAAACGCTATCGGGGGGCAGGAAGTGTTTTTGCCCGCGCTTCAGCCCAAAACCATCTGGGAGAAATCCGGCCGCTGGGATAAAATGGAGCCGCCGCTTTTCAAGTTCCAAGACCAGCACGAAAAAGACCTGGCGCTTGGCTCCACCCACGAAGAAGTTATCACCGACCTGGTCGGCCGATTCGCTAATTCTTACCGGGGCTTGCCTCTCTATCTTTATCAAATCCAGAACAAATTTCGCAACGAAATTCGCTCCACTGGCGGTTTGCTCCGGGTCAGGGAATTCTTGATGAAGGATTTGTATTCTTTCCATGCTTCCCAAGAAGACCTTGATTCTTATTATCAGAAAGTAATCGGCGCCTATAAAAAGATTTTCAAGCGCTGCGGTTTTGACACCAAGATAGTTGAAGCGTCGTCAGGGTCAATCGGCGGAGATGTTTCCAATGAATTTATGATGCTTTGCGAAACCGGCGAAGACAAGATTTTTTATTGCTCCAAGTGCGACTGGGCGGTGAATGAAGAAAAATTAGACAATAAAATTTCGGGGAAGTGTCCAAAGTGCGACAGTAAAATTCTCAACGGCCAGGCGATTGAAAACGGCCATGTCTTTAAATTAAAAACAAAATATTCGGAAAAATTGGGAGCTTATTTTATTGACCAAGACGGCAGTCGAAAACCGGTTGTGATGGGCTGCTACGGAATAGGTCTCGGCCGGTTGATGGCTTCGGCGGTTGAGGCCCACAATGACGCCTTCGGCATTATCTGGCCTGAAGAAATCGCTCCGTTTGACATTCATCTTCTGGAAATCGGCAAGACCCAAAAAATCCTCCGAAGTTTCGCGGAAAAAATTTACCAGAGCTTGAAAAAATCCGGTTTTGAGGTTTTATACGATGACCGCGAGGAAATTTCCGCCGGCGAAAAATTCACCGACGCCGACCTGATTGGCATTCCCTGGCGGCTGGTAGTCAGCGAAAAAACCTTGGCTAATAAAAAAACGGAAATCAAAAAAAGAGGCGAAAAGAAAACCCAGCTTTTGACTTTGGAACAAATTATTAAGAAAATAAGAAAATAAGAAATAAATGGGAATTTTCCAAAAAAACATCGGTATTGATATGGGAACGGCCAACACCCGCGTTTACTTAGCCAACAAGGGCATCGTCTTAAACGAGCCGTCAATCGTGGCTTTTAATAATCGGACCAATCGGGTGATTTCGGTCGGTCAGGAGGCCAAGAAAATGTTCAGCCGGACGCCCATTCACATAAGCGCCATCAAACCGCTGGCCAACGGAGTGATTTCAGACTTTGATATCGCCCAGGAAATGGTTCGCCGATTTTTAAGCAAAACCACGCCGTGGTCTTTGTCTACCCGGATTATTGCCAGCATCCCCACCAATTTAACGGAAGTGGAACAAAAATCCGTGGAAGATATTTTCAAAAATGCCGGAGCCAGCAGCGTCTTTTTGGTGCCTCAACCGGTGGTGGCGGCTTTGGGTTCCCGTCTGGAAATCAACGAACCCGGCGCTCGGATGATAGTGGATATCGGCGCGGGCGTAACCGGCGTGGCTATTCTTTCAATGAACGGATTGGTGGTTTCCGAACGTCTGAAAATAGCGGGCGACCAATTTGACGAAGATATCATTAAGTTTGTTCGCGATGAATTTAAATTAATGATCGGCGGACCGACTGCCGAAGAAATAAAAATCGGCGTCGGTTCGGCCGCTCCCCAGACGGAAAAATTGGAAGCGGTGGCTCGCGGCCGCGATATATCAAGCGGTTTACCTAAAGAAATTATCGTTAAAGACAGCCAAATCAGAGCGGCGATTCATCGCTCCCTTCGGGCTTTGCAAGAAACCATCAAAAAAGTGATTGAAACGGCGCCAGCCGAGCTGGTGGGCGATATTTACAAAAACGGCATTTATCTTTGCGGCGGGGGCAGTTTATTGAGAGGAATTGATGATTTTTTTCGCAAGGAAATAGCCGTCAATATCCAAATCGTGGACGATCCCCTGACTTGCTTGGTTCGGGGAACGGGTTTGGTTGCCGAAAATTTTAATCAATACAAAGATTCGCTGTTTTCGTAATGTCAAAATGCCCAAAAAATATATTTTGTTTTTTATACTTTTAGCGACCTTAATTTTGGTTTATTTCTATCAAAGGAATATATTTATCGGCCTGGATAAATTTAAAAATTCCAATTCTGCCTTAACCGAACTGCGTTTGGAAAACCAGGGGTTGCGTCAAAAAATTCAGGAGCTGACAAATAAATTAAATCTTGATAATCAGCCCTATCTGACCGCCCAGGTTTATTCGCGTTATCCTTTTAACAATAACCAGAGTTTGATCATTGACGCCGGTTTCAAAGCTAAAGTAACGGTTGGTTGGCCGGTTTTGGCGGCCGAACACCGTCTGCTGGGAAAAATTGTCAAGGTGAGGGCCAACACCAGCGAAGTGGAAACGATTTTTTCGCCCGATTGGCGAAGCACGGTTAAAATCGGCCCATCGGGCGTTGAAGCCCTTTTGGTGGGCGGCCGCCAACCAAAATTGGAATTTATCCCGGCTAACGCCAAAATAAATCCGGGCGACGAAGTTTCAAGCGTCTCCCCCGACCTGCCCTTGAATCTTTTTATAGGCGAAGTAAGCGAGATAATTTCCCAACCCGCCGCTTCTCTCTGGCAGGCGAAATTAAAAACCGACTACGATCCGAATCAGTTAAAAAAAGTTTTTGTTATTACCGATTATGAATGACCTGGTTAAAATATTGATTTGGGGAGTTTTTATTCTTTTGGCTTTTGCTTTGCAGACTAATCATTTTCTAAGTTTAGGCGGAATTAATCCCAATTTAATCCTGCTGGCTGTTTCCGGAGGCGTCATTTTGGAGAAAAAATTCAGAAATTTCCTGGGTTTAATTCTGGCGATTATTTTTCTGTCGGTCATTTTCTGGCCATACTGGCTAAAAGAAATCTTGGTTTTATCGGGCTTGGGTTCCGCGGCTTTTTTGTTTAAAAAATTTTTAACCGGCAGCGCGGTTTTGGATTTTCTGATTTTAATTTTGATAGGGACCCTGGGATTCTATTTAATGGCAAATTTCCGCTATTTTCCCGCCAATCCCGCGGCCATTGCCGCCGAACTGTTTTATAATATAAGCCTGGGCGGTGTTTTGGTTGTTGCCCTGAAATTATTTCAACGGCGGATTTAGAAACTTTTAATTACGAAATTAAACTACAAGCAATAAATGAAAAGATTTTTCTGAAACCCAAACGGAAGCGCAGCTCCGATGAAATCGGAGCGTGAGCGGGTTGAAGAAAATCTTTTCATTTATTGCTTGCGAGATAAGAGTTTCGTAATTCAAATTTAAAAAATGCGGAAAAAACGAGAATTGAATCTTGAAGATATTTTAACCGACAAGGCGGTTATTGACGACATTTTGGAAGTGCCGGTTAAGCCCGATGTTTTTAAAATTTGTTTTTTAGTCGTCGCCTTGATGGCCTTGGTTAACGTCAACCGTCTTTTCTCTCTGAATGTCTTTAGGGGGGATTTTTATCGTCAACGCGCTTTGGCCAACATCAGCGAAGTTGCTGTTCAAAAAGCCGAACGAGGAGTTATCTTTGACCGTTACGGCAAACCCCTGGTAAAAAACAAGCCGATATTTAATGCCGTCTTGGTGCCTTCGCAGTTGCCCAAAGAAACAACGGAAAAGAAAACGGCTATAGCTAAAATCACCGAGATGCTGGATTTAGAACCGGAAGCCATTCAAAAAATTATTAAAAAAACCGATTTGGAATTCACCAATAGAATTTTATTGGTCCGGGATTTGCCTCAAAACAAAGCCGTAATTTTTCAAAGCGCGAATCTAACCGGTCTCCAAATAGAAAGCGGCTGGCAAAGAGATTATCAGGAATCCAAAGCATTTAGTCATCTTTTGGGCTATGTTGGCCTAGTCGCCAAAAATGATCTCGTCGTCAACCCGGATTTAACAAGCAATGATTTAATTGGCAAAAACGGCTTGGAGGCCTATTATGACCGTCAACTAAGAGGAGAAAACGGGAAAATAACCATTTTTCAAAATGTCCAAGGAAAGATTTTGACTGAAAATTTAACCAAACAGCCAAAAGCGGGCCAGCCTTTAAAAACTTTTATTGACGCCGATCTCCAAAATTATTTTTCCAATCGCTTGGAGCAGGGCCTCAAAGAATTGGGTCGGGACACCGGAGTGGGCATAGCGATTGATCCTTCAAATGGCGAAGTGCTGGCCTTGGTCAGTTTGCCTAGCTTTGACGGCGCCCGAATTGCCGACTTTCTCAATCAATCCACCCAGCCGCTTTTCAATCGGGCGATTACCGGTCTTTACGCGCCGGGTTCAACCATCAAGCCCCTGGTAGCCGTCGCCGCGCTCAATGAAAAAGTCATTGATACGAAAAAAGAAATTTTTTCCGCCGGATATATTGAAATTCCCAATCCCTATAATCCCGACAAGCCCAGTATTTTTTTGGACTGGAAGCCTCACGGCTGGGTTAATTTTTACTCCGCCCTGGCTCGTTCTTCCAATATTTATTTTTACGCTCTCGGCGGAGGCTGGGAAGATGTTAAGGGATTAGGCATCAGCAAGCTAAGAGATTATTGGCAACGTTTCGGTTTCGGCAATCCGACCAATATAGATTTGGTTGGCGAGAAAGAAGGACTCCTGCCCGCGCCTTCCTCCGATTGGCGATTGGGCGACACTTACAACGCGACTATCGGCCAAGGCGATCTTTTGGTTACGCCATTGCAATTAGTTAATTACATCACAGCCATTGCCAACGGCGGTAAAATATACGAACCACGGATAGCGAAAACCGAACCCAAAATGCTCAAAGACCTTGCCAATCTGAAAGAATTTCTTTCCGAAGCGGAAAAAGGAATGATTGAAGCAACCCAAAAATCTTATGGCACCGCCTACCTTTTGAATGACTTGCCTTTTCTAACCGCCGCCAAAACCGGAACCGCTCAAATTAATTACAATACCAAAACCAACGCTTTGTTTGTCGGCTACGGCCCAATCCCCCAACCCCGGATAGCTATTTTGGTTTTAGTTGAAAATGCCCGGGAAGGCAGCTTGAATGCCGTCCCTGTGGCTAAAGATGTTTTCAAGTGGTATTATGATAACCGAATAAAAAAATAAAGATTATGACAAAGGTTTATTTAACCAAAGAACGGTTAGCCGAATTAAAAAAAGAATTAGCTGATTTAAAAACCCGCGCCCGGAAAGAAATAGCCGAACGGCTGAAACAAGCCAAAGAAATGGGCGACCTTTCCGAAAATTCCGAATTCTCCAGCGCCAAGGAAGCGCAGACATTGATAGAACACCGAATTAGCCAATTAGAAGATTTAACCCGGGAAGCCGCCATCATCCATAAACCGAAAGACGGTCAGACAATTAAAATCGGCTCCGCCATTAAAGTTCAAAAAGGCAATCGGTTTTTTAATTACACCATCGTCGGCCCCGAAGACAGTCAGCCGGGCAAAGGATTGATTTCCAACGAATCGCCTTTGGGCAAAGCTTTTTTGGAGAAGAAAGCCGGCGAAACCGTTAAAGTCCAAACCCCCGTCGGTTTGGCCGAGTATAAAATTATAAAAATAGAATAAAAATGCTTAAAGATATTATTGCCGAACGACAAAAAAAATTAGCCAAACTCAAAAGCCGGGAAATCAATCCCTACCCCTCTTCGGTAAAACGAGAAGCTTCTTTGGCCGAAGCTTTAAAAAATTTCAATCATTGGCAAAAAATCGGAAAGAATTTATTTTTGGCCGGTCGGCTTCGGGCTTGGCGCGACCAGGGCAAGATAATTTTTGCCGACCTGGAAGACGAAACCGGAAGATTGCAGTTGGTTTTTAACGAGAAAAAAAGCAAGCAATTTGATTTAATCAAAGAAACTTTTGACAGCGGTGATTTCGTTGAAGTTCGGGGCAAACTTTTCAAAACCAAAAGAGGAGAAAAAAGTTTAGCCGTAAATTCAAGCCGAATCATCGGCAAAAGCCTAAGGCCGCTGCCAACCGAATGGTTCGGTCTTAAGGACGCCGAAGAACGTTTCCGCCGCCGTTACCTGGATTTGATTTTGAATCCGGAAGTCAAAAAAAAGCTCCAAAAACGTTCAGAAATCATCGCCCTTTTCCGCCAATTGCTTCAGGCTGAAGGATTTTCGGAAGTGGAAACACCCATCCTTCAACCTCTGCCCGGCGGAGCCAAAGCTAAACCGTTCAAAAGCCACTGGGAAGCCCTGGGCGAAGACGTTTTTTTGAGAATTGCCCCGGAATTGTATCTTAAAAGATTATTGGTGGCTGGTTTTGAAAAAATTTTTGAAATTGGGAAAAATTTCCGCAACGAGGGAATTGACCGGGAACATTATCCCGAATTTACCATGCTTGAACTTTACTGGGCCTACGAAAATTATCAGTCTTTGATGAAATTCATCCGAAAAATTTTATTAAAACTGGTTAAAAATCTGAAGCTGAAGTCAACGGTTTTTAATCGGCCGTGGCAGACATTCACTTTTGACGAAGTCCTGAAAAAATTCAGCGATTCCGCCCGGAAAAACCATCTTGATAATTTAAACGCCGATGAAGCCGCCGAAATTTTCAAAAAAGAAATCTGCCCAAAATTGAAAAATCCCACTTTCATCACCGATTATCCATTAGCCCTCTCTCCTTTGGCCAAATCTTGTTCCGGCGACTCCCGACTGGTTGAGCGTTTCCAGCTGGTAGCCAACGGCTGGGAATTAATTAACGGTTATTCCGAATTGAACAACCCCGAAGAACAGCGCCGCCGGTTGGAAAAGCAGGAAGAAAAATATTTAGCCGGCGATGAAGAACTCTCTCGGGTAGATCAGGATTTTCTTGAAGCCCTGGAATACGGGATGCCTCCGGCCGCCGGTTTAGGAATAGGAATTGACAGATTGGTAGCCTTGTTAACCGAAAGTCATTCAATCAGGGAAATTATCGCTTTCCCAATGCTTAAAGAGAAAGAACAAAATAAATAAATATGTTAGACGTTAAATTTATTCGTGAAAATTCCGAAGCAGTCAAAGAAGGGATTGCCAAAAAGAAAGCCGACCCCAAGCTGGTTGATTCTTTTTTGCGGTTGGATGAAGAATGGCGAACAAAAGTGGCGGCCATTGACCAATTGCGTTCGGAGCACAATTTGAATAACAACGAATTGGCCAAACACCGAACCGATGATTTAATCAGCAAAGCCGAAATTCTCAAAAAACAATTAACCAAGTTGGAAGAAGAAGAAAAGGACATCAAAGAACATCGTCAGGCCAAACTTAACTTGATACCCAATTTACCGCAGACGGATGTTCCACTGGGAAAAGACGAAAGCGAAAATCAGGTTATAAAAGAAGTGGGTGAAAAACCGAAATTTGATTTTGACCCCAAGGATTATCTTTCTCTGGCCGAGAAACTCGGCATTATTGACATCAAACGAGCCGCCAAAGTTTCCGGCAGCCGTTTCGGCTACCTCCTGGGCACGGCCGCCCTTTTGGAATTCGCCCTGATTAATTTCGCGCTCAAACGTCTTCTTGATGAAAATTATATTTCCAAAATAATCAAAAAAAACAATCTTAATGTTTCCAATAAGGTTTTTACTCCGGTAATCCCGCCGGTTTTAATCAACCGGAAATCAATGTGGGGCATGGGTTATTTGGACCAGGGCGCCGATGAGATTTATCATTTGGAGAAAGACGATCTTTATCTGGTCGGCACCGCGGAGCAGTCGCTTGGAACAATGCATCAGGACGAAAGCTTTAAAGAAAGCGAACTGCCTAAACGTTATGTCGGATTTTCCACCTGTTTTCGCCGCGAAGCCGGCTCTTACGGCAAAGACACCAAAGGTATTTTACGGGTTCATCAGTTTAATAAACTGGAAATGTTCAGTTTCGCCGCTCCGGAAACTTCCGAAGAAGAACATAAATTATTTTTGGCCGTTGAAGAGGCCTTGATGCAGGAATTGGAAATTCCTTATCGGGTAATGAAAATTTGTGCCGGCGATTTGGGCGCTCCGGCGGCGGCCAAATTTGATATTGAGACCTGGTTTCCGGGCGAAAATATTTACCGCGAAACCCACTCCACTTCCAACTGCACCGATTATCAGGCGCGAAGACTGAATGTTCGTTATAAAGATAAAACCGGAAAGACGAATTTTGTTCATACCGTCAACGGCACGGTTTTCTCCCAGCGTCCGATTTTAGCCATTATTGAAAATAATCAAACCAGGGAAGGCGGTGTAAGCATTCCCAAATCTTTAGCTCCCTATTTTGATAAGTCAAATTAGAAAAAGCGAGATGCCGAAATTCGCGATAATTTTCTCTGTTTTTATTTTGTTGGTCATTGGCGTCGTTTATTTTGTTTTTCATTCGCCGTTTTTTCAAGTAACCGGCATTGAAGTGGTCGGTTCGCAAAGAACCGAAGAAATTAAAGGAGAATTAATCGGTTTTCTTTTGAAAACCGCGAGTTTCCGGTTTTGGCTCGGCCCGGAAAATTTGCTTTTCTGGTCTCCCGAAACAACCAGCCAACCCCTCCCATCCCTGCACTGGATCAGAGATATTAAAATCCGGAGAAATTGGCAACAAAAAAAAATCGTCATTGAAGCCCAAGAGCGCGAACCTTATCTCTTGTGGTGTCTCACAGCCAGCGGCGATTGTTATTGGCTTGACGAACAAGGCCTGGTTTTTTCTCTCGCTCCCGAAGCCGAGGGCTTTATCGTCCCAAAAGTATTTGAAAAAAATGGCCGCCAACAATTGATATTCGGTCAGCCGTTTTATGACAATCCCCAATTAGTAAAAAATGCTTTGGAGATTGTTAAACAAATAAAGAAATCATCGCTGGCCGTTAATCGCTTTTTGATTAACGACATTAATCTGGAGGAATTGGAAACCGAAACGAACGGGCTGAAGTTGTATTTCGGTCTGCGTTTTTTGCCGCAAAATCTTAATAAGATTTTAACCGATTTGGCCAGCCGTTTGGATTTTCCGAAACTGGAATATGTTGACTTCCGGGTGGAAAACAGAATATATTACAAATGAGTAAAATAAAATGCCGATTTATGTCTAAATTAAAATCCCCTTATTTTTTTCTCATCTTAATTATCGCTGTTTCTTTGTCTTTAATGCTTTTGGTTTCCAGCCAGGAATCCGCCACTATGGACGAGTTGGCTCATATTCCGTCCGGCTACAGTTACCTGCGATATTTGGACTATCGCCTGAATCCGGAGCATCCCCCTTTGGTCAAAGCCCTTTCGGCCATACCTTTGATGTTCATGGGATTAAATTTCCCCGTTGACCATTCCAGCTGGAATAACGACGTCAATGGCCAGTGGGCGGCGGGCAATCAATTTATTTATTGGTCCGGCAATAATGCTGATTGGCTCGTATTTTGGGCGCGGCTCGGGCCGATTATTTTAACGCTTTTGCTGGTTTTGCTGATTTATGTCTGGGCCAGGGAATTATTGGGTGACTGGTGGGGGCTTCTGCCGGCATATCTGTTTGCTTTTTCGCCGACAGTTTTAGCCCACGGCCACTATGTCACCACCGATATCGGCGCGGCTTTCGGAATTGTTTTGGGAACTTATTTTTTTATCAAATATCTTCTGAAACCTGCTGGTAAACATTTGATTTTCGCCGGTTTGGCTTTCGGCGCGGCCCAATTGATGAAATTTTCCGTTGCCCTGCTGATTCCTTATTTCATTGTCCTGACTTTGGCCTGGGTTATTCGCAACCTGCCTGACCGGCAGACAAGTCAAAAATTCTGGAAAAAATTTCTGGCTTTGGCGGCCATTTTTTCCATCGGCTATTTCTTGGTTTATCTCGTTTATTTTATTTTTACCGTTAATTATCCTGTTTCCAAACAAGTCTCCGATACTGAATTTATCTTAACTTCTTTTAAACAACGTTTAATCGCCGATACTGACATTCAGGTGGCCGGTAATAAATTTTTCCGGCCGCTGGCTCATTATTTTTTGGGCATATTGATGGCCGGCCAGCGTTCCGCCAACGGCAACACCGCTTATTTTTTGGGACAAATTTCGGCCGCTGGCTGGTGGTATTATTTCCCGGTCGTCTTTCTCCTGAAAGAACCGATTTCTTCGCTGGTTTTGATTTTAGCCGTTTTTCTTTTCGGGTTTTGGGGTATTATCAAGAAATTCAAAATCAAGGTTTCAAAATTCAAATTTCAAGATTCAGGTTTCAAGACTCAAGTTTTAAGATTCAAAAATTATCTCGGCACTCATTTCCCGGAATTTTCAATGCTCTTTTTTGTCGCTTTTTACTGGCTTTACAGCATGCAAAGCCAGCTCAATATCGGCGTCCGCCATATTCTGCCGACAATGCCTTTTATTTATATTTTAACGACCGCCGGCCTGAAAAATTGGGCGAACAGCCGTTTCTGGAAACATTCTCTTAAAATCGGCCTGATTTTTGTTTTTCTCTTCTGGTATTTTTTGGAAATGGTCTGGGCTTTCCCCTTTTATCTTTCTTATTTCAATCAGTTGGGCGGCGGCGTCAGCCAGGGTTACCGCAATGTCACCGACTCCAACTATGATTGGGGCCAGGACTTGAAACGACTGGCCGCTTTCGTCAAAGAAAAAAACATTGAAAAAATAGCGGTTGAGTATTTCGGCGGCGGCGATGTCAAATACTACCTAAGCGATAAAGCGGAAACCTGGCAGTCCTCGCGCGGCAATCCCAAAGACATCGGCATCAAGTGGCTGGCGGTTTCGGTAAATAACCTGGAAGGGGCGTTGGCCAAAACAGCGGCCGGCTTTGCCAGAAATCCGGAAGACGAATATCCCTGGCTGCGAGAAATCAAAAACCCTTTCCAGCCGGATTTTAAAGCCGGAACCTCAATTTTCATATACAAACTTTAATTCTCTAAATTTATATTTCATATAACAAATTTTACTATTGTAATTCCACGATCGTGGAATTACAATAGTAAATAAGAATCAAGAATTTATTTATGAAACTTTCAATCGGAATCGTCGGCTTGCCCAATGTCGGCAAATCAACCTTATTTAAATTAATAACCAAACAAGAGGTCAATATCGCCAATTATCCTTTTGCCACCATTGACCCCAATATCGGCATCGTCCCTGTTCCCGACGAAAGACTGGAAAAACTGGCGAAGTTAAGCGATTCCAAAAAAATCGTTCCGGCCGTGGTGGAATTTTACGATATCGCGGGCTTGGTCAAAGATGCCAGCAAGGGCGAAGGCTTGGGCAACCAGTTTTTGTCCCACATCCGGGAAGTAAGCGCCGTTGTTGAGGTCGTCAGGTGTTTTGAGTCAAGTGAAATTATTCACGTTGAAAATAAAGTTGACCCTTCAAAAGACATAGACACCGTTAACACGGAATTAATTTTGAAAGACCTGGAAACCGTTGAAAAAAGAATTGCCAAACTGGAAGGAGAAGCCAGAGCCGGTGACAATAAAAAAATAAAAGATTTTGAGACGGTTAAAAAAATCCGGGACGGGCTGAATAAAAACATCTTGGCCATCAATCTTGACAAAGAATTATTAAACGAACCGGCGATTGAAGAAATGAATCTTTTGACCGCCAAGCCGCAAATCTATCTTCTTAACGGCGCGGCGGAAGACATTTCCGAAGAATTAAAAACCAAAATCAAATCCCTCCAAGCCGATTATCTGATATCGGATTTAAGCGGCAACCAAAGCGTCAACGAATTGATTAAAAAAGCGTATAAAATGCTGGGGCTGATCAGTTTCTTGACAACCGGCGAAGATGAAACCCGGGCCTGGACTATCAAGAAAGAAGCCAAGGCGCCTGAAGCCGCCAGCGCCATTCACACCGATTTTGAAAATAAATTCATCCGGGCCGAAGTGATTAATTGGGAAAAACTATTGGAAGCCGACGGCTGGGTGAAAGCGAAACAAAAAGGCTGGATTAAAATTGAAGGACGGGATTACGAAGTTCAAGACGGCGACGTAATGGAGATAAGACATTCGTAATTTGATATAATAAAGCAAACAAGGCCGAATCTTTTTAAAAATTAAATTCCCAAATTATGAAAAAATTTTATTATTTCTTTCTGATTTTAATTGCCGGAATAACGACCGCCATCGCGGTAATGGCTTTCACCGGTCCGGGCGCCCGAACTCCCGGCGTCGGCAATCCCGATTTCTGGATTAAAAGCGGCAATGACATTTATTACAATCCCGTGGGAAGCGGCAATATCGGCATCGGGACGATTAACCCGGGACAAAAGCTTTCGGTGGTTGGCGTTATTGAATCCACTTCCGGCGGCTTCAGGTTCCCTGATAGTACCACCCAGACAACTGCGGCCACTGGCGGTTTAGGCGGCGGCGGAACCGTAAACTATGTCGGCAAATTTACGGACACGGGAACTATCGGCAACTCTCTTATTTTTGACAACGGTACGAACGTCGGCATCGGGGATACGAATCCGGTTACCCGCCTGGAAATCGCCGATGCCAACAAGTCCCTTTGGGAGTTCGGCAATCTCTATATACGCACCAACAACGCGCAGGCGGCCGGTATCGGCGGCTCGCTGTTTTTTGGCGGCATCTACACTGGAAGTGCCGACACCTCATGG
>Ga0209542_10012793_pt1 | contig 14598 bp, 16 predicted proteins | sample RifCSPhighO2_01_FD_184028 | JGI IMG/M metagenome (GOLD analysis project Ga0209542, IMG submission 184028) | Soil microbial communities from Rifle, Colorado - Rifle CSP2_plank highO2_0.1 (SPAdes) (version 2) | ecosystem: Environmental > Terrestrial > Deep subsurface > Rock core/Sediment ...
AGAAAGCACACGGTGCATAAAGAGACAAAGAAATAAAACGACGGACAAAAACCCCGTCGCTCGACGGGGTTTTTGATTTTTGGTAGCATTATGTTTATTGGGAGTGTCGCCTGCCTGTCGGCGGGCAGGCCCAACCCCGACGTATAATCAGAATATACTATTTATATTTTTGGGAGTGTCGTCCAACGGCAAGACTCTGGTCTCCAAAACCAGCTATCCAGGTTCGAATCCTGGCACTCCCGCCAAACCCCCCTTCCGCCCGCCACGCCTGTCCGCCTCTGGCGGAGAAGCGACCCTCTCGGATTGAAAAACTGCCAAAGAACCTGAAAAAATATCGGCTCGAACTTCATTTTGGGCCAAAAGCGGGCTTCCCTCATTTTTAATTGGACTAAATTCATGAAATTTGATAGTATTATATTGAAAGAATAGCATAACACTTTAATACTATCAAATTAGTGATAATATGGCAATAGAAATCAACATAGGCGAGAATATAAAAAAGTACCGAAATAAGCAGGGATTATCCCAAGAGGATTTTGCCAAGAAATCTGGCGTGAAATACACTACTCTTACAAAGATTGAGAGTGTATAAGGCCACCCATCTTTGCACTCTTGGGCAGTTAATACTGGTAATGGTTTTAATGTGAGCATAAATTCAACAGGAGATAATTTGTTTCCAAACGCATAATGTGGACGTTCAGTATTGTACCACACAAGCCAATCAATGAGCTTGCGGTTGAAAACAACAGTATCCATAAGTTCTCCAATATGATAATCAACAAACTCATCTTGAATCGTTCTGTTAAACCGTTCGCAGTGAGCGTTCATCTTTGGGGTCTTGGGATATGTGTGGTAGTGAGTGAGATGAAGCTTCTTAAGCTCCTGGGCAAAATGTTTGGCAAACTCTGACCCGTTGTCTGTAAGAACAAAGGTTATTGGAAATGGGAATATCTTGAGACAGAGCTCGAAAAACTCCTTGGCCGCCTTTGAAGCATGGCTTGTGGTGCTCCAAGCGAAGCCAAACCTTGTATAGATATCTTCAAATGTAATTATATACCTTCTTGAGCCATATATTATCTTCTCCACAGTATCAAGAGCTACAACATGTCCCGGATACAATGCCTTCAAATCCTTTGGTTTCCTTAATACTTTGCGTCTTGTGATAGGTCGCGACTTCCCAAAATGAGATACTTTTTGCGGGTAGAGGCGCAGACCTCCCAAGTCCTTTATGATCCTGCCTATGGTTTGAGATTTGGGACATTTGAGGTTCTTGGCCTTGCAGAATCTCTGGAGGATCGGGTAGAGTTTATCCTTGCCTAGATTGGGGTGCTCCCAGCGTTGGCGCTTGATTTCAGACAACACTTCTTCAGGCCAGAGACGCCTGCGTTTAGTGATTGGAGTCTTCTTCTTGTCATTGAGAGCTTCAGGTTTTCTCCATCCTTGGTTAAACTTTCTCTTCCAGTCAAAGAGAGTCCCTCCTTCTCTTTACTGAAAACGCCTCTCGGGTTGTCTCAAGTCCATGTTTTTCCCAGAAAGCGAGGATTTTCGCTTTCTTCAACGCTTTGTCGGTAATCATATACCGATAGCGTAGAGCAAAGTTGTAGAAGCTTACGAATCCTTTTGTTCCTCTGTATATATGAAATACCTCCATATGGTTTAGGGCCTTATGGAGTGCAATATGTATCTGGCCTTATGCACCAAAAACCCCCGCACGACGCGGGGGTTTTTTTATGTTGTTTTCTTACTTTTGTGCAAGATCGTTAGCCGCGTTCTTTTCGATAATCTCGACGCGGAGATTTTTTATGCCGAATCTTCGCGCCTGTTCGTAGTGCGGAAACCAGATATCCATACGGTTTTTATACCGGGAGTTCATCCGATCTTTTACCACAAATACCTTGTCGCCATACGTATCGGGGAAGCGCAGAAGTGTCTCAAAAGGGTAACGATTTGTCGCAACGATGCCCCAATCAACGATTGAGCCGGACGCCGTTATATGCGGCGTGTCGTCCGTCTCTTCTTCCCGGCTTGAATAGCCGGTAACCTCAACAACATAGTTTTTAACTACGGAGTATTCCTCTTTGAGCGCTTCAACTTGTGCTGGTTCCTCTTTTGGCGCTTGGGGCGCGTCCACCGTACGAAGGAATGAACCCCAGAGAGCCGCTAGAATCGCTATATCCATAATTTCGTTTATTACCAATAAAAAAACCCGCTTCGACGGGACTACGCACATCCTAGCATATTTCAGAAGATTTTGCAATACTAGAGACATGGCCCTGTAGAGAAATTTCGAATTGGTTATGTTCTACGTATATGTGCTCAAAAGTCAAAAAACAGGCAGTCTCTACATGGGCTTTACGCGAGACTTACGAAAGCGCGTCAAAGAACATAACCAGAAAAGAACACGAACCACGCAATCACATACACCATTGATATTGATTTATTATGAGGCATGTCTCAATGAAAAAGATGCGAAACGAAGGGAGCATTATTTGAAAACAACGCAAGGTGGTAGGTTACTCAAAAGGCGACTCAAAGAATATTTTTATAAGCTTAATCATTAATTCGAAATTCTTCTACAGGGTATGGCGCGTCAAGATGCTGTTGAGTACATAAAAAAAATCCGCAAGCTCGGGTTCCGTGATGACGAAATCCGCCGCGAGCTCGAAAAATCAGGCTGGCCAACTGAAGAGATTAATCTCTCGTTCATCGAGTCGCGTGTGATTAAAATGCCGCCAGCGGAGTCAGTTCAAACTATCAAGCAAGCTCAACCACAACCACAAATAAAACCGCTTACCGAAAAAACTCCTGTAGTTCAAAAACCAGCACCTCAAGTGCCGATGGCAGAAGTAAAAAAAGAAGCGCCGCTCTCTGCCGGAACATCTATCCCCATTAATCGGCAGGCGGATGCTCTGCCCTCGATAGAAAAACGCGAGGTTGCCCCACCCAGCAATGCCGCATTTTTACCGCCGCTTTCCAAGGGACCGCAATCTCAATCAGTAAGCGGCTCACCTGTTGTTCGCCCGGTACAGCCGCCACAGCAGTCGCAATCTCCACAACAGACGCAATCCCAGCGTCCCGTGCCGCCGCTTCGCACGCAATCTTTCGCGCAGGAAAATGTCGTCGAGGCACTCATAAAAGAAGAAGCAACTCCCACGGGAGAGCCTCGCGGTTTTGCCGCAGTCTCACAGCCGCGGCGCATCAATACGAAAACAATTATCGGGAGTTTCCTCGCGCTTGCGCTTGTCGCATCCGCATCAGGCGGTGCCTACTGGTATTACCAAAAGATATACCCAAAGCAGGCTCTCGCGGCGGCGCTTGGCGCTCTCAAGGATATGAAGAGCTATCACTTTGATACCGAAGTAGAGATCCGCCTCAAAGATAACCCAGCCCGCGTGAGCGAAAAAATAGATCCTTTTATACCACAAGTAGCCGGGCTTTTTCTCCATGCCATAACGCCGCAAGGGCAAAGTTCCGCGGTACTGCCGGACGTTCGTTTGCCGGTAAATAAATTTACAGTTCGTTTCCGCGGGGATATCGACCGCTCCGATATGCAAAAACCAAAATATGATATTTTTTTTACGCTTGAGACACGCGATATTCTTTTGAGCGATATTGAACTGGAAGGGCGCGGGGTTGACGGTACCCATTACTTTCAGTTTACGAAATTACCGAGTATCCCGAAGGAATTGAGCGACAGCGGTTTTGCTCCGCCTGTTGATACCGATTCGTTTAAAAAACGCTGGGTGAGTTTTAATCCAGAGACAATTGAGGAGTCGCTGAACGACTATATGACGCGGCTTTCTGCTGTCGATGCGGCGTTCAAGCCCTATATTACTGATGAGGCGAAAAAGCAGAGAGCTGTTCCAAACGAGGAAATTGCGCGGATCGAAAAACTTTGGGATTCGACGAAAATCGTTGCGTGGCAGAGCGACGCATACCCTGAGCTTGTAAAAGGCGAGCGCGCATATCGGTTTAAAGGTGTTCTCGACAAACAGTCACTCGAACGTTTCATCATAGAGATATCAAAAATTGGTGGCAAAGATCTATCAAGCAGGGATCTCGCCGATATCAGCGAGGCGGTGAATCTCCTCGGAAACCCGGAATTTAATATTTGGGTATCGCGCAATACAAAGCATATTTTAAAATTTACTACGCTTGCTTCAGTGAGTGACCCCGATGCTCCCGCAAAAGGTGTCGCGGAATTTCTCGTAACGATGAATCTTTCAAAGATCAACGAACCGATTTCGGTCATCGCGCCACAGAATGCCTATGATTTTAAGCAGGTACTCGATTCGACATTTGACTTCGCAGTTACAAGTTTAGCGGAGGCGCAGATGAAGGGGCGCGATACGCGGAGAGTCGCGGATGTAAAGCAAATCCAGCTTGCGCTCGAACTTTATTCCGACCAAAATAGCGCGTACCCGTCGTCGCTTTCTCTGCTTGAGCCCGAATTTATCGTCAAACTTCCGAAAGACCCGCAGTCTGGGAAATCATATACCTATAAACGCTTGAATTCAAAATCATATACGCTGTCGGCTAAACTCGAAGACCCAAAAAGTTTTTACCTCCAAAATGACGCAAAGCCCGGCGATCTGAATTACGACGTAAAATCGCTATAAAACAAAAAAAGCGGGGGGAAGTCATCCCAGGCTTTTTATGATAGATGGTTCAAACGTAGATTGACACTCCCGGTGTGTCAATTAGGTGTCCATCTATGACTGATACGATATATCGTATCAGTCGGTGATTTGCTAATATATTTTTTTATCAAAAATAGAACTACTACGATATATCGAAGTAGGCGCTTGCTTCCAGTATTTTGTCTTGCAGATATTATTTATTCATGTTAGGAATATGTAAAGAGAGGGTACGTTTATTCTGGTGTCTTACGAGACGCAGACGAGACTGTACCCTCACAATTTTTGCCTCACGATAGATGGGCTGCCCTTCGGGGCGATGGCAGTGTTGTGAGGCAATTGTAAAAGCGGACGATAAGGGCACTGTCCCCGGGGACGTTGTTGTCATTGTCCGCGATTATAGTACAACGAAAGCGGTTTTTAAGGAGTAGGACGTCTATCATCATGTCTTTCGGGACGTTCAGGGCGGTGTCCTACTCTAGTTTTTGCGAGACGATTGAAGAGGTGCCTTTCGAGGCGATATGCACATTGTCTCGCAAAACTGTAGAATGAGACGAGCGAGACGATTGGGATCATGCCTTCCGGGGCGTTTCTACCGTTGTCTCGCAAAACTGCGGCTGGGACGTCGAGGGAGGTGTTCGAAAGAACGTTTGGTTCACCGTCCCCACCGCAAACCCGCTCACTATGGGCTTACACCCATAATAACGGGTAAACCACACAACAAGAGTGAGGGCGTTAGTCTCGATGTTCTTCAAAGAACGATTAGGTGATTGTTCTTGCTCTCAACCCCAGCTATCCGATCAACGTCGGGGCGGGGTTTTTATTGGACAAAATATGAGGTTTGTGGTAGTATCTTCGCAGTTTTGAGCGGGCGAGATGGCAGTTGTTCTTAGGAACGTTGATCTCGGTGCCTGCTCTGTTCCTTGATGTTTTTGTTGATGGTGGACGGTTCCGTCGCTGTTCTTTGAGAACGTAGAGCGGAGTGTCCGCCGTCTTGTTGCAGTTCAACGCGCCCGCATGTTTATACGCGGGTCCAACCGTCCCGAATAGCGGGGCAGAAAGAGATGTGCCAATGGCACGGTTCATCGGTATCCGGCATCGCGTCAAGAAAACGGCACAGCAGGAGGCGCGCCCGACCATGGTCGCGATCATGGAGTCGGGCAGGGTCGTCTCGATCCTCGAGCTCGAGGACGACGAAGCGGAACTCGATTTCGTCGAGGGGCGCTTCCCGGTCAAGTGGCGCAATGCCAAAGAGGACGAGGATCTGAACAAGTTCCTCGCGCGCCACGTGAGGCGTCCGAAGAAGGGCAAGGAGGGACCCGTGAAGGTTCCTGCAGCCTACGACGGCCTCGCGCCCGGCGACATGGTCGCGATGGTGCTCGGAGGGTCGGGCGACCGGCTTGCCTTCGCGCTTTCGCGGAAGGGCGAGTCGCTCGAGAAGCCGACCAAGATCCTTCGCATCCCTGCATTCATCCTCAAGGAGAGGCGCGGCGAAGCGTCGAAGGACGACGATCACAAGACGCTTGCATGTCTCGTGTCGGAAGAGCCGGAGCTTTTCTACGGGGTGGGGCCGCGCGACCGCGACTTCATCCGGATGCGCGAAACGCATCGCGCGCGTCGCGACACGCAGAAGGATCGGATCCGCTGTGAACAGCGGCTCCGGCAGCACGTCATCGGGAGGATTTTCCTTTCTGAAGACGGGCACTACCCGGAGGGGAAGATCGAGGACGCCTACGACCGCGAGAAGGCAAACGACGTGATTCTCACGAATCTCCTTGCGGAGGAGGCGAGGCGCGAGGCGGGGCTCAAGAAGTTCGTCCGCGCGCTCGACGTCTGGTCGGGAGTCTTCGTCCAGATCGAGGGAGTGGGCGAGGTGCTGGCCGCGGGACTCATGTCACCGATCGGCGACATCCGGCGCTTCGAGGTTTCGCCCGACTTCACTGACGCGAACACTCCAGAAGAGCGTCAGCGCCGCGTCAACAAAGCAGCTGGGCGCTCGAAGGCCAAGCTCAAGGCGTTCTGCGGTGTGCACGTGCTTCCCGACGGGCGCTTCGCCCGCAAGCGCATGCGGGAGGTTGCCAACTGGAATCCCGCGGCTCGGCAAGCTCTCTACCTCCTCGGCCAGCAGTTCGTCTACCGGCCGGAGTCGGAATGGGGCAAGCGCTACCGCGAGTACAAGCGGATTTTCCGCGAGAAGCACCCGGAGGTCGTCGTGGTGGATGGCAAGAAGCGTTACACCGACGGCCACATCCACAAGATGGCGATCTGGCGGACGCTCACGAAGTTCGTCGAGCGCCTCTGGAAGGACTGGACGCGCGTCGAGACGGGTCTGCCTATCGTCCGGAAGGAGGGAGCGGCCGCCTAACCGGCGATGAATCGCAAGACGTTGCTGGTAATGTTTCTCGGGACGCCAAGGCTGGTGTCTTGCGATAACGACTAGAAGCGGTCAAGGACGACGTGGACTTTGTCTTAAGGGACGTTCGGTCCCATGTTCTTGGCCAGCGAACAACCCCCACCAGAGAAGCTCGGCTTCTCTGGTGGGGAGCAGTACCGAAAGACGAGGAGTGTGGTGCTCTTACGAGCGATCGGGAGTTTGTCTTTCGGAGGAAGCGGTTTCCCTGACCGGTGAAAAGTCGCAAGACGCCCCTGGTCTTGTCTCTCGAGACGCTCAAGGCAATGTCTTGCGATAGCGAAGATAGCCCGATGACGTGGCGTGGAATGTCCGTCAGTGAACGTAGCGCCTGGTGTCGTCGGCTGCGGTAAGTGTTGGGGACGATTATGCCCTTGTCGTAAAGACGTGAAGGATGATGTCTCCGGCGTTCGTTAAAAAGCGAGACGATTCGGCGTATGTCTTTCGAGACGATTCGTCGATTGTTTCGCAAAGTTCCGGCGCGGACGAAGCCATCCATGTTTGAAAGAACGAAGAGGTTTGTATCCGCACAATCAGCTGTAAACATGAGCGAGGACGTTCGTTCATCTGCTCTTTCATGAGCGAACGGGAAAGTGTCCTTGCTCTTAACCCCCGCCACTCGAACAGTGGCGGGGCTTTTCTTTTTTTTGTGCAAGATTTGAAGACGTGAAGAAGAGAGAATTATTACTATTACTGTTACTACTACGATATATCGTAGTACATGGCGCAAGGCACTTGGAGGCCCGGCTTCCAAGTTGAGATATTTATTTCTTCTGGCGCAAATACCGAATACCCATGGATACGAAACCCGCGGTTATTTGCCGAATCAGCGTAGTATAACTACGATATATCGTAGTAACTGATGAGCACTGATATTCTATTTACTTTATCTTGCGGGTATTATTTATCCATGTTAGGAATATGTAAAGAGATGGTACGTTTATTCTGGTGTCTTGCGAGACGCAGAGGAGACTGTACCCTCGCAACCTTTGCCTCACGACGTCGCTACTGTTCTTTTGAACGAATGTGCGCGTGTGAGGCAGATATAGAGATGGACGACAATACAGTTGTTCTTCGGAACGTTGGTTTGGTTATCCATCTGTGTGTTGCCCGCGATGGCAGTGTTGTGAGATAATCTTGATAGCGGACGAAAGAATGAGTGTCCTTATGGACGTTGGTCGCTGTGTTCGCAAAGGCGTAGTTTTACAAAACGGCTTGCAGAGAGTGGGACGTGGGTAGTCATGTCCTTCGGGGCGTTGCTGTGGCTGTCCCACTCTGATTTCCGCGAGACGATTGAGGACGTGCCTTTCGAGGCGGCGTGCATATTGTCTCGCAAAACTGTGGCGGTGGCGATAACCGGTTTGTTCGAAAGAACGATGGCGGCTTTGTCATCGCCGTTAAACATGAGCAAGGACGACACTTAGTGTGTTCGCAGGAACGATCTTGTAGTTGTCCTTGCGGTAAGAAAACCTTGTGCGGACGTGATCAACAGCTGTCCTTATGGACGTTTGATGGCATGTCCGCATCCTTGCTCCATATCTGAAAATCTTATGCGGACGAATCTGGTATTGTTCTCATGGACGTAGAGCCAGTTGTCCGCGCCTTTGCTCCTTGTATCAATATCTTCTGCGGACGATTCAAAATTTGTCCTTATGGGCGAGAAGGAAGATGTCCGCGCCTTTGCTCCGTGTCTCAAAGATGCGGAGTTTTTTATCCAGACGCACTATACCTTGAAAGCTCCGACGTTTTGTCGGAGAACCAACAAAGGCGTCGGCTTCGGGACTCCAACTGTAACGTCGGAGTATCTACAGCTTGTTGCTTGGATTTTTATTGGAGTATGATATATACATGAAAAGAATCGGCGTTCTCATGGGCGGGCCGTCGAGCGAGCATGATGTTTCGCTTTTATCTGGCATGAATGTGATGCGCGCGCTCGAAGGCCGTTTTGAAGCGGTGCCAATTTTCATCACAAAAAGCGGCGCTTGGCTTTTTGGCCATGAGCGGCGCTGGGTCAACCCGGCGGGCGCGTTGGGGCATGTTGATGCAATTTTTAACGCGCTTCACGGTGAGTACGGGGAAGACGGCAAGATACAGCAAATTCTTAACCATTTTCAAATCCCGTATACCGGATCCGAGGCGCTTTCATCTGCACTTGCGATGAATAAAATAGCCGCGCAAAAAATTCTCGAAGGCGTTGGTATCAGAATGCCGCGGAGTCTTGTCATGGGCCCGCACGATCTTGATACTAGATCGGTTATGGCGTTTTCCGCGCCGCCGTGGATTGTAAAGCCGATGAGCCGCGGCTCATCGGTCGGCGTTTCAAAGGTAGGAATGCGCGAAGATCTTCCTGCGGCGTTTGCAAAAGCCCTCGCCGTCGATCCGCATCTTGTAGTACAGGAATTTATACCGGGGCGTGAAATAACATGCGGAGTTCTTGAACATTTTGGCGGGCATCCGCTCATGGCGCTCGCGCCTGTCGAGATTATCCCGCCAAAAGACGCAGATTTTTTTGACTATCGGGTAAAATATAACGGCGCGACCGAAGAGCGTTGTCCAGCCGATTTTCATGGAGCTATGCTCGCGCGTATCCGCGAAACGGCCGCGCTTGCGCATACGGCGCTCGGGCTCCGGCATTACTCGCGTACAGACATGATTATAAAGCCGCCCGACAAAACGCGCCGCGCTCCGGAACTCTATCTTCTCGAGGTAAATACGCTCCCGGGTCTTACATCGGAGTCGCTTTTCCCGAAAGCAGCGCGCCACGCAGGGCTTGAATTCCCGGACCTTGTCTCTCATATCATCGGGCTTATGGGCGTGGTATAATAAATGCCTATGGAAGACAGCAAAAAAACAGGTCCAAAAGATGTTTTCTCGCATCTTCTCGCAATCATATTTCTTTACGCGAGCGTGGTAGGTTTTGGGACGCTTTTGTTCCAATACATTAATATTTATTTTCCCGACCCTCTTTTATGGGAATATAGCCGCTCGAGCCGTGAGGCGCTCCGGTGGCCGATTGCATTGCTTGTAATTATTTTCCCGCTATACATTTGGCTGACCTCGTTTCTTCAGCGTGATATTATCCGTAATCCGGAAAAGCGCGAGTTGAAAACGCGGCGATGGTTGCTGTATTTCACGCTTTTTTTAACGACGATAGCGATTGTTATTGATTTAGTAACGCTTATTTATCGTTTTTTGGGAGGCGAGCTTACGACCAGATTTGTTTTGAAAATAGTAGTCGTGCTTGCAATTGCGGTTGCTGTTTTTGTTTATTATTTATGGACGCTTCGAAAGGATATTCCGGCGTCCAAGCATCCAACCATGCGGTTTTTCGTGTGGGGGGTTATGTGTCTGGGCGCCATTGCAATTGTTGCCGGGTTTTTCCTTGCCGGTTCGCCTCAGGCTGAACGTCTGCGCCGGTTTGATGATCAGCGCGAAAGTGATTTACGCGTTATCCAGTACGAAATTGTTAATTTCTGGCAAGCCAAAAGGAAGCTCCCGGCGGCTTTAGATGTTCTAAAGAATGATATCAATGGGTTTACGCCTCCGCGTGATCCTGAAACAAGTGCGTCGTATGAATATAAAATTTCCGGCGACTTTTCGTTTGAACTTTGCGCGACATTCAATCTTTCAAACAAAAATACTCCTCAACCGCCGAGTGCTGTCCCGGTAGGCAGGTATCTTGACGATATGTGGCTCCATGATGCAGGGCAGGTATGTTTCTCGCGGACCATTGATCCGGATCTGTATCCACCGCTTAAAAAAATACAGTAATGAGAGAAATAAACTGAAAGGTCGTTCGACTAGAATAGATTGTATATTTCAATGGAAAAACGAAAAGTTGCTGATTGCAGATTGATGCCAAATGAAAGTAATTGCCAGATGACCATGATCGGGCCGGAAGAAGATTTACTCGATGCGGCGGTAGATCATGCAGTATCAAAGCATGGCCACGAGCGCAGTCCCAAACTGCGCGAAGGGATCAAGACAATGCTCAAAGACGAAGAGTAGACCCCGTCAGTAGAAAATTGCGTTACGCAACTGTTTAGGGAGGCATGAGTATTTCAATGGATTCACACGATAGTGCGAGAAGGTCGCAACCACAATCACAGCGTAAAGAAACAACGCAATTTTTCACTGCGGGGTAAGATTCTGCAGGCGTTATAACATACCAAATTAAAGCGATCGCTTTAGTTTGGTATGTTATTTTTGACTGGATAATTTCGCACCAGCTCTTCTGCTGACGCGGAGCGTCACTACCTTCAGCTGGCGGTATTGATTTATCGGAGAGACTAGCGTTCAATATATAAAGAATAGTTATTTGACAGGCGTGCTGGCTAGAGGAGGGGGCTATGGGCGAGTTTCCGCTTATCGATCCGGCGGTCAAGTTATGCGAGCGTTGTACGCGCCGCCCGGGAATTAAGAGGCAAAAACGTCTTTGTGGTTCGTGTGCGGTACAATACTATGAGTTCAATAGAATACGGAAGACAAAGGGATTGCCGCTTTTCTCTTCGATAGCTAAATATATCGCACTCCATCCGCCTGGCGGGTTGCAACAAAAAGCCACAGTAGGCGCATCCTCACTGCCGGAGAACGAACTTTGTGTCCCCGAGAGTAATCTTCGCGAATATATCGAGGGCTTTGTCATAGGCGGTCATGTGACGCGGACTATTTGCGAGACGATTGACCGGGTGGCAAGATTTGATGTTCCCGTTTTGGTGTATGGCGAGACGGGTACTGGTAAGGAACTGGTTGCACAGGCGATTCACCAAAAAAGCAGTCGTTCTCATGGGCGGTTTGTGCTTGTTGATTGCACTGCGCTTAGTGAAAACTTGATTGAAAGCGAACTTTTTGGCCATGAGCGCGGATCGTTTACCAATGCGCTTCAGATGAGAAAGGGTCTTTTTGAGGATGCGGACGGCGGGACGGTTTTTCTCGACGAAATTTCCGAGCTTCCCTATGGAATGCAAAAGAAGTTGCTTCGCGTGCTGGAGTCACGCGCTGTTCGGCGAGTCGGGGGCAATACGTATCATTCATTCGATTTTCGGGTTATAGCCGCCTCCAATCGCAATCTTCCGCTTTTAGTCAAAGAAGGAAAATTCCGCGGTGATCTTCTTTTTCGTCTCAACGGCATCATAATCACACTTCCTCCGCTTCGCGAGCGGCTCGAGGAGATTGCTCCGCTTACCCATTTCTTTATGAGGCAGGCAGGTATGCCGTCGATGAAATTTCCACCGGAAGTGCAAGCGATGCTTCACTCTTATAACTGGCCCGGCAATGTGCGCGAGTTGAAGTATGCGATTGAGCGTGCGCGCATGTATCTTGATAATGGCGTATTTGAGAAAAAAGCATTGCCGCCCGAGGTAACTGGGTCTTGTCCGCCGATTGAACACCCTTTTATAGAAGGCAAAATATCGCCCCGCCCGTTGCATGAATTGGTGCGGGAATATGTTGATAGAGTTATCAAACATTGCGGCGGTGTTAAGAAAGAAGCCGCACGCGTACTCGGCATTAACCGTTCAACGCTCCATATGCATTTAAAGAGACGTGCTGTAACTGTAGCCAAACAACATCGATACTCCTTCTAATTGAAGGAGTTTTTTATCGCGCGTGTGCTGGTTGGAACAAAATTATTTCAGCAACAGTACCATCACAACAATCATAAGAAAGAAAACAAGCCACGCTAAAGTAGCAAAAAGCAACATAAAAGCCTCTTTTTTAAGACCGCTCAAATACAGATGCACTGGCTTTCCTAGAGCACGTTCAAAAACCCTATTCTCGCTGCGGCAGTGGATTTTTGACTGCGATTCGGAGTTCCTCCTCAACGTATTCCCGATACGTTTCGTCGTCCACTCGATCGCCTCGTCTTAAAAATCCGCTACCTCGTTATCAAAAGCGGGTTTTCAAACATGCTGTGAACCTCCCCGACCTTACGGTCGGGGAGGTTCACAAAAACGCATCATTTGCGCAGTAACAAATGCGCGCTTTACTTCAATTGGGCGAACCTTATGCAAAATTTTCATAGATTAACGTAGATACAAATAGTGTATCATGGATTTGGTGGACCCGGAGAGCATCTCGTGCGCTTTCTCGGCGCACCCACGGAGTGCTCCCAGCATTCCCTTCGATTCTCCCCCTATAATACAATTGCCAAAATAAAACCGCCCTCGTTGGGCGGTTTTATTTACCAATGGTCATTATACCAAAAAGTTCGGACTTACTTCCAGCAGAACCCGAACTAATGTGCCACGCGCTCCGCGCGGCGAGCATTCGGACTTGTCCCCAGCGAAAAAGTTGAAAAGTTTTGAAATGTGGTCTATTCTTAAAATAGTTCGGACGGTTTTCGCCCCTCGACAAGCTCGGGGCGAGGAAAGCCCCCCGCGAAATTCCGAAAACGCGGCTCTGCCGCGCCGATAAAAACTGCCAAAGAACCTGATAAAAATATCGGCTCGAACTGCATTTTAATTTTGGGAAAAGAAAATTTTTAATCATATGAATCGCAACGCAATTATTTTTATAATAATCCTTATTATTCTTGCAGGTATAGGGTATTTTTATTTAACCCCAAAAATTTACCCCACCGAACAAATTTTTCAACAAGGAACAAATAAACAACTGAACGAATCTATCTTTAAGAACTTGGAAACCGATGTTATAACGGTAGTTTTTTCAAACAGTACTACTGGACCACAAGCGAAAGAAATTTTAACATCTCACGGACTCAATGATTCCGGGTTGGGTAATACGCTTGAAAACAATCTCACCTCATGGCTAACTGACGCGTGGATACATGTGCCTGATTCAATCAAAACAGCTAAAGCAATTGCCGAAAAAGTGAAATCTTTTAAAGAAATCTATAGTGTTGAGGCTCATCAATTAGACACCTTGATTCAATCTATGCAACCCAAAAGAGAAAAATACTACGTGGAAATTGAATTTATTGATGGCATCGGTCGAAATGAAGCAAAAGATGTACTAAACAAAATTAATCAATCACGACTATCAACAATGCCCAATAATCCTGTGATTGGTGAAGTTGCTAGTAGAACAGAGATTTTTGAACCAAGAAAAGATACTAACGTTACAATCAAAAATCTCACATCCAAGAAAGCATTTTCCACATGTCAGCAACTTCTTTCTATTGAAGAAGTGATTTCATGTACCCCGCTCCCTCTTCTTAATTAGCTCTTTTATTTTTTAAGAATTTGCCGCCAAAGAAAAACTTGAAATTGTCGCCTCGCTATGCGAGGCAAAAACTGCCAAAGAACCTGGGCGAATTAAATTCACAGAAATGTTGTCATTGATTGAGAGAGGAAAGGCGGACGGAATAATTTCGTGGCACCCTGACAGATTGGCAAGAAATAGCGTGGACGGAGGAAAGATTATCCATTTTGTAGATCGCGGCTTGATTAAATCATTGAAGTTTCGAGTTAAAGAAAAATTCTAGTTGCTGATTCTGCTACAATAGCCTTGTATTACAAGCTAAATTGGGAAAAACATTCATGCATGTTAAAAAAACAGGCGATTATGCCCGTATTGTAAGTCTCCCCACAC
>Ga0209542_10012794_pt1 | contig 14597 bp, 9 predicted proteins | sample RifCSPhighO2_01_FD_184028 | JGI IMG/M metagenome (GOLD analysis project Ga0209542, IMG submission 184028) | Soil microbial communities from Rifle, Colorado - Rifle CSP2_plank highO2_0.1 (SPAdes) (version 2) | ecosystem: Environmental > Terrestrial > Deep subsurface > Rock core/Sediment ...
TCGAGACGCTTGGCGATGATGCGCAAAAAATAAAGCTCGAGCCGTCCGATATCGTGATCGCGGACGCCAAGGGTGCCATTGCGCTCGCCGGCATTAAGGGCGGCAAGGGGTCGGAAATTCATGCCGGGACAACGCGCATCGTTTTGGAATCGGCAAATTTCAATCGAGTTTTCATCCGCCGGACCTCCCAGCGCATTGGCTTACGCACCGATGCCTCGGTTAGATTTGAGCACGGCATCAGTCCCGAACTGACGATTGACGCGCTTGACCGGGCCGCAGAGCTTTTGCAAAAGCTGGCAGGGACTTCCATCTTTAAAGGCATTGTGGATGCCTACCCCCAAAAACAATCGTCCGCGGCAATCCCTTTCTCTGTTTTGCGCGCCTCCGCCCTGCTTGGAATAAAAATCTCGCCAGCGCCCGCGATGGCAATTTTGAAACGGCTTGGGTGCGCGGTGGAAAAACGCGGCAAGGAAATTTTTCAGGTGATTCCGCCGCCGTATCGCCGCGATCTTTTCATTGAGGAAGATTTGGTTGAAGAGGTCGGTAGGATTACAGGCTACGGGCAGATCGCTCCCTCAATGCCGGTGCTTCGCGGCGGCGTGCCCAAAAAGAGCGAGCGGCAAATATTTGAAGACGCGATAAAAGATCGGTTGGTCGGATTCGGGTTTACCGAATCGCATCTCTCGTCGTTCATCGGCGAAAAAGCCTTGGCGCTTTTCGGCATTAGAACCGCAGGGCTTTACGAACTGCAAAATCCGACAAGCCCAGAAACATCCTTCTTGATTCATCTGCCGGCATTGCAGTATCTTCGCTCGATCGCCGAGAATTTGCGGAACTTCGACCGAGTCAAGATTTTTGGCGTCAGTCGCGGGTTTTTGAAAACTGCCAAAGGTCCGAAGGAATGGCGAAGCTTATTTCTCGGGCTCGCGGAACGAGGCAAAGACGGGCGCGAAGAATTTTATGCTCTTAAGGGAACGCTGGACAGTCTCATGGAATCGTTTGGCATCAGCGATCATTGGTACGACGATGCCTCGGTGAAAGACATGAAATGGGCCCATCCTTACCGCGCGGCCTCGATTAAACTCGGCGATAAGAGTTTGGGCGTCATCGGAGAACTTGCGCATTCGATTCAAGAAGCGCTGAAATCCAAAGCGCGGATTGTTATGGCCGAATTCGATGTTGAGGCGCTGTTGGGCGCGATTGAGGTCGAGCAGGAGTTTCGCCCCATCGCCAAATTTCCGGCGGTGGTGCGCGACATCGCGCTCGTAGTCCCCGAAGAGGCGCGCATCCAAGAAGTGGAGAATGTTTTATGGAGCGCGGCGCCCCAGTTCCTGGCGGACACCGACCTTTTTGATTATTACGAAGGCGGGGGATTGGCTGAAGGCAGAAAGAGCCTTGCGTTCCATCTGGTGTTTCAATCGGAGGAGCGAACGCTGACTGACGATGAAGTCAGCCGTGAATTTGCCAAAGTCGTGAAGGCCGTAAAGACCAAGGGCTGGGAGGTGCGCGAGTGACTTTTGGCTGTGGATTTTCGTCTCTTTTTTGAGTTGTGCTCTGGTCTAAAATTTGGTATATTGGAAGAGTGAGCGAGCAAGGAAAACTGGCTTAAATACTTGATTATTAGGATACCCGTTTCTGATAACCGGAAGCGGGCGTTCTCTTGAATTGTGTCAAAAAATAAAAGAAAAAAAGAAACCAAGAATATCACGCCGTCCGCCAACGGTAACTCCTACAGCGCTAAGGATATTTACGTTCTCGAGGGTCTAGAACCGGTCAGGAAACGCCCGGGAATGTATATCGGAACGACCGGCGCCGATGGTCTGCATCACTTGGTATGGGAAGTTGCCGATAATTCAATCGACGAGGCGATGGCGGGGTTCGCCAAGAAAATTGAAATCACAATGCTCTCTGATAATCGTGTATCCGTAAAAGACGACGGGCGAGGAATTCCGGTAGAGCGTCATAAGCAGACAGGAAAATCAGCGCTCGAGACTGTCATGACCACGCTCCATGCCGGCGGCAAGTTCGGCGGCGAGTCGTACAAAGTTTCCGGCGGGCTTCACGGCGTCGGTGTTTCGGTGGTGAACGCGCTGTCTTCGTGGCTTCGCGCCGAGGTTTGCCGCGAAGGAGTTTTGTGGGCGCAGGAATATAAGCGCGGCAAGGCGCAGGGTGCGGTGAAAAAAATCGGCAAGTGCGGCGCAACCGGTACGACGGTTTCATTTGAACCAGATCCCGAAATTTTCCAGCCGGCGGGCGGGGGCAGGATGCCGGAGTTTAACCTGCAGACGATTCTCGACCACATGCGCCGCCAGGCCTACCTAACCAAGGGTCTTCAAATTGTTATTCGCGACGAAAGGCAGGGCGGTGCGGCCAAGGACAGTTCGTCGCTGGCGCTCTCGCACGCATTTTATTTCGAGGGTGGCATAGTTTCTTATGTGCGTTTCTTGAACGCCGGCGAAACCCCGAAGCACGAAACCATTTTTTACGCTAACAAGGAAATCGAGGTCAACGGCGGCAAGAAAATCCAGGTTGAAGTTGCTTTTCAATACACCGACGACATGGCAGCTAATGAACTCTCGTTCGCCAACAACATTTATACGGGCGAGGGCGGGATGCATTTGACGGGCTTTCGCACGGCGCTCACCAGGAGTCTTAATAGTTACGCCAAGAAAAACGAGTATTTCAAAAAAGACGATGAAAATCTGACTGGTGATGACGTTAGGGAGGGGCTGACAGCAGTCATCTCGATTAAACTTCCCGAGCCGCAGTTTGAGGGGCAAACCAAAGCTAAACTTGGAACGCCAGAAGCCAGAACCGCGGTTGAACTGGTGGTTGGCGAAGCGCTTGATGAGTTCTTGGAAAAAAATCCCGATGAGGCGCGCGAGATTATCGGGAAGGCTCTCTTGGCCTCAAAGGCGAGGCTGGCCGCCAAGGCCGCGCGCGAGACGGTTTTACGCAAAGGCGCGCTCGAGGGCTTGATGCTTCCGGGGAAGCTTGCCGATTGCAGTTCGAAAAACCCCGAAGAGTCGGAATTGTACATAGTCGAGGGAGATTCAGCCGGCGGCTCTGCCAAGCAAGGACGCGATAGGAAATTCCAGGCTATTCTGCCGCTTCGCGGCAAGATTCTTAATGTTGAAAAATCGAGGCTAGACAAAATGCTCCAATCCAAAGAGATCCGCGCCCTGATTATCGCGATTGGAGCGGCTATCGGAGACGACTTTGACGAAACCAAGGTGCGATATCACAGGATTATGATAATGACCGACGCAGATGTGGACGGAGCGCATATTCGGACACTGCTTTTGACGCTTTTCTACCGCTATTTTCCGCGTTTGATCGAGTTGGGATATCTTTATATCGCGCAACCTCCGCTTTATCGCATTCAGATGGGGAAAGAAGCTCACTATGCTTATAATGAAGCGGATCGCGAAGAGATTATTTCGGAATTCCAGAAAACCAAGAGCCAAAAACTGAAAGACAAAAGTGAGAAGCTAAAAGACGAAAGACGAAAGACGAAAGACGAAGGCGAAAAACTTGGAGACGAAAGCGAGGATACTGGCGAAGTGGTTGACGTCGCAACGGAAGGCGAGGGAAAACAAAAGGGCATTAATGTCCAGCGCTACAAGGGCCTTGGCGAGATGAACCCGGATCAGTTATGGGAAACCACTATGAATCCGGAAAATCGCGTGATGCAGCGAGTGATGATTGCCGATGCCGAAGCGGCTAATCGGATTTTTGATATTCTGATGGGGGACGAAGTCGCGCCCAGAAAAAAGTTTATCCAGACGCACGCAAAAACTGTTAAGAACCTGGATATTTAAGCAAGGTTTTTTATTTTCTCGTAAGCTTAAAGTAGACCCGCTTGCCCGCCCGTTTTGGCGGGCGCGCGCGAAGACAGTGAAGAATCTGGGCATTTAATTTAACGAAGGAAAAAACAGCGCATCTCATGCTTGCTATTATAATACGCGATAGCGTATTATAATAGCAAGGCGGCGTTTTTATACTCACACAAATTATGGTGTGGGGGTATGCTTTTTAGTGCGGCACGTTGGAAATTTCTTGTTATAATGAAAATACAAGGTTTTTGTATGCTCAAGCTTCTTCTTAAACTTGACGACTGGATTGACTCTCGAACGCAAATGAGGGAAATTAAGCGGCTGCAGAAGATCGCGGACGCGGCGAAAGAATATACGCGGAATTTTGGCCATCTCGTACCGGAGGCGGTTGCCGAGGAGAGCCGCCGCTTGAGGGAACGTCTGCGAGCTTCCCCGGCGGATGCTGCCGAATTGCAGCCAAGGGCTCTAGCAATTGGCGGGCTGGCGGTAGAGCGCGTGCTCGGATTTGCGCCTAATTCCACCCAGATTATAGGGGCTCTCTTGATGGTTGAGGGGAATATCATCGAGATGCACGCGGGCGAGGGGAAGACCGTGGTGGCAACACTCGCCGCCTATTGGCAATTCTTGCTGGGGCATCACACAGATATCACCACCACCAACGATTATCTCGCCACGCGTGATCAGCGCTGGATGGGGCTGGTTTTCGGTTTTCTGGGGGCCTCGGTCGGGCTTATCATATCAACGACGCCAAGACCCCAAAGAAGAGCCGAATATCAGAAAGATGTTACCTATGTTGCGAATCAGGAGTTGGGATTTGACTATCTTCGGGATCACCTTGAGACGAATGCCGCCGAAGAAGTTTCTGGTGCTTTTGATTTTGTGATTATAGATGAGGCGGATTCGATTTTAATTGACGAAGCGCGGACGTCGCTTATCATCACGGAACCGCGCGAACTCGGGGACGAGGCGGGTAGGGAGTATCAAGAATTAAAAAAGCTGATTCTTGCCATCAAGCAACTGTCGCCCGGCTCGGATTACACCATTGACTACCGCTTGCGCACCACCGCGCTTACGGAGGCCGGCGCCGATCGGCTGGTGCATTTGCTGGGCCGTGATTTTTTTAAAGAGCGGGACGTAGATGAAATGGACGCTCTGTGGTATGCGCTTTACGCCTCGGTGTTTTTACAACCTGAAAGGGATTACATCATTCGCGGCGACAAGGTCATTCTGATCAATGAGTTTACGGGGCACGCCATGCCGGATCGGGTGCTTTTAGAAGGGCTCCAGCGCGCGGTTGAGGCCAAAGCCGGCATTCCTCCCTCGAAGGATCATTCAATCGTCGCTTCGGTTACCTACAGCAATTTTTTTCATCGGTTCAAAAAAGTTTCCGGCATGACAGGAACGGCATTTGCCGCCAGAGAGGAGTTCTATAATTTATACGGGCTTCGGGTCGCTCGGCTTTTGCCGCACCGCGGGGCGCTCCGCAAAGATAAACCCACGATTTTCTTCCGCACCGAAAAGGAAAAATTCGATCGCGTGGTTTGGGAGTCGCTTCGCGCCAAAGCCCAGGGCGCGCCGCTGCTTATCGTCGGGCGATCCATTGCAGCGGCCAAACAGGCAAGCGATTTACTGGAGCGCGAGGGCATTTCGCATCAACTGCTTCACGCTGAAGTCGGCGAAGAGGAGTCGGCAATAATTCAGGCCGCTGGTAGGCCCGGTATGATTACCGTGGCGACAAACATGGCGGGCAGGGGCGCCGACATCGTGATTGACGAGACGCTTCGCTACAGGAACGGGCTTCGTGTCTTGGGGCTTCAACACAATCTTTCACGCCGGGTGGACGAACAGCTCCGGGGCAGGGCCGGCCGGCAGGGGCAGATGGGGGAGACGATTATTGCCGCGTCGCTGGAAGATGAGCTTTTTCAGGCCTACGGCGACGACGATTTTTGGGACCGGGCCGAGAAACTTCCTTGGCCGGCCGAGGGAATCAGCGATGAAATTCTGCAGGCCGGGGTTTTTCGCGCCCAAGATGAAGCGGAGGAGATAAGCATGGAGGCGCGTTCGTCTTTGGCGCGGTTCGATCTCGTGGTTGACGCGCACCGCGAGGCAACCTATCGGCTGCGCCAGCGGATTCTGGAGACGGATGATTTTTTTGAGTTCATCGCGGACACGATTCGCCGCATTCTTATCGTAGAAGAGTACTCGGCCGTCCGTCCGCGCGATCTTAAAAAAATTCTGTATTGGAGCTCGTTAGACGCGGATCTGCAGAAAAAACTTTCCAGCTTTCTTTTTTGGCATAGATCACTCGAGCCGCGCCGCTCCCGGTCAAGCTATCCACAGCCGTACGACGAGGCTAAAAAGGCGATTCTTAGCGTAATTGACTCGCGTTGGGAAGGGTATCTGGAAAGCGCTCATTGGCTTATGGATTGGATTTCGATGACCTCGGCCGCCGGGCGCGATCCTTACATCGAATTTGCGCGCACCGCCGATCGGATGTTCCATGATATGCGCCGCGATTTTGCCATCACCGCGCTACGCGCTATACTTAAATTGATATAAAGCTGAAAGACTAAAGACGAAGGCTGAAAGACAAATGACAAACGCTGGAAGACGAAAGACAAACGACAAAAGTCTCCGTGTTTTATTTTAACTTCTAACTCTTGATTTTTAGTTTATGCCACCGGTTCCTCGCCCACATTGGAAAGAAGCCGAGCTCAAGACCCCGCAGCCGTTGTGGCGGCGCATACTTCTCGGTCTTTTTGAAGTTTTCACGGTTTTCGGCGGCGCCAGGGCTGTCGGGGTAACACAGCTCCCCCAATTCATCAGGCCTCTATATTATAGAGTTCGGCTGAAAGACGCGGTTGCCGCCACAACTCCCCAGCCGATACAGACGGCAGAAAGTGAAGTCATAGCCGCCCCCGAGGCTATCGCCTCCAGAACTCATACGGTGGTTAAGGGCGACTCGCTGTGGGGTATTGCCAAAGGGGCCTACGGCAGCGGCCAGCGCTGGATTGACATTTGGAGGTTGAATCGCGCGAAAATCGCCGAGGCCGATCTTATCTACCCCGGGCAGGAGTTTATGCTCCCCGACGTGGAGGTGCATCGCGAGTCAGGCGCCCGGCCGGGAGTATCGGTGAAAGACGTTACGCCCTCAATGCGGGTGGTGGAGACCAAGAAAGCGCCGCCGGTCTCGACAGAAACAAAGACCGAAACCGCAGTTGGTACTCAAAAAACTGGCGGTGCGGCCGGAGACACCCAAGTTTTGAAAAATAAAATCCAGCCGCAAGTGGATGCGCTGTCAAAATCACTGGAGCAGTTGAAAATTTCGGTTGGCCAATATGCTAAAGCGGAGAAGGCCAACAAAGTTTCGGCGGATGATTTGAAACATATCGCCTCTTACGCCGCCGAGGCCAAGAAACTCACAACCGCGCTCGCCGTCGCTTCTTCCAAAACAGATACAATCAACGCCGTTGCCGACTTGCTTGACGTAGCGAGGGACGCGACCACTACCGTCCGCCAAATTGTTATCGCAGAACCCCCAAGAGGCGCTCCCAGTCTCTATCCCGGCGGAGTGTACCAGACTTCAACCGGCGCGCCGATGACTCTTGCGCCGTCAACTCCCGCACTGTCAGCCGCGCCCTCAAGTTCTGACGCGCCCCAGACACTAGATAAAACCGGCCGCCAGTGGACGGGCAGAGACACGGTCATGCCGGATGGGAGTATAGCGGTTCATGCTCCCGGGCCAGCTCCCGAATACCCGCCCGGGTATGTCCCGCCGCCTTCAGACTCGCAAGGGGAAACGGGGATGCAAGGGCCGACCGTTGCTCCTGCAGACTTTCAGTTAGAAACACTTCCTGCAGGTTACGCTTGGCATTTCTATCCAAGTGATCCAACGTCACAACCCGACGTCGCATATCCCACCGGATCCGGTCCGTTTTCTATTCCTGCTGGGTATCAGGTAACCCATCAGTACCAGACAACGCCAACGCAGGATATTGTCGGCCCGGCGGGAGACTCATGGATTTTTAACACCGAAACGGGGACTTTGCATCCGAATCGAATTGCCGGCATATCTCCTGTTGCGGGTACGACTGTTTTGACGCCGCCGGCGGATATTCCTGCGATCGCGGCAATCACTAGAACGCCTATGCCGGACGCTGTCACTCCGATGGTTGTTACCGCAACGCAAGCCGCTGTGCTTAGCCAAACGGTGGGGGAGCAGGTTGCGACAACCGAAGCACTTTCTCGCACAGAAACTGAAGCACTCATCAACTCGTCAGCGCAAAAAATTCGCGAAGCGATAACGCCATCACTCGAGACAACACCAGAGGAGCAATCCGCCGCGGCATCCGCTCTTTCTTATGCAGAGGATGCTCTTTCAAAAACCAAACAAGCTGCGGCATCAGATGATGCCGCAGGCGCAATTCTGGCGGCGACTATGGCGGTTTCCGGAGCTATCTCTGCGAATGTAGCAGCGCCGAATACTGCCGCGGCAATGCAGGCGACAAATGCCGCGACAGAGGCGGCGGAAACATTGCAGCATTTTGATCAAGCCTTGCTGGATGAAGCGGCTGTTCAGATAGGAGGAGATGGCGGCGGAGCAGTTGGGATGTCAAGCAGTGGAGGCGGCACAGGTGGCCCAACCGCCACAAGCGGAACAGGCGGGATAACAGCAAGTTCAATGGGAGTTGGGGCGAGTAGTCTTGGGGCTGGGCAGGGCGATTTAGCAAACGCCGCGGTCCAAGCGATTATCGGGTCAATAACATTGAGCTTGGCGGGCGAATCAAATCTTTCGCTTACACAAAATATTGTAGCACTTGCTATTGGGGTTCTTGGAGTCGTGGCGGGCGTACCCGGTCTAGGGGTTGTTGCCGCCGGAATAATGGGATCGGCAAATCAGTCTCAAGCCAATGCCTCGCTTACCGCGCAACAGCAAAATATAGTTACGCAAATTGCTTATCAGGGATATAGAGCCGGCGAAATCAATAACCCGAGCTTAGTAGCTCCGGTTTTGAGTATGATCTCAGTAGACATTGAACCGCTTAATGTAATAGCGATACAGGCGGTCGAGGCGGCGCAAGCGGCCGAGGCCACGCAATCCAGCAATGTCAACACTTTAGGGAATCTTGCCAACATTGGCGTGACATCATCCGGCCTGCAGGGCATTGACGCGGCCGCTGCGGCGTCATTAAGTAGCGGCATCGGAATCGGTGGCGCCGGCTCGATTGGTTATTCAGGAACGATTGCTTCGGTCGCGAACGCGCTTGGAATTTCGCAAATAAGTCTTATCGGGCAGCTGGCGCAGGCAGGTAAACTCTCGCCGGAGCAGGCGGCAAAATTAATGAGTCAGGTTGATGAAGATACAACCGATGTTACACCGGTTGACATTAACGTGGTTGCCCAAAATATTCCGAACATCAATGACCTCGATGTAGCTGACCCACAAAATGATCCGAATACGCAAGTGTCGGAGGAATCGCAGGCCCAAGTGGATATGGGCGGCGCTAATGCCGCGCCAACCGGGCCTCCGGCCGCCCCGGATGTTGCTTCTAATGCTCCACCAGATGGCCCAGATGCGACTGGTGCAGGCACAGGTGCACCCGCTGCCGGACCTCCAGGAGTCGACGCTCCGGGCACTGATTCAGGCGGCAACGCACCAAGCGGCCCGACAGGCCCCGCAGCAACAGGAGAAGGAGATGGCGGCGGACCAGGAAGTGGTTCGAGTGGTGGGCCGAGCGGGGGGCCAAGTGGAGATGGCCCAAGTAGCGGAGGCGGGAGCGGTGGAGAAGCACCATAAAATTGGAAACGATACTATCAAAGGCGGCACACTTTTCTTGACACAATATAAATCGCAGTGCAATAACGTATAAGTTGAAAAATTTATAGGAATAATCCTATCTGTACCAATAGACTAGTCTATTGGTACAGTGAGAAAAATCATGCCGAAAGAATCTTTCGACGCGATAGTTGGTCGAGAAGCCGAAACCTCGAGTGAGGCCGCCGAGGTTGAAGTGAGTGTGGATGATTTAATAATAGATCTCGGCGGTGCGCGCGAGCCGGCGCGTGAGGACGGCGGCGGTATTATGCGGAAGCTCGGCGAGATCGCGGGCAAGAAGGGAAGGGCCCTTGTCGCCGGAGTCGGTCTTATGTCAGCCGCCGCGGCAAGCCAGATGGCCCCGCAGGAAGCCGAGGCGCATCATATCCAGGGAACCGTGAGCAAGGAGGAGGCGGCCAAGGTGGATTATGAACACGAAATCTTGAATCTAGGATGGAGGAGTCTATTAAAAATTCCAGATCAGCCCCAAGCCCTGAATGAAGCCCACAATAAGATTTTGCAGGAGAGCGTCGCGCGCAACATGATCTACCGCGTAGCAGCATTGCTTAAAGTCGGCAAGGATTATAAGCCTAAAGCCGGTACCTTTATTCACGTGTCGCCGCAAGATATGAAGAAAGCCGCGGAGCTCCTGAATTCGTCCGTAGGATTCGCCTGCGCTGAAGCTAACGGCGGTAAGGAATGCTCACTCGACGACATCAACCAATTCAACGCCAAACTGATGCAGACCCCATCCGGCAGAGCGCTTATGGAGATTCTCAACAGGCCGTAACTTACGCCCTTAGACAGACTGCTGGCCGCGAGTTTTCTCCCATGCATGCTATTGACACGGCCGAGTTTCGCATCTAAGATGGTATCAGTATTGGGGGGCCGCGAGGCCTTTTAAAAAACCGCGAATAGTTCTTAGTTATTAGTTTTCAGTTTTAGTTTTTGGTTATTGGTCTTGGTTTCTGCCGCGGCTGCGCTCAAAAACTTAAACTAGAAACCGATGAACTAGAACTAAAAACTATAAACCAATAACTATGTTTAGTCGCTTCATCAACTATATCAAAGAGGCGCGGATCGAGCTTCTGAAAGTTACCTGGCCGACACGCCAAGAAACGGCCAAATACACCCTAGCGGTGATATTCGTGTCATTGGCCGTAGCCCTTTTTCTTGGCGGTTTCGATTTCGTGTTTGCGTTTTTCTTGAACCGGTTTATCTTGTAGTGCGATGCCAATATTAGGTATGCCTCCCCCAGCACAAATGTTGCAGAGTTTTTACGCGGCGAAGCGCTTCGCCCAACGAGGAACGGCCTATTCGGCCGCGCGCTTCGCTGCGGCAAATGGGGTTTTTAGTTTTTCTCTCTTTGGAGTAAATCGCGTCGCAACATTTGAGCGGGGTGGTCATGTTTGTGGCGAAATTTACTTCGCCGCAGTTATTGGCTCGTAAATTTCGACAAACATGCCAAAGCAAACCGGAGAATTCGGCAGGAACTGGTACGCGATTCATACCTATGCGGGGTATGAGGATGCGGTTGCCCGCAATTTGAAACAGCGCATGGAATCCATGGCCATGGGGGATAAGATTTTTAACGTGCTGGTGCCGACCGAAAAGAAAATCAAGATTAAAAACGGCAAGCGAAAGACCGTCGAGGAAAAAATCTATCCCGGGTATGTTTTAGTCGAGATGATCGTAACCGACGATTCGTGGTACGTGGTCAGGAACACCCCGCGCGTCACGGGTTTCGTCGGCTCCGGTACGACCCCGACGCCGCTTTCATCGGAAGAGATGGAGATTTTGCAAAAGCGCATGGGGGTGGACGAGCCGCGATTCAAGATTGATGTTGGCGCGGGTGATGCGGTTAAAATCACCGATGGACCCTTTAAGGATTTCGACGGCAAGGTCTCGGAAGTGGACGAGGAGAAAGGGAAAATCAAGGTGCTCGTCAACATGTTCGGGAGGTCTACACCCGTGGAGTTGGATTCGTTGCAGATACGGAAGCTGTGATTCGGTTTTTAGTTGATAGTTGTTAGTTACAGTTATTAGTTTTTGGTTATAGTTACTTGTGGCAACTGGATTGGAAAACCTTTGGGTGTATAAGTTGGCAGAAGATCTTGAAATTGAGGTGCATCAACTGTCTAAAAAATTCCCTAGAGACGAGTTTTATCGTAGTGTGGACCAATTGAGACGTTCTTCTGCGGCTGTTGCAAATAACATTGCCGAGTCGTACCATAAGACGACCCTCAAGGAGAAGATTCGTTTTATTGATATCGCAATGGGGGAGGCAGAAGAAACCAAGAGAAATATCATGAAATCTCTTAGAAAGGAGTTTTTGGCCGCACCCGAAGGCGCTCCGCCTGTAGAACGCTATACTATCTTATTAAAGGGGCTTAATGCATTTCGCAGGTTTCTAGAGCTTAGTAGAACTAAGACCAAGAACTAGAAACTAAAACCAAGAACTTATAACTAAGAACTATCGTGGCTAAAGAAATCAAAACCATCGTCAAACTCCAAGTCCCCGCAGGCAAAGCCACGCCGGCCCAGCCCATTGGGCCGGCTCTGGGCCAGCACGGGCTTAACATTGGCGAGTTCGTCAAAAAGTTCAATGACGCCACTGCCGACAAGGGCGCGGATATTATTCCGGTTGAAATCACGGTCTATGTTGATCGCACGTTTGATTTTGTATTAAAAACGCCGCCTGCCTCCGATCTTTTGCGAAAAGCCGCGGGTGTGGAAAAAGGTTCCGGCGAGCCGAACAAAACCAAAGTCGGCAAGGTTTCGGCGCAAAAAGTCCGCGAGATTGCCGAGCGCAAGATGCCGGATCTAAACGCTAACGACGTGGACCAAGCCGCCAAGATTATTGCAGGAACAGCTAAAAGTATGGGGATCGAGGTGGAGTAGCTCGGCAGCTTTCTGAAAACAGCAAAAAAATCCGCGCTAGCGGATTTTTTTGCTTTGCCACGCTTATCATTGCTCCCCTCTACCAAATGGTGTGGGAGATGAGAAGGTATTCTAAGAACATTCCAACGTTCTGCAGAACGTTGGAATGTTGCGCGAGCACTTGCCTGCCACACCAGCAGGCAAACGGCAGGCAGGTTTCCGGAAAAGCTATCTTCGCTAAAGGTTTTATCAAAGTATCCCTTCGGGCTTTTATTTTTTCAACTAGACGCTTGAAAAAAACTGTGCTATACCAATAGCACAGTTTTTGTTTTCTTTCCTTGCAGACAACCCCGCACAAAGCGGCGTGCTGGAGAGGATTGTAGCCGCGGAGTGCGGGGAGGACGTCATTTAGTTCGCTGACAACCCAAGAATAAATAACAAATTAACGAGGAGGAAGGCAGATGCGAAAGGCAGGCGCACTTCCAATTCAAGATATGGAAGAAATGGTCGAAGCGGGCTTGCTCAAGGGTTTCCCGAAACAGTTACAGCCCGCGAGTGCGGATATATCTGTCGCGGAAGAAGCGTACCGCGTACGCGGCGCGGCGTTGCCGCGGCCTGGGCAGAGCATTGAGGAGCTTCGAGATGAAGTTGTAATGTTTCGGCACAATCTCGGTCAGCCGCTCGAGCCGGGGGCAACCTACCTTGTCAAGACTGCGCAGTCGGTGATGCTCCCAAAGGGGATTTACGGCTACCTTAACGCCAAAAGCTCTTCGGGGAGGAACGACCTGCATGTCCGCGTTGTTGCTGACCGAGTGTCTAGCTATGATACTCTGCCGCATGGGTATCACGGTGACATCTGGTTTATGATCTCTTCCGGGCATTTCCTGGTACAGATCAGTCCCGGAGATCAGCTGTCACAGCTTCGATTTTTTGATCGTGATACCAAGCTCGACGAAACGGAAATGCAGATCGCCTACCAGAAGTACGGTTTTCTGCGGAGGAGTGGTAACCCTATTCCCTATGAAGATGTCCCCGTGACCGAGGGTGACGGGATGCTCGGCCTCACCGCAGACTTCAGCAATTTTGATGTCGTGGCGTGGAGAGCGAAGACACTTGAGCAGCAAGTGGAAGTTCTTGTCTTTAACAAAAGGCAGCATAGTCCGTCCGGCTTTTTCGATCCGATCGAGAAGCCCAAGGACGGCCGCTTGGTCTTGGAGAACGGGAGATTCTACATCTTTGCGACGCGGGAAGCGGTTTGTGTTCCGCCGGAATTTGCCTGTGAGATGGTCGCTATTGACCATCGCAGGGGTGAATTCCGCTCCCACTACGCCGGGTTCATTGATCCGGGGTGGGGGTACGAAAATGGGAAGCCAGAGGGCGCAATTCTGGTGCTTGAAGTTCGGCCTTTCGGCAGGAACGAAATCATCACCGAGGGGGCTCCAGTTTGCCGGATCTCTTACGAACGCATGCGCGAAGTCCCGCGTGCACTCTACGGAGAGACCGGTTCTCACTACGTGAGCCAGATGGGGCCGCGTCTTTCCAAGCACTTCCGCGCGGCATAGCGGCGCTGCCGTAACCGGCCCGCCCTCGATGTTCGAGGGCGGGCTGAATTTTTTCCACAGCAGATAATCTTTGAATTGGGATACAATCAAAAAATATGTCCGGATACTTTATCGCATTTGAAGGGATTGATGGGAGCGGCAAATCAACTGTCGCGGAACTTATTGCTGGGCGCTTGCGTAGCGAGGGCTATGATGTTCTCGTTACTCACGAGCCGACCAGAGAAAAATTTGGCAGGCATATTTATGAAATCCTTTCAAGCAAAGATCACGTAGTTACTCCATTCGAACTTCAGCGGCTCTATGTGCTCGATCGCAAAGAGCATGTTCACACTGTTATTCGTCCAGCGCTTCTGCGGGGGCAGATTGTCATAGGGGATCGCTATTGGCTTTCAACGCTGGCCTACGGCATGCTTTCCGGTCTTGCAGAAAACCTTATTCAACTTCACGAGGAAATTTTTCAGGGTGATTTTCTTAAGCCCGATATGACGTTCATTTTCGATATAT
>Ga0209542_10012795_pt1 | contig 14597 bp, 13 predicted proteins | sample RifCSPhighO2_01_FD_184028 | JGI IMG/M metagenome (GOLD analysis project Ga0209542, IMG submission 184028) | Soil microbial communities from Rifle, Colorado - Rifle CSP2_plank highO2_0.1 (SPAdes) (version 2) | ecosystem: Environmental > Terrestrial > Deep subsurface > Rock core/Sediment ...
AATTTTAAAGTTTGGTTTTTTCTGATCTCCCGGTCGTTGATACCAATGCGTAAAGATAATCTTACGCCTTTGGTCTTCACCACATGTTGGTGAGCTTTCCGGATGCGCATTTCTTTTTCTTGTTGGTAACGGAATTGGCCGTAGTCCATAATACGGGCCACCGGGGGACTGGCCTTGGGGTTGATCTCCACCAAATCCAGTTCTTGGGCACGGGCCATCCTAATCGCTTCACCAGTTTTTTGGACACCGAGACTTTCGCCCTCGGTACCTAAAACAAAAACTTCTGGTACGGTTATACCTTCGTTGAAGTAATATAACTTCTTCGGTTCTTCCTTTTTTTTGCGATGGGATATGCGCATAATTTTGTCTATTTCCTTGGTGGAGGTGGCGAGAGTTGAACTCGCGTCTAGTAAATCTTCACCATACCTTCTACATACGTAGCCTCTTTGGTATTTCGCCGGATAAATAGGGAAGAGGCAAAAATTTATCCAACTAACCAGTGTAACTTTCGGTTACCACCCAACTGGTAGTGGGCGTTAACCTACTTTCCGTGTTTTACACCGACTAACGTTACGGAATGTGGCGTTAGTGATGCTGCCTAGGCTTTTAAGCCATGGCAGGAGCAAAGTTGGTGCTGAATGCGTTAGCAACAGCGGACTTTACTTTTGAAAATAAGTTGGCACTTATTTAGTTGCTTCCGGAGATTTACGAGGCTGAAAGCCGCCTCGGTATGCCAGTATAATGACCGATCTCTATCGATGCCGGTCACCCCCTTAAACCAATGGTTCTCCGGCCTAAAGGGAAAAGTAAGCCGGATAATTTTTGGTTTAAAAAAATTTAGTAGCGAGCTAAATCTTAAGGTCCCTCCTTAGCTCTTTGTCAAGATCACGCTTCTTAATTACGTCGCGTTTATCGTAAGATTTACGCCCTCGCCCGACGGCAATTTCTACCTTTACGAGACGGTTCTTAGTATACACCCGAATTGGCACAATTGTCAAGGCTTTTTCCTCGGATTTCCCCTGTAGATAACGCAGTTCTTTACCACGTAGTAAAACTTTACGGCTCATGTAGGGGTCGTAGTCCGGGCGCGGCCCAGCTGGCTTGTAGGGAGCGATATAAGCGTTTAAAAGGTAGCCCTCATTATTGTGAAAGGTTACATAAGCTCCTTTTAGGTTAATTTGGCCCTCTTTTACAGATTTTACCTCCGGTCCAGTCAACACTAAACCGGCCTCAAACTTTTCGAGGATATCATAGTCAAAGAGGGCTTTTTTGTTGGTAGCTAAATCTGGCATATTTTAACATTGGATGGATTTTAGCATAGGAAAGAGAAAAAAGCAAAATGGTAGGCTATATTTATCAGGGATTGAATTTTTACGCTAAATAAGATATAATCTCCTTAAATACTATGGTCATGCCAGTTTCCTTTCATCCCAAGCTCGCCGCGGTCGGCGACCTCGTTATTAACGCTGTTTTTTTGTGGGGTTTTTTTCAGTTGGAAAACTGGTGGCTCGTGGCCTTGTGGTTTTTTGCGCGGATATTATTTTGGGGTGTTTTGACTTTTTTGGTCTACTTTCCCAAAAAAGCCAGCCGGATTGACCACGTATTATCTCTGGCAATTTTTCTCATCGGTTGTCTGTTCCTGTTTTTGTTTATCGAGTGGAATTGGTCGTGGTATGTAGTTGGATTTGGGTTTATACTTTTCCCCGCCATCTCTTTTTGGTTAATTCCACCAAAAGGTGATGCTCTTTCCTTCACTTACAAATCTTACCGCCGTTGGAAAATGTTGTTGGCTGTCCTTGGTCTGTCTGGTTTGTGGAGTGGCGTCAGCGCGATTATCGCTTTTCAAGTAGTATATTGGATTGGTAACTGGGTTTGGCTGGCCCTCGGTTCGTTTATTACGGCCGCCCTGACTGCTTGGTGGTGGAAAAATTATGAAATTACGGTGGAAAGAAAATTTTGGGTTTGGTCGTTAATAAGTTGTTTATTCATTTTCGAACTTTCTTGGGTTATTTATTGGTGGCCGCTCGGGTACCTGGCGAACGGAGTGTTTATCGCCTGGGTTTGGTATATTTTTTGGCTGATCATTCGATTCCACCTGACCAAAGAAGATGTGGTCTGGCAAAAGCAACGCTGGTTTATCGCGATAAACACCATTTTAATTTGTGCTTATTTATTATTAGTAGTACGTTGGAATTAAAAGCCTATGTTTCCTCCCCATTTACCCGCCCCGTCTTGCAATATTAAGGAACACCATCGTTGGCAGCGGATTAAACTAATTATTGCGGCCGCGGTTTTTGGTTTAGCCGGTGGTATGACCGGCGCCTCAATAGTATTGGGTTGGATCTGGCCGGGCTATGGCGGGGGAGAGACACTCATGATCGCCCGCGGTAGCGTTGTCGCTAGTGACCGTCAGTTGGAAGAAAAGGTGCGTAGTGAAATCTCTGAACGTATCGCGAGCGTTTATTCCGCCGGTTTAACCGAGAGCGGTTTAAAATATTTGCCCGAGGAGAACAAACTAGGGGAGGCGATTGTTGTGGGTTCAGATGGTTGGCTCGCAATGTCTGCGCCCGAAGCAATCACCCATAACAAAAATTACCAAGTAGTATTTGCGAACGGCCGTGTTTTTGGCTTAGAAAAGATTGTCTACGACTCCGAGGCTAAAGTAGCTTATCTAAAAGTTTTAAATTCCGTTGACGATGTTACTAGCCAATTTAAAGTAATTAGCTTTGTGGGTGAATTGGCCTATGGCGATAGTTTGTTTACTCACGCTGAAAATAATTGGTCTAGTTTATCGGTGGCGGGGGTTACCTACCGGGGTTATGCCAACGCCCACTTAGACACTGCTCCGTTAGTTGTTTATAACTTGTTTGGCGACAAAAAACCCGCCTCGATAGTTATAAACAATCAAGGAAAATTTGCGGGTTTTGTGGAAACCAATGGAACAATCCTACCGGCTCAAGAGATAGAACGCACCCTTTCTTCTGTTTTGGTTAGCGGCCAAGCCACCTATCCTTCCCTCGGGGTCGAGGGCTGGTTTAGCGAAGAGCAACCGGTCGTTATTGACCGAGATGTAAAAAAGGGTTTCTTGGTTACCAAGGTTGTGGGACGTAACAGTTTACTACGCCGCAGTGATTTAATTATGGAAATCAATGGGCAAATTGTCGACCCGGCTAATTTCTGGTATAATGTTAATGGACGAGATAATGTGAACCTCAAGATTTGGCGGCAAGGGAAGGTCTTAGATTTAAGCGTCCTGGTTACCAAAATTTCTTTTTAATTAAAAAATTATGCTTAAGGTCTTTGTTAAACATTTACGATTAATAATTGTCTGGGGTTTAATCGTCGGCATTCTTTCGGGTGGAATTAGTCTGTTGTTTCCAATGAAGTACAGCGCGGAAAGTCAAGTCTTAATTATTTCCCGTGATCGGACCGGTGTCGATCCTTATACCCAAGTTAAGTCTGCGGAGCGCATCGGTGAAAACTTGGCACAAGTTATGCGCACAACTGACTTCTACCAAAAGGTCATGGAATCCACGGCGACTTTTGATCGTAATCGTTGGACTAGTTTAAGCGAGCGCAAACAGCGCAAGCTCTGGCAGAAAGATGTGGTCGGCGGAATGATCTATGGCAGTAGTTTGTTAAAGATTACAACTTACAGTGAAAGCAAAGATGATGCCAAAGCTTTGAGCGATGCTGTAACCCAAATGGTTGCCAGCCGTGGCTGGGAGTATGTTGGTGGCGATGTGGCGATTAAAAGCGTCAATAGTCCCTTGGTTTCTAATTTTCCGGCTCGACCAAATTTATTAATGAACATCTTGGTTGGTTTTATCGCTGGCGTTCTTCTCGCTGGACTTTGGGTGTACCGGAGTAAGCGGCATTTGTTTGGAGATTTTTAATAACAAGGAAAAAGTAGAAGATAAAACAGCTTAGATTATAAAGCTGTTTTATTTTTAGAAATTATTTCAGATTTGGATAAAGCGGAAATTTTTTAGTTAGCTCAGTTACTTGTCCTTTTAGGCTTGCTAGTTTATTTTCATCTGTATAGTTCATAACCACCTCGTCAATCCAATTAGCGATGGTTCGCATTTCCTCTTCCTTCATCCCTCGCGTCGTCAAAGCTGGTGTGCCTAGCCGGATACCAGATGGATCCATTGGACTTCTGGGATCATTGGGCACCATGTTTTTGTTTAAGGTAATGCCAGCTTTATCGAGAGCGATCTGGGCTTCTTTGCCGGTGATACCCTTGTTGGTTAGATCAATCAGTAACAAATGGTTGTCGGTTCCGCCAAAGCATAATGTATATCCACGCTTTAAAAATTCTTCTTCCAAAATCTTGGCATTAACTTTTATTTGTCTGGCGTAGTCTTTAAACTCCGGTTCTAGGGCTTCTTTAAAAGCAACCGCTTTAGCGGCAATGTTATTTTCATGCGGACCGCCCTGGAAACCAGGGAACACCGACTTGTCTATTTCTTTGGCAATTTTTTCTTTGCACATGATCATACCCCCGCGTGGACCGCGCAAGGTCTTGTGCGTAGTGGTGGTAACGACGTCAAAGAGGGGAACGGGATTGTTCATTTGTCCGCCAGCAATTAACCCGGCGATATGGGCGATGTCGGCCATGGTGTAAGCACCCACTTCGTCGGCAATCGCTTTAATTTTTTCGTATTCAATTTCACGGGAGTAGGCCGAGTAACCAACGAGAATAATCTTTGGTTTATGTTCCAAAGCCATCTGGCGTAGGTTGTCTAGATCAATCTTTCCTTCGTGGTTAGTCTGGTAGCGAACAAAGTTGAAAATCTTGGCCATGTAAGTGACCGGGTGTCCATGGGTCAAATGTCCGCCATGAGCGAGGTCCATTCCGAGCACGGTGTCGCCTGGTTTTAGGAGAGCAAAGTAGACCGCGATGTTAGCGGGTGCGCCAGACAATGGTTGCACGTTGACGTGTTCAGCGCCAAAGAGTTGCTTAGTCCGTTCAATCGCCAGTCCTTCAACTTCGTCGATAAACTCACAACCACCATAGTAACGTTTTCCGATGTAACCTTCGGAATATTTATTGGTCAGTATCGAGCCCAAGGCCTCCAAGACAGCCAAAGAGACAAAGTTTTCCGAGGGAATCATTTCCAGCCCTTCTTCCTGGCGAGTTAATTCGCGGTTCAAGGCCGCTTTAAGCGCGGGGTCAAAATTAGCAATATTTTGTGTGTGCATAATAAAAATTAGGGGATGAGTAAAAGAGGCTAATTTTTAATATCGCTAGATCATAGTATGGCTATTATATCCCCAAACTATTTTTTTGACCATATAGGTTCCTTCCTTTTTGTAGCCCCATTTTCGGTAATAACCGCGCACTCCCACGCCAGAAATAACCGCTAGTTTTTGTATCTTATTTTTTTGACAAATTTTTTCTGCCTCTTCTACAAGCTTCCGTCCCAGTCCTTTATGTTGGCTGGCTAGTTTCTCTTTCACAGATATTTCTAGTTGCTGGCCATAGGTATGTAGCTCACGAATAAAAGCCGAATAAGGTTGTGGCTGGTTGTTTAAACGCAAGCGACAAAAGGCAAAAACCGCCGTGCGTTTTTGATCTTCAAAACTTAAAAAATATTCTTTGCCACCGCTCGCTTCATACTTTTCAACAAACAGTTTTGGTGTTATTTTCTCCAATTTTAATTTAGCATCATTTATTTGGTGCCCAATTTCTCGGCAACGTAAGCATTGGCATTTCAACCCTTGTTTTTTCATCTCTTCTTGGATGACCTGGCGCAAGTTGGTGACAGTATTACCGGCGTGGACATGGTGGCTCGGGATATCTCGGATCAGGCGTGAGATGCGGACATAGCGGGGGACAGTAGCCTTGAACTCCATTAGCATTTTTACCAATTGTTTTTCCGAATAAGTTTTGTAGCGCCCGGCTTTAAACCAGTCATATAATTCCGAATTTTCAATTACCGTACAAGGATAGATTTTAATCATGTCCGGGCGGTAATCGGGATCAGAAAAAATTTCTTTCAACATTTTTAAATCTTTGGCTGGGGTCGCGCCGGGAAGTTGTGGCATGAGGTGGTAATCCACTTTGCAGCCGTAGTTTTTTAAAAGCGCTGTTGCTCGTTTTACTTCTTTTGTGTCATGACCGCGTTTAATTTGTTTTAAAGTCTTTTCATTGGTTGTTTGAACACCCAACTCAATTCTGGTACAACCTTGTTCCCGCATGGCGAGAATATTTTTTTCGGAAATATAGTCTGGTCTGGTTTCCAGTGTTAAACCAATGATGCGGTGTTTGGCCGATTCGTTTTTAACCTGGGATACTTCTAATTCTTTCTTCAGCCGCGTTAAATCTTTTGTTGTTTTTCCTCCTTGTTTTTTTCTGTTACACGCTTCAAAACATTTTAAGATAAAATTGTACTGGTAATCCAACGGATAAACATTCCAGGTACCGCCTTTGACGATCAGTTCAATTTTGTCAGTCGGGTGACCGTTGGCTTTGAGCGCCTCAATACGTTTTTTGACTTGTTGGTAGGGATCAAAACGTAAGGCCAAGGCCCGGGCGGCCGCTGGCTCATCAGATAGGTAACTTTTGGGCATGCGTTCGTCTAGTGGACAATAAATACATTGTCCAGGGCAGGGGAAGGGTTTAGTTAAAACAGTTATAACTGTGACACCAGACAATGTTCGAACCCCTCGTTTGACCAAAACCCTTTCTAGTCCGGCATTGGCTTTTAATTTGCCGCTCTTAACTAATTTGTGGTAAACTCTAAGGAGTTGAGCCGAAGATGGTGACGTTTTGTCTTTACTTTCACGCAAAAAATTACGCTTGATGGCGTTTAACTCTTCGGCATTTTTGGGACCAATTTTTCCCGCCGCCTGGATGATTTTTTTTGCTAACAATTCCATGTATGAATAATATAAAAGCTTCTCGCATTATACGAGAAACCCGAGATATTTACAATAGTATTGCCGAGGAGTGGGACACCTCACGCGAACGGCCGAGTGGGGTGAAAATGAAATCATTAAGTCTTATTAAACAGGGGAACCGGGTGTTAGATTTGGGTTGTGGCAACGGGTTTATGGCCCCCTATATTTTAGAACGTGGAGCACTTTATGAAGGGTTGGACATCTCGAAGAATCTTATCAAGATCGCCAAGAAAAAACACCAGGCAGAGATCAAAAGAAAATTAGTTAATTTTAAGGTTGGTACAGCGACGAAATTGCCTTATGCCGATGAATCTTTTGAGGCGGTAATTAGTTTTGCGGTTTTGCATCACATTCCATCCACAACTTTGCGCCAGAAGTTTTTTAAAGAGGTTGCCCGGGTTTTAAAATCAGACGGAAGAGGCACGGTGATTGTTTGGAATCTTTTAAATGATTGGACCAATAAACGTTTTAAGACACAGGAGCAACTAGGTAAACAAGATCAGGGGGATGTCCGAGTCCCTTGGAAAGCTACCAAAGGAAAGGTGTTCAGCCGCTATCTTTACCAGTTTAAAAAAAGCGAGATTATGCTTCTCGCTAAAAAGGCTGGGTTAAAAAATGTCCGGGCCGAGTATTTTAACCGGGCCGGGGAAAAGACCGTCAATGGTGAAGAACTGGTTGTAACTTTTAAAAAGTAAAATCCGCCGATTAGAGGCGGATTTTAGATCTCGGCAGTTTGCCACTCAAGGTGTTCATTCTTTGGGCGTTCGTAGATTCTAATCGTTTCTCCAACAATATTTTTCCAGTTGTAAAATTGTTTTACCCGTACTTGGTTTTTCACCCCGGCTTCTTTTAGTAAGTCAGGATTCTTCGCGAGCTCAATAATTTTGTTGGCCAAAGAATGGATACGGGTATTTTCAAACCAGAAGCGGCTGTCGATCACAACTTCTTTGTGTTCCGGGATGTCCGAGACGAGAACCGGTTTAGCGTAACTCATGGCCTGCAAAACTGACATCGGCAAACCTTCATTTTCCGACGGGTGGATAAGTAATAAAGTATTTGCATACAAAGCTTCCAGGCTTTTGCCATTTTGCCAGCCGGTAAAGACGATGCTTTGATCACCACCAGCGATTTGTTTTAATTCTTCAATGTACTTATCCGTAAAGGCACTGCCACCAACCAAGACTAATTTAAAGTCTTTAAATAATTCCGGATGCTGTTGGCGGGCAAATTGCCAGGCCTCAATAAGATAGTGTGCGCCTTTGTGGCGGACGAGGCGGGAGACCATGAGAAAATACTTGTTTGGTAGAAGATCCCATTCGCGAAGTAATTCCGGGTTAGTGGGAACGGTTTCGATGGATACGCCGTTCGGAACATAAGTTAAAACTTTCCCGAATTCTTTAATACAATAATCCTGAATGGTTTTCGAAACCGCAATTGTCTCATCAGGAAAGTGGCAGGTCGCCCGTTCTCCCAAGGCTAACATTAATCGAGAGAAAGGACCCCACTTCTGGTGGTAGCGATCAATACAGTGGAAGGTCGCGATAACCTTAGTTTTCGGACGAAGCAATTTAGGTAACCAGCTTAAAAGGGCTGGGCCAACGCCATGGTAGTGAATGACGTCGGCTTTTTCCAAGACCGCGTGAATAGTTGAAGTAAAAGTATGGACGATCGCGTCCAGGTGTTTGGTGTGAATGGTTGGGGTGTAAATAATTTTAACCCCATTAATCTTACGGGGGCGCATTGGAGAATACCATTTACGCGTGTATACCAAAACCTCGTGGCCCTGTTTAACCAAGTTGGTCGCCAAATTCTCGACGTGCGTTTCCACGCCGCCGTAAATTGCTGGCATTCCTTTTTGTCCAATCATGGCAATTTTCATACTGAAATGGTTCAAGTTTTGGCTAATTAATGCTTATTTATTAAGTAGACACTAAACAGATCATTATACCAGATTTTAGCGGTTTTGTCAATAGCGTTAAGGCCGCTCTTTAGGTACCTTAGGGGTTGCCAGTCCACCTGTCAAATTTGATCTCTACCAAGCTAAAATCTGGGGATAACTTTACTTGACCGCGCTTTAATGTTTTGGTAGGATAAAAAGGTAAAAAATATGGCTAATAATATTCACTCTAAATTTGTGGCCTTGAAGAATGTAGATTTCTACGTCAAGTTTTTGTTACTCTCCCGCGGAGTGAAAATATGTGTGTAAAAAAGTAAGATAATCCCACATAATAAACACTCCGTGTAAAAGCGGAGTTTTTCTTTTGTGAAGTGGAAAAAATAGTTTGTTCTTTACAATTGGTTTGTGAGGCAAATGGTAGCCGTAATAATATTTGCGAGTGCCATTGGCCTCATAAGCCAAAATAATTTGCAGCGTAATTGAAGTAAACCAGCTTGATGTTCGGGTGGGCAGCCTGGAGATAATGTTTATCTCTAGACTGCCCGCCCGGACCAAGGTGGTTCTGGGCGAGATAACATCTCCCCGTCGAGCGGGGAGACATGCGGTTCGTAAGAACCGCGAGGAGAGGGTCTGCCGATGGCCGACCAGCCGACGCAGCCCGCCTTCGCGGGGGCAACGATGCCCCCGGTCGTGACCACCCCCTACCCGAACCAGCCGGCCCCGGTGCAGACCGCACCGCCTCCCGGCTATCGGGTTCCCCCGCGCCTTTCCCGGAGAAGGAAGGCGACGGGGTGGGGGTCTCCCTTCTAGGCCGCCTCATGGCCTGAGGGGAGCTCTGGGGGCACCGCCGCTCTTTCTCTACGTATCTCCTTCGGTTGCGCTACCCCCTCGTTAGTGTGTATTGGGTTAAATACATTCTGGCGAGGGGGTTCTCCAAACAACCCAAACTGTCCAGGGTTGTTTTTTTGTGGTAAAATATTCTTATGTATGTGGTTACTCTTTTCGCTCTTAGGCTATGGACTACTCGCCATAGTCGCCATCTTGGATAAATTTATCGTTAGTAAAACCACGATTAAACCCGTGATGTTTACTTTTTATTCGACAATATTTTTATTACCGCTATTTTTATTATTACCCTTTGGTGTTATTTTTCCGCCTGGTATTTTGTCATATATCATCATTACCTTATCTGGTTTAACTTTTCTTCTGGCTCTTTGGACCATGTACATTGCTTTCCGAGAGAGCGAGATTAGCCATGTCGGGCCATTAATCGGTGGCGTGACTCCGTTGTTTGTTTTGCTCTTAAGTCGGATTTTTTTAAATGAGCAACTTAGCACTATTGTGCTCCTCGGTGTCTTTTTGCTAGTTCTCGGTTCGCTTTTAATCTCTTTTCAACCAGTTCGTAAGCATCACTCTTTAAGTCGCGGTGCCGGATTCGCGATTCTGGCGAGTTTCTTTTTTGCGGTCTCTCATCTCGCTTCTAAATATTTATATGATAGTCTCGGGTTTTACAGTGGCCTAGTGTGGAGCCGAGCGGCAATTGGTTTTTTTGGTGCTTTAATGCTTTTTATCCCCGCTGTCCGTGCGGGGCTCCGGCCAGGGTTTTCTATCCGGAAACTTATCCCCTGGCGAGATAAATACAATTTGGGCAATTTAACTTTGGTTACAGTAGATAAGGTTCTTGGTTTACTGGGGGTGTTAGCTGTTCAATTCGCGATCGCCGTGGGAAGCGTCACTGTGGTTAATGCTTTAAATGGTTTTCAATACGGGCTCCTTATTATTTTGGTTGCGCTCTTAAGTTGGTTTTTTCCGAAAGTGTTTAAAGAAAAATACGAACGAGGGGAATTGTGGCAGGAAATAGCGGCAGTGGTTTTAATTGGCATCGGGCTCAGTCTCTTTGTATAAAGTGGACAACTATTTTGACAAAAATATCTAACCAGTGCAAAATATTTACAAGCAAGCCCTTAAAATTGCGTAGCCCTAGGAGGGGACAAACGCATTAGCCTGGTCGCGCGGCACGTTGTCTATCGACTCGTGGACAACGGTAGACTGACCATGGTGGGCGAGCTTCGTAACCGGGACAGGCGAGAGTCAGCCTCGTCCCGAAACAATTTATTTATTTATTTAAGATTAATATTATGGGATTTAGAGAAGGTTTAGCGTCAATATTTGGCGGTAGAGGCAAGGGAGACGGAACCGAAAGAACTAACGTGGCCGTTCCAATAGAAAAACCACCAGGTGGCCCCACGATTGAAGAACTAAAGGAAAGAAATAAAGAAAGATTTGGGGCGAGGAGACCTATGACACCAGAAGAACAAGAAAGCGTCCACTTTTTTATGAAGGCTGAAAGAAGATTAGGCCAGTTGGTTGCTAAAATACAGGATGCTCCGCTCAATCCAGAGAAACAAGCTATTAATAAAGAAATTAGTAGAATTAGTACAGAAATAGAAAATTATCGAGGCACGGAATTGCAAATAGAATCGGATCTTAATCAGGGCCTATTACAAGTTCAAGGCGCCAGAGAGAGATCAGAGGGTGTACTCGAAGATGCCAGGAAGAATATTGGGAAAATGCTAGATGACCTGGCGGCTAGAGTGGATAAATTTTCTTTGGAAGCAAGAACGGAATTGGTGGTTGAAGAGTTGCCAAGAGAAGAAATATCGCCGGGAGAAGTAGACCTTAAGTTAGGTTCAGGATCGGATAAACCAGTTGGAAGAATGGTAAAGATGGATAGAATAAGCGACAAAGGAGATTCGGCAGAGAAAAAAACTGGTTAAAATCAAAATAAACCTCCCGATTTACCCCGGGAGGTTTTTGTGTTAAAATATATTCGAACTTTTAAATCTCCGCATGCGTAAAATGTCTTTAATTATCTTACTCATTCTAGCCGTCTTGGCCGGGTTGTTTTTTTTCTGGCCGTACAAGAAGACCAATGTAATTTATGGTGTATCTTTTGACCGAGAATTTGCCGGTTATCTAGGTTTGGATTGGCAAAAAACCTACACTAAGATTTTAGATGAATGGGGTTTTCGTTATTTACGTTTGTCTGCCCACTGGAGTGAGGTCGAAGCGGAAAAAGACAAATTTAATTTTGCGGAATTAGATTGGCTCATAAAAGAAGCGGAAAAACGTCAGGCTAAAGTGGTCTTAGCTTTGGGGCAAAAAACTCCTCGCTGGCCCGAGTGCCATGTGCCGGAGTGGGCGAGGGGGCTAGAAGAGGCGGCCTACCGAGCGCGACTCAAGAACTATTTGCAAACCGTTGTGAAAAGATATAAGGATAGCCAGGTTATTGAGTACTGGCAAGTAGAAAATGAACCATTTTTACCATTTGGACATAAATGCGAAAATATCACTAGCGAAAATTTACAAGAAGAAATAACGATTGTAAAAAATCTGGATCCCGTTCGACCTATCATCATAACCGATAGCGGTGAACTAAGTACCTGGCGTAAAACCGCTAAAGTGGGTAATCTTTTTGGTACCACTATTTACCGGGTGGTGTGGAGTAAATGGTTAGGCTACACTACTTACAACTGGCTACCACCAACATATTTTCATTTGCGTTTTCTTTTGAATGGTCGCTCAGCCAGCGAGTCTTATGTTATGGAGCTTCAGGCCGAGCCCTGGATACCCAACACCCCTCTCGTCGGGATGCCTTTAGAGGAGCAGTATAAATCAATGAGCGTTAAGCAGTTAAATAAAAATCTGGATTTTACCGCTCGTTTGGGTATGAAGAGAGCCTATCTGTGGGGAGCTGAATGGTGGGTGTGGTTGGAAGAGAAAGGTGCCAAAGAGTTTAGCGAGTTGGTTAAAACTTTGCGGAAAGAGTAGCCTTTCGGCTTGACATTTTAACAACATTTATTTATACTTATACCACTTTACCGCACGCCTAGCTCAGTTGGTTAGAGCATCTCGTTTACACCGAGAGGGTCAGGGGTTCGAATCCCTTGGCGTGCACGTAAGTAATACGGACATCAAAATGTTCGTATTTTGTTTATCTTCTTTGTTCTCTCTGTTTGTGGTATAATAATCACAACAAATTGTTTTTTATGCTCTTCCTCCGTCATCGTGTTAGCGATCGACCAATGAAAATGCACCAGGGCGTGTACAAGCCACAGGCCACCATGGCCGAGGCGGTCTTTATGATTACCGGCATGACGATCGGTGCGGGTGTTTTGGGTATACCGTACGTAGTCAGTCAGGTTGGGTTATTGATTGGTCTAGCATACATTGTGGTTTTGGGTATTGTAATGCTGTCATTGAATTTAATGGTGGGTGAGGTGGCGGTCCGTACCAAGAAAAGTTTGCAGACCCCGGGATTTGCCGGAAAATATCTTGGCACCTGGGCCAAGGAACTTTTATCCGTAACAACCATTCTTAGCGCGACGGGCGCTCTTCTCGCCTATGTCGTTGGCGAAGGACAAACACTCGCGGCTTTGTTTGGTGGCAACCCGGCCTGGTGGAGTGTTTTGTTTTGGACGGTTGGTAGTTTTTTTGTCTGGCGCGGCTTGGATGCAGTAAAAAAGGTGGATAAAATATTTGCTTCTCTTGTTATTGCGATTATTGTTGGTTTATCTTTTTATCTCCTCCGAGATTTTCAAGCTGAGAATTTGTTTTATCACGATTACGCTAAAATATTTTTGCCGTATGGTGTGATTCTCTTTGCCCTGCATGCTTCGCCAGCGGTGGCTGAAGTGCATGCCCTTTTACCAGGTAGCCAGAAACATTTTCGAAAGGCGCTTTTACTGGGCACTTTGATCCCGATCGTAGTATACATGCTTTTTGCTTTGGCAGTGGTTGGCGTGTCTGGTACCGGTACGACCGGTATTGCAACATTGGGGTTAGGTCAAACCTATGGCAAAGGTATTTTGTTTTTTGCTAATCTGTTTGCGATTTTTGCTATGGGTACGGGTTTTCTTGGATTGGGCACGGCCCTTCGCCAGACTTTGATCTGGGATCATAAGATTTCACCATTTCTTTCGACCATGTTTGTTATTGGGGCACCCCTGGCTTTGTTTGTGGCGGGCTTCCGAAGTTTTGTTGCTATTCTTGACACCGTCGGTGGGTTGTTTATCGGGGTCGAGGCAGTCCTCATGGTTTTGATCTACTGGCGGGCGAAAAAGTTGGGGGATTTGGACGCCAGGCGTTATGGTGTGAAGTACGCCTCGCTCATGTCCATTCCAATCATTCTGGTTTTTGTTTGGATCACTGTGCACAGTGTTTGGAAGATTGCGCAGTAAACAAAACACTCACACTGTAGTGAGCAGGTGAGTGTTAGGCTGTGGACCGAGGGGGAATTGAACCCCAGATGCTAGAGTGACAATTCTGCATGCAACACCAGTTGCGCTCGGCCCTTCTCCTGTCGGCAACAGCGGAATAAGTGTAACACAAATTTATTAAATAAAAAAGAAACTCCCCGAAGGGAGCTCTGAGATTCTGAGCGCTTTTAACGTCGCACACAGATTGTCACTCTGTTTAGAGAGTAACATAATATACCAGAAAAGTCAAACTTGTTGTCCACAATGCTCTAATTAAAAAGTTATCCACAAGCAAATTTTTATAGTTCACCCCGCTGTGCTATAATGATGCGCAGGGAGGGGTAAGTTATTCGCTTCATTTGGGGCGAATAACTTATTTTAAAAACTAAAACACACCCATATGCCTCGTGCTCGCCGGCTTACAATATTAGTTTTAATAGGTTAAATAGAAAATATTAGGACCTAGAATCACCCTTCCCCTTAAATATTTCCACAATCATTCGGTACCGTCTTTTAGGACTTAATCCCCGGTGGAC
>Ga0209542_10012796_pt1 | contig 14597 bp, 15 predicted proteins | sample RifCSPhighO2_01_FD_184028 | JGI IMG/M metagenome (GOLD analysis project Ga0209542, IMG submission 184028) | Soil microbial communities from Rifle, Colorado - Rifle CSP2_plank highO2_0.1 (SPAdes) (version 2) | ecosystem: Environmental > Terrestrial > Deep subsurface > Rock core/Sediment ...
AAACCGCCTCACCTCGCCATAAATGACAAGGTTTCAAAAGAGGCGGTTTCTCAACTACGCATTTTTAGCATGCAAAAATTTCGCCCTAAAGGGCAGGGTTTTACACCCAGCGAAATTTTTTGCATAAAGAAGTTTGAATAACCACTTTTTTCCACAAAATGTTATGAGGAATATTACTAAAAATAAGCTGTGCATCTAATTGAATAGTCACCACAGTAATTCTTCCAAAAACTGTTTAGGATCCTTAGCCTTGGGCATCGCATGGCCGATTAATACTCCTTCCATCCCAAACAATAAGGCTTGGCCTACATCTTCCTTCTTGATCACGCCGGCACCGCATAACACCTTGGTCTGCGGGCTAACTTTTTTAACCATCTCCACAACTTTAACAATAATATCCGGCTGGGCTGAACAGACAGAAATATCCCCACCAATCAATTCCGGCGGCTCGTAAGCTAAATAAGCAGGCTTCAGGACAGCAATCTTCTTAGCTTCAGATAGTGATGAAGCGCAGACAATCAAGGTAAACTTTTTTTGCCGGGCTTTTTCAATAACCTCTTTTAAGGCTGACAATGAAACTTTCCGTTCGGAATGGTTGATCAAACTGCCGCTAATGCCCATCTCCTGAAGCTCATCAATTGCTATTTTTCCGGTTTGAGCTCCTAATTCTACAGGATCAACGTGCTGGGAAAACACAGTTAAGTTAGCCCGGCCAGCTAATTCTTTCATCATCACCAGAGAAGGAACTACAATGATCTCATAACCATTCTTTTTGACCTTAGAAATTTTCTGAGCTAAAGCCAAAGCCGCTCGGCCCACCGCTTCAGGATATAACTTGAAATTTAAAACAATCAGCGCTTTTTTGCTCATAGCTAAGAATTTAAATCAGTCTTTTTTAATTTTGTTTAGCATTAAATAGTAGAAACTAGACTTTTTAACTGCCAGAAAAAAATAAAACCAAGACCATCTTACCTAACGGAAAGATCTGCCCGATGGTCTGCGGTCTCCTCTAGACTCACCGCCTCGGGAATAAGCATTACGATTAAACCCATTTCTTCCTACTGGCCTTCGATCTTGGAATCGGTTAAAGCCAGAAGTCCGAAACGGCCCCTGCCGATTATTTCTCTGCACTTCAAACGGCAATTTAGGGAACTGTTCTGGTGGAATCTCTTCCACTTCCACCGGGTACCGCTTAAGGACAGCTTCGAAAGCCTCAAAATCAGGCCGAGCCAGCAAGGTAATCGCTTTGCCAGATTCACCAGCGCGGGCCGTCCGGCCAATTCGATGGATATATTCTTGCGGATCCCTAGCTAAATCATAGTTAAACACGTGAGTAATATCCTGTATATCCAAGCCACGGGAGGCTACTGCCGAAGCGATAAGAATCTCATTCTTGCCATTATTGAACCGCTCAATCGACAGCAAACGCTTATTCTGGGTCATTTTGCCGTGAATCATCTCACACTTAAGGCCTTGGTTTCTTAAATTTCGATGCAGCAATTCCACGGTAGATATCTTAGAACAGAAAATCAGCACCCGGCCGGTCTTCTCCCGTTTAAGCAGGTGAACCAGCAAGGAAAATTTCTCGTGCATCTGGCAATTGTAGTAATACTGCTTTAACAGATCCTTCTGGACCTGCAGCTCATCCTCAATGGTAACTACATTATCCATATATTTCTCTTTAAGATAGTCTACTTCATTAGAAATTGTTGCTCCAAACAACAGAATCTGCTTCTCGGGATTAGAATATCCCAGGATCCGTTCAATATCTTCAATAAAGCCCATCTCCACCATCTTATCGGCTTCATCCAGGACAAAACATTTAAGTTTCGACAGCTTGAGGCTGTTTCTCCCCAAGTGGTCTAAAATTCTTCCTGGAGTGCCAACGACAATTTCCGCTTTCTCGATGGCATCCACCTGTGGCTCAAAACCTACGCCACCAAATACTGTGGCAATGTTCAGACGCAGATATTTGCTCCATTTGCGCATCTCATTAGAAATCTGATTAGCCAGCTCCCTGGTTGGCGCTAGAACTAAAGACTGCACGCCTTGGCCTTTAACCATCTTGTCCAGCAAGGGAATGGCAAAAGAGGCCGTTTTTCCTGAACCAGTTCTAGAAATGCCTACCACGTCCTTGCTTTCATAAATCAGCGGGATGGTTCTTTCTTGAATGCTGGTTGGTTTAATTATTCCTTGTTCTTTTAAGGCAGAAACAATAGCTGCACTTACATTTAATTTTTCAAACATGTTTAATCTCCGATACTAAATTTTAATGAAACAGAATAAGTAACAGTTCATACTCTCTGTTTCGGCCAACTTAATACTAATTGTCATTATTTAATGGTAGTATATAAAGGTTTCGCAAGAGGGGGCTTCATCCAATAAATAGCCACCGCCTTAAGACGAGCGGCATAAGCATTTTAGATCAACTTTTCGGACAGGGGGAGTTCCGTCGTTTAAGTCATTTTTTAGATTGATTATAGACTAATTACTTTCCTAATTTAATCTTCTTATCGATGACCCATGTGCCATCTTTATTTTTTATTACAACAATCATTGTAACTAAGAAAATTCCAGAAATTTTAGGGAGACCTTTCTGTAATAACAATCTAAACTTTTTATCATCTACATCAGGGCCAGCGATAGTCAAGTGAGAATTATAAAACTTTTTGACATAAGGACTTCCATATTTTAGAATATAGCTTTGCTGTTTTTTGCTAAATTTCCATTTAAGGAACGATTCTCTTACCCATGGTGTGCGAAAATCTTTAGCCACTTCTAAGAGTTCATTATGAAGATTTTTAGAGCTTTTTGTATCAATAAAAATAATGGGGGGTGCATCAAAGTAACCAAATTCTAATAATCTCACTTTGAAATGTTTTTTTTTCTGACAATATAATTTTAACTGCTGGATAAATTCTTCATAGTTTTCTGTTCTAAATCTATGAACTAAAGTAATGTGGGGAGGAAACGTCAGTGCTTTATGAGAAGACAAGGATTCAGACATCTCTTTCATGATCTTACTCAATTTAGTTAAAATTGGTTTCGGAGGAACTATAGCAATGAAGCATTCTTCCATACTGTAGATAAAATTACCTATGTTCTTAAATATTTGCTTTCCAGCACAACCTTTAAAAATAGAAGTCACTCTACAGTAGTTCTATGGTACTTCGATCTTATAATCCGTTTACCGGGAAAATAATCGGTGAAATACCAGAAACTGAACTAAAATCCCTAGAAGAAATATTAGCATCAGGAAAAGGAAGTCAGTTGTTATGGAGTAAGCTCCCGCTTGAAGAAAGATCTGCTAGATTGGAGCGATTACCCAAATTAATTGAAGAACGAATCAGTCAAATTGTGGATGTATTAATAGAAGAAGTTGGAATGCCTAAAAACGAAGCTAAATCATCAACAACAAAACTTCTGGATAGGATTAAGTTTCTTACAACTAAATGTCCAGAATTTTTGAAAAGTGAGGAGGTTAGCTTAAAAGATGGTCGTGTCAATAGAGTAGCATATCAACCTGTCGGGACTGTAGCCGCAATTATGCCTTGGAATCATCCTTTTATGATTCCTTTTTGGACTTTTGTTCCGGCATTAATTGCTGGAAACAATGTGGTCTATAAACCATCTGAACTAACTCCTCTTGTTGGAAGAGAGATTGAACAAATCTTTTCAAAATTAGATTTACCCGACGGACTTTTTAGCGCAATATACGGTGATGGGAAAATTGGCCGATATTTAAGTTCTGCTGCCGAGGTAAATATGGTTTCTTTTGCTGGTTCTGTAAGAGTTGGCATGAATATTTATCAAGAAGCCGCAGGAAATATGAAAAGACTAATTCTTGAAAATGGAGGTAAAGATGCTTTAGTTGTGGGGCATTGTAAAGATAATGAAAAAGTAACAGAGCAAATTTTGTTAGGACTATTAAGACATGCAGGACAATTATGTTCTTCGGTAAGAAGAGTGTACATTGTAGAAGACCAATATGAACAATATCTAGAACTACTTAAGAATAAAATTACTTCCTATAAAATTGGAGATCCTAGGGATGAAGATACAGTAGTTGGTCCACTAAAGTCAAAAAGACAAGTCGATACTTTAGACTCACAAATAGAAGATGCACTCTCTAAAGGCGGATCAATATCCTATCAAGGAAGAGAAAAATCAGGATTGGTATATCCACCAACCATAATCCGAGATGCTGTTCCCGGGATGAAAGTTGTAGATCAAGAAACATTTGGCCCTTTACTTCCAGTGATACAAGTAAAAAATCTTCAAGAAGCTGCAACTTATGTAAATCGCTCGTCATTCGGACTGAATGCATCTATATGGCACGATAATCTGGATGAGGCAGTAGAACTTGCTTCTAAAATTGATGTTGGTACTGTTAGCATTAATATGCTTCCTGGAACACATAATTATTGTACATGGCACGGGGTAAAGATGAGTGGTATTGGCAATATCCTCTCCCCCGAAGGAGTACGCCAATTCACAAATCGTAAAAATGTGCGGTATTATCGTGAGGCAAATGATGAACCAAAATAATGTTCGTGAAGGAATTGAATATATAGTAAGAGAATCCATAGAAAAAATAGATGACAACCTAAAAGCAATTATTTTAGTAGGAAGTGTAAATAATGAAGATTTTGTAGAGGGTATCTCTGATGTTGATTTGTTATACGTTCTTGGATATGTTGATGTAGGAGTATTAGAAAAAATTCGTGAAATGCGAACTCATGGAGAACAATACACTGGTTGTAAAGTTGACATAAAGCCATTTACCAAAGATGAGTTTAATGCTGCCATTAGGGGCGTTGGTAGTTTTGAGTTTTTTACAGGATGGGGCTTAGAAATGATTAAATCTTGGAAACAGCCTTGTTTATATCATTCCTCTGATTTTTCCATAGATTATGAAGTAGATGAAAAACGGTTTAAACAGGATGCTCTCGAGAGAGCACATTACTACATAACTAAACTAAGAACAGTTATTTCTGCCGATAATCCGTTACTTATCCGAGGAGAGCAAAAGGTATTAGTGGGAGATGAACTGCTTAAAGTAGCTGCTTCTTCAATAAAAAATGTATTAAGATTTTGTCTCGCTTACCAAGGGATTATAACAGATGATAGTACTTCAATAATGATTCAAAGTGGAAAATATTTTGGCGATGTTCAGGATATCACTGCTTTTTTAGAATTGAGAAATAAAAAATATTTTGAAAAAGAGGCAATGTTCAATGCTTACGAATCGATAGAACAAATCTACCAAAAGGTTGTCCAAAATGCATAAGCCAATCATTTTAATAGGGGGAACAGCTGGCACAGGTAAAACGACGTTAGCGCAAGAGTTGTGTGATAGATTACATATTGATCACAGATTAGGAACTGGTTTTATACGAGAAGTGATAAAATCACAAACCATAAAAGAACGTGACCCCTCATTATTTGAATACACTTTTCGTGCTGATGATCCTGTAGTTAATTTTGTTACTCAATCTGAAATTATTTACAGTGCAGTCAATGCTTGTATTGATAGAGCAAAACGGGAAGGAACATCATTAATTATAGAAGGCAACCACTTAATTCCTCAGCTTTACTTTATGAGTGATGTTAATTTATATGTAGTATTATCTGCACCAGATTTTGAAACTCACCAACAACAACTTCGTGGTCTAACCCATACAACAAGGATACTCTCACCAAGCGATATTCATAATATTAGAGAGATAGGATCTTACCTGGGAAAAGAATGTAGTCGTTTGTCCATACCTTTTATCCCCTATCCATCTAATATTAATGATCTTTTAGGCATGATATTGTCCATACCTTTTATCCCCTATCCATCTAATATTAATGATCTTTTAGGCATGATAAGATGGTAACTGAAACATTAACTGCGTTAGTACTGAAATATTGCGAGACAGAAGTACATTCAGTCACAGAAGTTAAAGGGGGATATAGAAATAAAATTTATCAAGCTACTACTAATAAAGGAAATATCATCTTAAAAAAACATCGTTCTGCGAGAGAAACTGATGATTTTATAAATGAAGTTGCTGCGTATAAGATGCTTGGAAAGTGTGGTTGTAGAATACCTGCGCTTCTTTTTGCAGATAACGCTGAAAGAGTCTTAGGCATACAGCAACTTAAAGGAAAAACATTGGAAGAAAGACAATCTTCGGATTATTATCTAGAAACGGTAAGGTTACTAGTTGATACTTACCAAAAAACAGGGCATCTCAAAGATGAGGGTAGTTTATCATTCAGGAGACTACCAAAAGAAATATTTGAAGGTATGCAGTTGTTGGAAATGCATGGTGAATTTAACCCATCTCCTTTATTTGTAAATTATGCTCAACGATGTTATGAATTACTAGCTAAAACACCGCCCAGACTAACAATTGGCTCATTTATCCCTGCAAATGTTATTAGATTAAATCAGGATTACCATATTGATTTAGAGTTGGTTTCTTATGGTCATCCTAGCGATGATTTGGCTTACTTTAGTTTATTTTCAGGAGTAAATATGTTTGATGTTCTTGCTGCTTCTGGCATGAATCTAAATATATCGGAGGATCTTTTCTTAGCGTCAATGATGCATTTAGGTACACTTGCCTCAGGCGTTTATTTTGCTGATGCTCAAGAAGGATTGACAGAAGAACAGAAAAAAATGGTCGAACAAAGAATAACTAATTTCAGTTCCGTTTTGCTTGGGTTAAAAAGACCAGAGTTTGAAGAATTAGCTGAAGCTTTAGAAAGGAAAAAATGGTAGAAATATGCAGAATAGGAGTTGTACGAAACGAAGAGGATATAATAGAAAGGAATCTACAATGGTACATCAATGAAGGATTTCCTGCAATTATATTGGATAATGGCTCAACGGACAGGACTTATGATATTTGCAGAGATTACCTGGGAAAAGGCGTAGTTTATACAGAACAAATTCCTTTTAAAGAACATGATAGGGAGTTATCTCTTAAAGAATTAGGCATTATTACTCAAAGATGTGGTTTCGAATGGCTACTATTAGCAGATGCGGATGAATTTTATGAGTCTCCAATACAAAAAGAGCCGCTAAGAGAGTCATTAGTACAAGAAATAGGCCACGGGTATAATGTTGTACAGTTTCATAATATGGAATTCTGGATGACAGAGAAAGATAATTTAAACGAGCCAGACTTAATTCAACGAATACGTCATTATTCATACTTTGATAGTAATAGGTATAAATTATTCCCTAACGCCCCAGGCATAGATTTCTGGACAAAATTAGGACATGCTCCAATATTACCTGCCGGAATGGAGTATAAAGTGTCACCAAAAGTACATATTAGCAGGCATTATAAATTTCGCAGTGTTGAACAAGGTTTAGAGAAAATATCCAGAATACGTCCACCATCCAGAAGAAAAGATATAAGCATACACTATGCTAAATTCACTTCTAATCCAGGCTTTTTTATTATTCCTAGTAATCTATTAAATGAATATAGTGAGGATGGAAACTGGAATTTAGAAAGGACTTTTGATGGACATAGGATGGGTAAGCAGGAACTAATGAACTACTTAGGGCTTATCTCTGATGAGGATTTCCAAAGGTGGATGAAATCGCGAGGATTGGCACAATGAAAATATATCTGGTACGGCATGGAGAAACGGATTGGAATCTTGAAATGAGAATTCAAGGCCAAACAGATGTAGATTTAAATGCGTCTGGAATAAACCAAGCAGAAGAATGTGCAATGTTCTTCAGAGATAATAATTATAATTATGTATATTCCTCAAGACTTAAAAGAGCAATTAAGACCGCCGAAATAATTGCAGGGGGTAAATTACCGGTTAAAACATATCCGGAGTTGAATGAAAGGAGTTTTGGTATATGGGAGACTTGTCTTTGGTCAGAAATCCATCAAAAGAATCCAGAGTTAAGAGAACAATGGAAACTTCTTGGCAGACAATATCAACCACCGCAAGGCGAGTCTATTTTAGAAATGGCTACAAGAGCAACAAGAAAATTTAGGGAAGTCATTGACCAACACTCGATTAGTGATTCCATTTTAATAGTTGCCCACGGTGGACCGATTAAAGTAATGATTGGCTATGCAATGGGTGTAGATGAATATGTGGCCTATAATAGGTTAAGGATGCATAATTGTTGTATTAATACTATAGATTATGATGGTGATAATTTTAAGATAGAGGGGATTAATTATGTCCATAGACCAATTATTAACCGTTGAAAATTGGAAGAACAATTCATCCGCAGCGATGGAACAATTATTAGGTCGGAGAAAGTCGACTGCTGAGACAGAACTGATTAGAAGAATTATGCAGAAAACAGCACGTTATTCGGCTAAAACCTGGAAAAGAAGCGTAGTAAAATACGATGCGTTGGACATTCATCAGGAAATATCTTCCAGAGGAAAACCGTTACGTGTTCTGGATGTAGGCTGTGGTGATGCCTCTGTTCTTTCTGAATTAAAAAAAACTTACCAAGAAGCAATAGAATGTTATGGAATTAGTGTTACGGAACACCCCCATTTAGAAAATGTTAATTATTTGATTTGTCCCGCGGAAATTATGCCTTTAGAGTTGAATGAATTTTTTGACATCGTTTTTACACATCAAGCTTTCCACTACATGCTTAATCCGAATAGTGCTTTAGGAGAATGTGTTCGTGTGCTGAAGAGAGGAGGGTTATTTGGAGGATATATTGGAACAGAAGATGCTAAGAAAAGACTATTTTACAACCCAAACTTGCCTTCAGAACTAAATGCGGAAGCACAGAGAATATCTAGTTCAAGTAGAAAAAGATTTAATGACAATTTTTTACAAGTGCTACGAAAATTACCTGCGGGGTTTGTTGCAGAGGTTTCATATGATAAAAACAGTTTTCCCCATAAGATCTATTTTATGAACGTAGGCGACGAAAAAATTATCAGATAAAAGAGCATAAAGTTACGCTTTACGTTTTTTAGTAATCGTCACGTAACTCCCCCCATTCGTTTACGTTAGCAAAAATTTTGGAGAACGGAGTGAACCGCTAAATCAACGTTAGGTTTAGTTACGAAGTAATTGAATTTGGGTGTAGCAATTTTGAGGGGGTTTTGCCCTTTAGAGGAGAGGCTCAAAATTGCGGAACCGTAAAATTCCTGTTTGTTTTACAGTCATAAAATATGGTTTTTCTTTGAACTGTCTATCAGTTTTATTTTCAGTACCGAAAAGGGAACCTTTTCGTGTACGGGGATGTCTTATTTGTCTTATACCAGCACAGAGCGAGTGGCTTTAGTGTTTACTTTTGGATGAAGCCGAAAGAGTTGTAAAATATTCTAAAGTTGTAAGAAGGACAGTTATCAGCCTGAAGATTTATATACAATATTATCTACTTGAACTCATCATGGAACGGGAGATCATCATTTTGGGCGATATCGAAATGGGGGGCGGAACACTGACTGATGACTTTATCGCCGACCAATCCTTGGCTCAATTAATCAAATCCCAAGCCAGGAAAAAACATCCCGTAGAATTAATCCTTAATGGAGACACTTTTGATTTTCTTAAATGCCCTTATATCGATGAAGAAAACCGCAGATCGTACCCGCGGCACATCACGAGGAGTATTTCCCTCAAAAAATTGCAGGATATCCACCGCGCGCACCAGCAGGTCTTTGCGGCCCTAAAGTATTTTTTAAGCAAGAAAGAAAACCAGATCACCTTTGTTATTGGAAATCATGACCATGACCTTTTTTTTAAAGAAGTGCAAACAGAATTAGGGAGATTAATTTCCGCCCAAAAAAATATTTTCTTTGGCCTTAATTACCAAAAATACGGCCTCTATGCTGAGCATGGCCAGCAGTATGATTTTCTTAACAAGATCAATAAGCATAAGCCCTGGGTGTCCTATCGCGGCGAAAAAATCTTAAACGTTCCCTGGATTGCCTTAGGCATCATTAGCAATTTTCTTACCTTAAAAGAAGAGCATCCCTTCCTGGAAAGAATCTTTCCCCGGCCGCTGCTGTTTTCACACCACCAAGTTGTAGTTAAGAAATTAAGCTGGCGATCAGTGCAATATGTCTTAAAAAGCTTGTTTTATTATCCCTTCAGGTATATTAATGATCCAACTTATTTCATGCCCAGGGTTATCCTGCGGGAACTGTACCGAAGATTTAAGAAAGTCCATTGGGATGTTGACAGCATTGTCAGCGTGTTTAAGAAAAAAAAAAAGAGGCTGATGAAAAAAAATTATCTTCATGTTCTAGGGCATGTGCACCAGCATTATCTTGAAGAAAGCAAGGGTGACTGGATCTTGCTTCACTCTGACACCTGGAGGGATGAATATACCCTGGATAAACAATCCAAGATGGTAGTGCCAAAAATTAAGAAGTATGTTGATATTGTTATCAATAATAACCAAATCAGCTCTTGGGAATTAAAAAAATGGCCCTTGAAACAGAAATCATACCAGTTTAGTGCGCTGATTAAAAATGAGCTGGGCTACCTGAAAAAGGCGGCAGAAGCTGAACAATACCAGTTTATCACTAGATGAAAAGAATAAGCTTTTTATTGTAAACCTGTTTTGTGGCATTATGGAATTAGAACAAGCCCTAAATGAGACCAGCCATAACTATCCTTTTTTTCCTGTTGCATTGTCGGTGGTTGAAGAAAAAACTAAAGATGAGAATGATTTAGAGCCAAAAGTAAAAGGCTTCCAGCATCAGTTAGAAAAAAAAGTAGATAAAAGAAACATTAAGGAAGATGACCAGGAAGTTACTGGTAGCCTGGAACCAGGCAAAGTTAATTATTCTTTTAATGAGCTAATAGGTACTCAGAATCTTTATGGTGCCCAAGGTGTTCCTGTTATTAGCAATTATACGGAAAAAACTGGAACTTCAGCACGCAGCGAAGAACCGGAGGAAGAAGATCACCCGGCAACAGTAATAGTTGGTGAGAAAGAATCGGCAGAGATGCTGGAACCACTGGAGGCTAAGGAAACGATGGAAACCATCCAATATGCTTTTATGTTAGGAACTACCACTTCTCAAGTAAGCAATGAAGACTTGCGCAAACTTAATTTATGGATAATGCTGAATCCAGCTTATTTTCAATTATTTGAACGAACAGCTTTAACCAGGGATGTTAATTATAAAGGAAATTAGGACTGTTTTAGCCTTATGTTGGTTTATCAATTTATTTATAAAGGCTCAGCAGCTCTTCTTCCATAAAATGCAGTTTACCGGGAATGATTAAGCAGTATGGTGGCTGGCCAAAGTCCAGTAGTTTTATTTCTTTGAAAGTTCCAGCCTTAATTATAAAATTATCACTGCCTAGCCTGGCGCAGCCAATTACTATGGTGTTTTCATCTATCAGATGCTCCTCTTTTCTGTTTTCAATCCGCTCTAGAATTTCCAGAGCCCCGTTTATGGCCATAAACCTATTTTCTTCTGGTTTTAAATCTAGTAAAAACAAGGTATGCAGACCCAAGCTTAGATTATCTTTTAATACACGATAAGGTGTTTCTAAATTAGGATTATCAAAAGGAACGGAAGTAATTTTGCCAAACTTATATTGCTGCAGCCCGGTAATTCCCACTGCTGTTAAAATGGAGGCATTGTTGATTATCTTTACCTCAACGTTATTTTCTTTAGCCTGTCGATATAACTCAATATGTGTAGTGGCTGAGAACGGATCTCCGATAACCAAGAAAGCCACTTTTTTTTGTTGAGCCTCACCAATGATTTTAGCAGTATTTTCGGTTAATTCTCGATCAGCTGGAATTATTTTTTTCCCATAATAGTTTTGTAAATCTTCTAATGAACATTGCAGCAGCGAGGTATAATTTTCTAAATAAATAAGGTCGCAGGTTTTTACTGTTTCCAAACCATTGACTGTAATATCCTTCTCATCCGCCAGTCCGATGCCGATAATATAAAGTGTCATTTTTCAAATCACTATTATAGCCCTTTCACCACATAAGGCCCTTCTTTTTCATAACCTAATTTTTGGTAATACTCTTTAACTCCTATACCGCTGATAACCACCATTTTGCTCTTGCCATTTTCCTTAGCTATTTGTTCAGCCTTCTGCAGCAGTATTTTTCCAAAACCGCGATGCTGAACCTGGCCTTCTTCGCCAAGGGCTGTGGCTGTACCATAAACATGCAGTTCACGAATTAAGGCAGAGCCTATAGTTATTTCTTCCCTTAAGAATTCCTTAGGAAACCTTAGCCTGCAGAAACCAATCAATAAATCGTTCTCCGCATCCTCAGCTGAAATGAAAAATTCCTGGCCTCCAGAAGCAGGATATTTATTAACTTTAATTTGGACCATGCCCCAATTAATTTTTTTGCCTTTTGGTTCTCTGCACCTGATACATCGACATTCAACACCTTGATTAAACATGATCTGCCTTAAGTTAGTCTTATCCACGCCAGCCACCCAGTATTTGGTAGGAACATCGCGCTGCACTCTCTGGATCCGGCAATATTCAGGCACTGATTTTTTCCATTCTTTGACCCTGAATGAAGCCTCCTCAGTTGAAATTGGCTCAAATTTGCCGGCTTTCCATTGGTAGTATAAAGCAGTTCCTGGCCCCACCATGCAGGGATACATCTTAATCATGTCCGGCTTATATCCTTCATCAGTAAACAATTGTTTCATCCCGGCAAGGTCTCTTTCTCGGTCTGTTAGAGGCAACCCAGGCATGTAATGGAAATTTATTTTAAAGCCCAGATCTCTTAATACCTGAATTGATTTTTTTGAATCTTCCGTGCTATGTCCACGATGGACTTCTTTTAACACATCATCATATACCGACTGAATGCCTAACTCTACCCTGGTGCAGCCTTGACGCAGCATTTCATGGCCCTGTTCCAGAAATCCCCAGTCGGGCTTAGTCTCGATGCATAAGGCAACACAGCGTACATGAGATGTTTCATTCTTTAAATGCTCTTGTTCTAAAGTTGAGTTAGTTTTGTTTTTTAGCTCTAATAATTTTTTGTGGATTCTAGCTGTTCTTTCTTTATCATAGATATCCCCCGGCAATTCAAAAAAAACTTTAAACTTTAAAAAATCAAATTTACCGCCAGCAAAAAATAACTGTGAAAACTCATTCAGGGCTTTAAAGGCCCCGTAAATAAATTCCTGCTGGTAGGATTTTTCTGTAGCCGGAAAAGTGCCGCCCATGACAATAATTTCAATCTTGTCAAAACTATGCCCCAAAATTACATATTGCTCCAATCTATTGAATACCTGCAGATAAGCATCATAATTGTTTCTAATGCCTCTCATCGTTGCGGGCTCATGGCCAGTATAAGATTGCGGCACATCGCCCCAAGGAGAATTAATCCCGCCCGGGCAGAAAGTGCATTTTCCATGCGGGCACCGATCAGGCTTAGTCATAATGGCAATTGGTGAAACGCCAGAAATGGTTCTTACTGGTTTGGTCAACAGTTTTGGCTTCAGAACGGAAAGATCCCTCTCTTCAGCGTTCAATAAAACTTGAATGTTGGTAGGGATGGTTTTTAAGCTGTATTTTAATGATAAATCACGCTTGAGCTTAGCCCATTGCTTTTCTGAAAGATTATTATTCTTAAATTCAGCAACTAATTCTTGGTAGATGGTCATATTAAGCTAGCCAGATTTTTTAGATCCTTATTTGCAACATGAGTATAGATTTGGGTGGTCTTTAGATCCTTATGCCCTAATAAGCATTGAATATACCTGATATCCACGCCAGCTTCTAACAGATGCGTGGCGAAAGAATGGCGTAAGGTGTGCGGTGTAACTTTCTTTTTAATCCCCGATTTGGCAGCTACAGATTTAACAATCACTTCTATCGTTCTTTTATGATATTTTTTCTTTAAATTAGATAAAAATAGCAATTCACCAGCACTAGAATGATCTCCATTTAATGATGCAATTAAGTTATCATGAAAAAAGACAATTCGCTCTTTTTCTCCCTTGGCTGCCTTTAAGTGGATTATTTTTCGGTCAACATCCAGATCAGCCCACTTTAAATTTCTGACTTCATCCAATCTTAAGCCGGCATAATATAGAAACGACAGAATTTGCTGGTGTTTTACATTATTGCATGTGGCAATCATCCTCTTTATTTCTTCCTTGCTCAGCACCACTGGCAATTTTTGTGATTTTTTAACTAAGGGCAGTTTTTCTGGAAAGGGGTTATCTAGCACTTTCTCATAATAAAATTTCAGGGCAAAATAGATGCTTCTAACCCTAGAGCGGCTTTTATCTGAATAGTTTAACATAAAATCTCTTGCAGATTGGTTTGACAGTAAAAACTTTTCAATCGTTTTAGTATAGCTAGTTCTGGTTTCTGGGGAGTATTTTCTCAGCTTAAGTTCCTGATCCAGCTTGGTTAAATCCATAAAGCTAAATTTTGATGCCTATTTTATAAAAACTTCGCTTTTTGTCTTAATCTCTCGGTTAAACGCAATTAAAACTGCGTTTAACCGGTGTTAGTTTCAATTTTTGAGTTGCTTTTATCGCTAAAAGTAAACTTATACTTCTTTGAAGGCGCTGTCTTCGTTTAGTCAGGAGAAAAAAGGGAATGAAATTATGAACTTCATCTAACGTAAACTA
>Ga0209542_10012797_pt1 | contig 14597 bp, 14 predicted proteins | sample RifCSPhighO2_01_FD_184028 | JGI IMG/M metagenome (GOLD analysis project Ga0209542, IMG submission 184028) | Soil microbial communities from Rifle, Colorado - Rifle CSP2_plank highO2_0.1 (SPAdes) (version 2) | ecosystem: Environmental > Terrestrial > Deep subsurface > Rock core/Sediment ...
TAGATGACAAGATAAAAGAAAAGATATCACTGTTCTGCAACATATCAAAAGATGATGTAATCAACGGTGTTGATCTCGATAATGTCTATAAAATTCCATTGGTCTTCGAATCGCAGGGGATAATAAAAAGCATAAACAACAAATTAAAAACTGAATTCAAACCAGAAATAGAAAGATGGAAAGAACTTGTGAACAATATAAAAAATGATGCAAATAAAAACATAACAATTGCAATATGCGGAAAATACACAAGACTTGAAGATTCCTATGCAAGCATCATTGAATCACTTATCCATTGCTCAGCCAACCTTAGCATCAATATAAAATTAAAGTGGATTGAAACAACAAACCTAGAAAACATCGAGGAACAGCTGAAAGATGTAAAAGGAATCATAGTCCCGGGCGGTTTCGGAGAAAGAGGCGTGGATGGCAAGATTAAAGTAATCAAATATTCAAGGGAGAACAACATCCCCTTCCTTGGACTGTGCTATGGGCTGCAAATGGCTGTCATTGAATATGCGAGAAACATATGCAAGCTAACAAGCGCGAATTCAACAGAGATTGACAAAGATACAGAGATTCCGATCATAGACATAATTGAAGGCCATGAAAAAATATTGGGAAAAGGAAAGACAATGAGGTTAGGAAGTTACAAAGCCATTTTGAAAGAAAATTCAAAAGTTTATGAATTATATAATAACAAAGAAGTCTATGAAAGGCACAGGCATCATTATGAGGTTAACCCGAAATATCATGAGATACTGGAGAAAAATGGCCTGCTGTTGTCCGGATTATCCGAGGATAAAATCTTGGCTGAGTTCATAGAAATCCCAAAGCACAAATTCTTCATTGCAACACAATCACATCCCGAATTAAAATCAAGTCTTGAGAATCCTGCACCCTTGTTTTATGGATTTGTAAAGGCCTGCCTATATTAAGACATTTGACTTATTATTGTTAAGATATCTGTCTTAAAAAAATACCTCTAAATTTTTTGCTTCCACTTTGTACTCTTTCAATAGTTTAAATATATCATTTTTATACTCTATCGGGATCATTACACAACTTTTTCCCAACCTTTTTCCATTTATTTTTGATATCCAACCCTCATAATATTTTCCATTTATATTAACTCCATATATTTTATTTAAAAAAGATCCCCTGTTTTTTCCAATTTTATTCCAAAAAATAATTATAAAATGCCTAATTGTAGTTGGTAACTCCTTAGTTTCATAAGGACCATACAAAATTATTCCGGTGGAGGCTATACTTCTTGATAATTCTTTCCATTCTTTTAATTTCCCTATTTTTATACTAAACTTATTATTTATTTCTTTTGATTTAAACAGAGCACTTTCTCTACTTTGATAAAAATCTTTTTCTATTTTCTTTATTTCTTTTTCAGATTTTTTTGTTTTATCTTTTATTTCAATAAACAAATCAATATCACTATTTTTTGTATCTTGATCTTTTGCAACAGAACCATATAATATTATTCTCTCTATATTGTTTATATTTTTTAAATTATTTAATAAGTGAGATACAAAATAACTTGCATAATTTTTTAACATTTTGTTAATTTTTTTAATTCAAAAAATAAATTTATTTTTTCTTGTAATATTTTTTCACTTGCAGGAGCACCATAAGCAATATCATCTCTTTTTTCTTCTATTTTTATGATAATCCCTAAAATTTTGTTTATTTCATTTAAAGAGTCTATTGGAGAGGTTAACTGATTTTGTAATTGATTAATAATTTTTTCTTTTTTTCTTTTGAACCATAAATGATTTACAATAGAACCTTCCTTAATTACATTATTTTTATGAAAATATAATTCAAGTATGTTAGATGCTCCTAATGAAATTACAAATGCTAATCTTCTTTGGTGGGAGACTAACCCCCTTTTATCCTTTAATGCTGATTCTATTTCATCTAAAACTTCTTTTATAGTTTCTTGATGTTTTTCTTCTTTCATTTTAAGTCATTTGTCTTTTTATTATTAAGACATTTGTCTTTATAAATCTTTCTAATTTATGGATTTGTAAAAGCATGCTTAGATTAAATATTTCCTGTCATCAGGATTAAAATACTTCAATTCATTCAAAGTTATAGGGGTGCATATCCTTGAGCATAATGAATTCAGTGAATAAGGCAACCTTATCAACCTTATCATGCCGTAGCTCACCCAGGGATCTATTTTATACTTCATGAATTTCCTGTTTAATTCTTTCCTCTCCTCCATGAATAATTTGTATGCTTTCTTATCAAACACATGAAGGTGAAAGCCCCTTCCAGAATAAACTATTCTTACATCATTAAAATAACTCTTTAGCTCACTGTAAAATTTCACTGTTATATCCGAAGCCTGAATTACCAAATCCCTGTTGAAAGACCACAATGATTTTGATTCTATTATATTTTCAGGATCGATATCAAAAGCCAACTCCTGCCCAAGGAAATTTTTTGAAGAAAATGCCCTGCTGAAATCAAATTTTCCAAGACATTTTTCCGGGTTCCTGTAGACATTCCTGTCATAATAAACATCCTCAGGAAGATGCTTAATCAATTTCTGCCTTAACTCATCATAGGAAATACCTGGAGGAAGGATGATCAACCTATTAATGTCTTTCTTATCTTTTATAATCCCTGTCTCACTGCCCGGATCAATCACAAAGAACTGCGGCTTAAAAGAAAGAAATTTTTTCAGCTTGCTTACATCAAACCTGTTTTTGTAGAAATCCTCCCTTTGCTTCAATGTTGACTTCCAAAATTCCATCAAAGAACAAGTGATTTACCAACTTTTAAAATTATTCCTTAGCAGCTATGTTCAACTTCCTTATCAAATCATCAATTTCTTCATCCGACATCCCATGACCTTTGCAACCCTGCTCAAGATTTTCAAACTGGGAGGCAAAGCATCCGATGCAATGAAGCCCTGCATCAAACAATATTTCTGCTGCATTCCTGTTCGTCGCCAATTCAGACAGCTTAGTCTTCTTTGTTATTTTCATCTTAATTCTCTCCTTAACTCTTCCTTTGACTTTACCCCAACTATCCTCTTGACTTCCTTTCCGCTGCTGAACAATATCAGTGTTGGAATTCCCATGACTTCATAATGCTGAGCTATATCTGGAGACTTATCTACATCCAATTCTGCAAATTTTATATCTTTCAGTTCATTTGATAATTCTTTATATATGGGAGCTAAAACTCTGCAACTTGAACACCAACTGGCGGTATACTTGACAACTATTTTTCCTTTTTTTATAAAATCTTCAAATTCCTCTCCATTAATCTCTTGAATTGCCATTTTCTAACCTCCATTTATTATATAAAATATGATGCTGATTTATTGTTGGGTTTTTATTATTTTTAATCCATCCAAAAACTGTTTCATAACTTAAATTTAAAGTTTCTGATACTTCTTTTGTAGTTTTCCCTTTGTTATAAAGTTCAAAAGATTTGTTATATAAATCTTTCCATGCTTTTCTTTTATCAGCTATAACTTTTAAAAATTTTATTACATCTCGTGTAATCTCTCTTTTTTGATTGCAATAAGAATAACCTAATTTACATAAGTTTAATGCTGATTCTACTTTAGAAGAGATTGCTATATGGATAGAAACTGATTTTGAACCATCTTTTCTTGGAAATTCCTCTTTATCGTGGAATACTCTATTTATATTAATATCAAATTCTTCCAACAAATTAGATATCTGTTCAGCCAACTTGTATCCTGATTTTATTAAGTCTGTTCTTTTATAAAATTCTATATCATTTATATCTATCATGTTATGAGGACCACCATGCTTTTTTCTATCTTGGATCCTTATAGTAACTCTTGGACCATCACCTCCAATATAAGCTGATAAAAACTCTTTTTTGATATCTTTGGGGCCATTCATTATCCAATTTGGGATGTAATATTTTTTATCTGTTTTTTTACCTACCGGAACTCCTAATGATTTAAATAATAAAAACAATGAAGTAGAGGCACATCTAACTCTAAACCCTTCTATTGTAAATGTTCTACCGTTTATTGTCATTTCTCCTTTTGTTTGTTTTTTATGAATTTTGTAGTTTAATATTTTAAAATCTTTTTCTAACTCTTCTACATCTTCTTTTTGACCCAATGCAAAACTTATTTCTCTGTAATTGTTTATTTTAGAACCATCATAAAGAGAACCATCACTAAATAAAGCACCACATAATCTAGCAATTATTTTTAGTTTTTTATTATTCTTTGTTAAAGGCAATAAATTTCTTTCTTCAAGTTGTTGAATATACTCATTCATATACATTTGTTGATTAAAACTTCTTACTATATCTATTTTTGTAAGAATTATTCTTGACATAAAAAAATAAAGAAAAATTTGTTTATATACTTGGCGCGGGCTGTTGTCCGGTGCGTCCGTTGTGTAGAAAATATATTTTATAGTATCTATTTCATCAACCTGCAAAACCTATTATTATCTTATATAATAAAAATACAACACCAAAATAAAACAACAGATTAAAATGTATCCCAAACACAAACAAGACAAAATAAAAGGCAACCAACAAGTCAAGCATGCTCAGCAATTCACCAAAAAAGATGAACCCCTTGGCAGCAAGATAAACAAATGACAATAATATCATGATGGGGGACACTATCCAATCATAATGAGAAACCATCAAAGTAAACAAGACAAACAAATCAAACAATGAGAATATCCATATCAGCATCTTAAAATTCTATCCCCTTTCTTGCCAAGATGCCCTTGTCATAAGGATGCTTTATCTTGTTTATTTCCGAAACATAATCCGCTTTTTCTATCACAGACAACGGCATGTCCCTCCCTGTAAGAATCAATTCTGTCTTTTCAGGCTTGCTGTTTATCAAGTCAAATACCAATGATTCTGAAATAACGCCCCACGCGATTCCAGGGCCTATCTCATCTATAAGTATCACATCATAATTCAAGTCCTTAGTTGCTTCCTTCCAGAATTCAAAAAATTCCTTCTTTAAACTCTCAAGCTCATCCTTGCTATAACTCTTGAAAAAAGGATGCAATGGCTTGAACTGATAATACTTAAAACCTGAATTTTCAAAGAAAAACTGCTCCCCTGTGTTCCTCTTGAACAACTGTATTATCTTTACACTAAGGCCACGACCAAGAGCCCTGACTAAAATTCCCATGCCTGCAGAAGTCTTTCCCTTTCCCTCTCCTGTGTATACATGTATCAATCCTTTTTCCATATTAACTGCACTTTGAATAACCGCAATCAAAGCATGTTGGCTCTGAACATCCTGATACCATCCCTACATTAGAGCTAAAGCACTGCGGGCAATAAACCCTTTTTCCATTATCAGCAGACTCATCAACCAATTTCTGCTGCTCCTTGTCAACCTGTATCGAGTCAAGCGTCTTTATCTTCCCTGTCTTTATCAGATGCTGCCTCAATGCAACAGATATTGCGTGCGGTATTGAATCAATCCTATTCTTGCCAAAACCATAAGGCTTCTCTGATTTTATTGAATTAAGATGCTTCAATATTCTTATCGGGTCGCCATTATGCTCAAAATACTTTGACAATAAAATAGCAATTGCCGTGGTTATCCCTGAAATCTCTGTTCCTGCTGGAGACAAGTTAGCAAATATTTTTGTCGGGCCAATTTCATTATAATTTATATGAACATGCATAGGACCCTGCCCTGTATGCATAGGGTAATAATCCGAGAATTCAGGCAAATATTTTTTCTTTTCTTCCTTTTTCTTTTCTCCAAGATTAAGAACCTGAAATGATTTTGATCCATCCCTGTAAACTGTAACACCCTTAGCTCCATTTTCATAAGCAAGCCAGTAAACCCTTTCAACATCTTCTTCTGTTGCCTCATTCTTTATATTCACGGTTTTGCTCACTGCATTGTTTACATATTTCTGAAAAGCACACTGCATCAGCACATGATTTTCCGGAGTCAGGTCATGGGATGTCAAAAACCTTCTCTGAATTTTTTCAGGAATTTCCCTTATACCTCTCAATGACTTATGATTATTGTTTATTTTCTCGTACAATTCCTTCCTTGTCAATCCAAAATAATTATTTTTTTTTGCCACATCCTCAAATATAGGATTCACCTCAAAGAAAGTATCTTTTTCCTCCGGTCTTTCCCCTCTTTTTAAGGAGTCCAACGCTGCTGCATTATACCTCACATAAACTATTGAAAAGAAAGGCTCAATTCCAGATCCCTGCAGCCCCGCTGTTATTGCGATTGTTCCTGTAGGTGCTATGGTTGTCCTTGCACAATTTCTCGGGTATGCCTCTTTTTCCTTAATAAAATATTTTCCATTCCTGTCATAAACTGAATCCTTGAATGCAGGAAATACCCCTCTTTCACCTGCCAACTCTTCAGAAGCACTCAATGAATTATCATTTATGAATTTCATCAACTTCCCTGCCTTGTGCAATGCCTCCTCTGAGTCATATGGAATATCAAGCAATGCCAATGATTCAGCCCACCCCATAACACCAAGGCCAATCCTCCTGTTCACTTTTGCCATTTCCTCTATTTCCGGAATCGGATAATTGTTCACATCAATAACATTATCCAAGAAGTGAGTGCAGTCAAAAACACACTGCCCCAATCTTTCATAATCAAAATCTGTTCCTGATTTATTTATAAATTTCGAAAGATTTATTGATCCAAGATTACATACTTCATATGGCAACAAAGGCTGCTCACCGCATGGGTTAGTTGCTTCTATTTGACCTAAAGCAGGCGTTGGATTGCTGTCTGGATTATTCATCCTGTCAATCATTATAATTCCTGGGTCACCTGTTTCCCATGCTCCTTTAATAAGTAACTTCCAAACCTCTTTTGCATTTAATGTTCCGACTGCCTTACCTCCTCTCGGATTTATTAATTCATAATTCTCATTATTTTTTACAGCCTGCATAAATTTATCATCTGTTGTAATAGAAACATTAAAGTTTTCCATAACTCCAGGAGTCTTTTTCATGTTTATGAATTCCATAATGTCCGGATGAGTATAATGTAGGATTCCCATGTTAGCTCCACGCCTTGTAGACCCTTGCTTTATAACTTCTGTTTGTTTGTCAAAAAGTTGCATAAAAGTTATTGGTCCGGAAGATACACCTCTTGTAGTCATGACCGCATCCCCTGCAGGTCTTAATCTTGAGAATGAAAATCCTGTATTATGTATGACACTCAATCCAAAATTTCCAGCCAAATAATTATTATTTTTTTCCACGGTGAAATCATAGAAATCTTTTTTTATGTCTGATTTCTCAATTAAGATAACTGGTGTAATATTATTGGCAACATTTCTTAATTTAAGTATGGTGTTGTATGAACTTTCAGAGAGCTCATTTTTTTGATTTAAAATTTCATTCATTAATTCGTTAAACTTAACACTGTCTATGTTATACCCCCATTTCCATCTATGCAACCAGAATTTCTTTTTTCCTATTTTTATGCTTTTTTTATGAATTTCTGTGGATTTTGTTTTTACTCCAAGTTCCTCTAAGATATCTTCAATAACAGAAAACTTAAGATTGATTACTCTTGCTTTTTTATCCTCTTTACCTATTTTTGTAAGTGTCCTACTAACCTTTTCTTTATTTTTTACGAATGGTTTTATTTTTTTTGTGAAATCTATCATAAAATCGGAATCAATTTTTACTTCATAAATTATTGAATGATTTTTTCTTTTTGATTTTTTTTCTCTTATTGCTGGCGAGTAACCCAATAATGATATTAAACAAACAACCTGCTCCGCCAACTCCTTGCTTACAGTGTCAAAAGTTATTCTTTTTCTTGATTTTGATATATGACCATCAGAGTCTATTAATCCTGCAATAAAAGAGTATATAACTTTTAAAGGAGACTTGAATAATTGTTCTGGAATGGAAATTGTATATGTTTTAATTCCTGGTTTTATATTTAATATATTCATAAATTTTTTTATGATATTTTCTCTTTGAAGCAAGTAATAAAAACAATCTTCTCTATTGTCTTTTTGAATCTTTGTTTTCTTTATGCTAAATCTTTTGCTTATTACATCATTAAAATTTTCTAATGTCTCTTGATTTGAATCAAAAACCCTTAATCTATAACCTCTTTTTTTATATTTTGATGATTTGTATCCTATGCTTCCATCTCCAATAAATAATCCCAAACACCATGCAAGATCTTCATCTAATATTACATCATCTATTTTTTTATATTCATTGAACAACCAGTTTTCTGATATGGAAGAATTTGGAAGAATTACCTGATCATTAATTTTTAGTTCATCTGCTCTTTTCTCTATAATCTCTCCATTATCAAATACAAAAAAAGGATGCCAATTACTTGTAATTATAGATATTCCTTTTCCTAAACTTATTTTTAATGCATCTGTCTTCCTTACATTATATTTCCATATATGCGTTAATCTGTCTTTTTCAAAAATTCCTTTTTTTTGATTGAAGGACATTGTATAAATATTTTTTTTGTTTATATCCATGCATAAACCATTATCAGCACCCTGGAATTCATTTAGATTTTCTTTTTTTAATTTATTATAAATTGTTTCTATATTTGTCAAACCACAGAAGGTTGTAAATACCTTTGAACCTTCAACAATACATCCTCCCCCAGCTTTGTGTACCATGCCAGTATTTTTCAAAGAGTCAAGTATTCCATCCATAGAATCCTCTACAGGTAATACAAAACATGCGCTTAACATTTGCAAATCCCTGCCCGCATTCATCAAGCAAGGAGAATTTGGAAGAAATTCAAAATTAGATAAAAGATTATAAAATTTTTCTTCTGTTTCCTTTATTAATTCAGGGTATTTATCTGCTATTTCATTAAGATTAGATATAAATTTCCTGAAATTTTCCATCCTTTCAGGGTAAGTCCTCAAATTTTTATGAATCAAGAAGAACCTGAATAATTTCTTGTTAAAATCATAATCTACCCTTTCATACTGGACATTCTTAAAGATATCAAGCTCTGAAATCTTATTTGAATAGAGAATTTCAGTCAAGGCAATATTCTTTGCAACATTCCTCAACCACGACTCTATTGTAGGAGAATCCTTTAGATATTTGTCCTTTATTACCTTAATCTGGTTTTCAGTAACATTCAATTGTGTCAGTTGTTCCATATTACCTCATTTTTTTTAGCTCTTCTGCAAGATCATCTATATCCTTGAAATCCTTGTAAACAGAAGCAAATCTTATGTAAGATACCTTATCCAATAATTTTAATTTAGACATTACCATATCACCTATTTTCTTTGATGAAATTTCATATGATTTTAAATTCCTTATATCCTGCTCAATCTCATCAACAATGCTATCTATTTTTTCTGTTGATATAGGCCTTTTTTCTGTTGCTTTTTGAATGCCCTTAAGCAATTTTTCCCTGCTGAAAGGCTCTCTCCTATCATCTTTTTTTATAATAGTCAGGTCAAATTCAATCCTTTCATATGTTGTGAATCTCTTGCTGCATTTTATACATTCACGCCTTCTTCTCACACTGTTTTCAGATTCCCTTGAATCGAGAACTTTTGTTTCTGGATGTGAGCAGTATGGGCATATCACTTTCAAGTTAACACAATATGTTGTGTTTATTTTTTAATTTTATACAAGATGTGGTATTTTTATGAAGTTTTGATATATAAAGATTATTGTATTTTAATTGTTATTTTTCATTGGTTTTTATATTTTAGAACTGTTTTATCTTTTATTTCCAGCTCTATCTTTGCTTCCTTGAATAATCTTACAGAATCCCTGCTTGCATGATAATCCTGCTTGCATACAACTCTTTTAATTCCAGAAGCAATGATGGACTTGGCACATGTATAACATGGCGTGGCTTTGCAGTATAATGTTCCGCCATCCAAAAAAATTCCATACTTAGCAGCCTGACAAATTGCATTCATCTCTGCATGAATAGTCCTTACACAATGCTTTGAGACAGAGCCATCTTCATGAAGCATGGATTTCATTTCATGACCCACTTCATCGCAATGCGGCAATCCAGGAGGAGAACCAGCATAGCCTGTTGAAATAATCCTCCTTTCTCTTGTAATTATTGAAGCAATCCTACCTCTTTCACAAGTACCTCTTGTCCCGGCAACATCACACATGCTCAAGAAGTACTCATCCCAGGAAGGCCTTACATATTTTTCACCTTCTTTCAGATAATCAAGCATCTTATCAATTTTTTTCCTTAATTGTGTCAAAGTGGAATCATTAACAAGCTCTATATTTGCAAGTTTCTTACAATCATTTAATCTTAGCTCATGCTCTTTTTTTGAATTTTCAATTATCCTTTCTTCATTTAAAAATTCCTTAAATGATATTTTCTCTTTATCATAACGCCTGTACCTTATTTTAATAGGGGCATTAAGATATACCAAATGAAAGTTTGGCTGCTTTAACAAAGCCTCTGCTTCCCTCGGATTCCTTATTGAAGTTACAACATAATCTTTTCCTGCTTCAAATTTCTGAATTGTTTTTTCCGCCAAAACAGAAGGATTATATTTTTTCCTCAACTCATTTCCTATACTGATTAGGTTTTCCCTTGTTTCTTCCCTGTTTAATTTTTTCAGTTCATCCCTTAAAATATCTGACAATGAATAATGAATAAAACCCTTTTCCTCCAGAATATTGGCTACTGTATCCTTTCCTGATGCATTTGGTCCTGTAATGCCTATTATCATCTTAAAAAAACCTTTGCTCCAATGTTTGAACTATTTGATTGTGCATTTTCATTATACCATCCTCAATGTAAGGAACTGGAATTACTTTTTTATCATGAGATATTATCTGTCTATAACCATTTATTACTCTTTTATGAAATTCTATCCCTCTTGATTCCTGTCTGTCTGCTCCATGTTCTGTTGCTTTTGCCAATCCTACTTCTGCAGGAACATCTATTATAAATACTAAGTCCGGCAATATTTCTTCATCCTTGAAAGTCACTGAGAATTCATTTAACTCATTTATCAAAGATTTGCTTATTCCCATCCCATGTCCCTGATAAGCAACCGTTGAAGGATAACCCCTGTCAGAAATCACCCATTCTCCCCTTTCTAAAGCAGGCTTTACAACATGGAAGATAACCTGAGATCTTGCTGCCAAATAAGTAAATAATTCTGCTTGATGAGACAATTCTTCCTTCCTTCTTGTTAAAACAATATCCCTGTAAATATCACAAATTTCTGTTCCTCCCGGTTCTCTAGTCCTAACAAAAGGAATCTTTTTTTTACCAAGATAATCCTCAAGAAGTTTTATTTGTGTGGATTTTCCAGAACCATCTCCACCTTCTACAAGAATATATTTTCCTTTGCTCATTTTATTGATAAAGATGAGACTTCATCTTTTCAAACCCATCTTTCCCACAGAGCAATGCATAAACTAATGGAATTTCTTTTCTTAACATATCTCCCATAATGGTTGCTGTTTCTCTTATCTTCCATTGTGCATGGCCATCTTCCCTCATTCTAGAAAAATGATATGCTTCCCTAGGATTCATTTCATAGACAACTCTTCTTCTCATAGCATTTGTCAAAACATAATTCGCCACTAATCTGCTTGTTCTTCTTTCAACTTCTCTATAAAAGTCCAAAGTTTTTCCTTCTGCCATATCCCTAAATTCTTGTTCCATTCCAATTTCTACTATTGGCGAAGGTATTGTAATTCCCAAACTTGGATCAAAATTTACAGGATAAGTCTGCGTTCCCATCCTATGCCTTTTCAATTGTGCAAATTCCGAGGCATCAACTATCAGTTCCCATTTCATTGAGGCATGCTCGAATTCCCTTAGCACCGCATCATGATCATCCATATATTCAAAAGATTTCAAAAAGAATCTTCCCTTATCCTCAGGGCTCATATTTCTTGCTAAATTCAACAAAGCTGGATAGGATAATGTTGAATCAATTAGTCCTGTAGAACCTTGTGATGAATGCATAATTGCAGCAAGAATCTTATTTTCGGTATCTAAATCATAGTCTATTAATGTAACATTATTTCTTCTTGCAATAAAACCAGTGTCTTGTCTTTCATCTGGATCAACTTCAGATAAATATTTGTCTGTCATTTGTTCCAAGTCTGGCCTAGTTTTTCCAAAGAAATCTGTAGGATCTGAATATTTAATTGCTGAAGGCATTATTGGCTTAACAACATCCAACATCAAAACAGCCAAACCCCTATTTTCTGCCAATTTACTTGAAGATAATCTGGAGATTGCTTTTTCTATCTGTCTTGCATTTAAAGTTATTCCAACTTGAGTTTCCATAGACAATGAAGAGATATATCTTGCATCTTCCTTTGCCATTCCTTCCAATGTTTTTTGCGCACTTGTTCTTTTTAATTTGGATTCAGCATAATTCATCTGATTCACTAAATCCGGATTTAATTTACACTGATGTTCATATAATTTGCTATAAATATCATGATAAAGAGCTATCTGCGCTCTCTGCAATTCCTCAAAAGGCTCTAATAAACCTGCATCAATAATTTCTTTAGGCCTAATAAAATCATCTTTAAACAATTGGTATCTTCCTGATTTTTCTGTATAAGCAGCAATCCTCATCCTTTCCAAGAATTCCATCAAGAACCTGGAACCACCTATTAAATCCATATTTGCAACTATATGCTCCGCTATGGAACTATGCCCATAAACACCAACAATAGTCTCGACAGATCTTGCTGACTTATCGGGATTTAATCTCGCATCCCTTCTCAATTCATTTATTGCTTCTGGCAGCCTTGATGTCCTTGCATATGCCGCTGCCAAAGGTTCCGGAGTCAAGCCTTCCTTATAATCAAAAATAAATCCTATTGATTTATTTAATTCCCTTAGAATATAATTCATATAATTACTATCCAAATTACAAATATTTTCTCCTATGAATTTTCTTCTTTGTTCATCAGTGAGTTCTGGTGGGATAATTATTCCTTTCAAAGTCAAACCACCTATTAAAATATCATCAAAAGAAGTTACACCATCTTTTATCTCTCTAAGGAAGTCAGCATCTACATTATAACCCCCAAGGTATAATTCCATAACAATTTCAAAAAATTATTCTTAATAAGCATAATCAAGAATCAAACCTTATTTTACAAAAAATATAATTTAATGTGTAGGTTTGGTTATACTAACATTGTTCACCAGGACTTCAGGAGTGAATGTGGGTATTTCAGCCTCCCATGACTTAATCTGCCATAATTTTTTATTGCAGCATTGTATATTCTTCAGGATGTCAAGCATGTTGTCGCTTATTCTCATTCCTTTCAATGACTGGACTATTTCACCATTCTTTATCAGAAATGCCCCATCCCTCGGTATTGTCGAAAAATCACCACTTGAATAATTCTGGAACCTCGTGTACCAGACATTAGTTATGTAAATCCCCTCCTTGACATCAAAGATGTCCCCTTTCCTGCAGTCAAACACAACATTAAACGGCTTTGGGGATATCAAGCCTGCATTTGCAGTCGTTTCCACCTTGTATTTCTTTGCCGTTGAAGTGTTATGCAAGTATGTCTTCAATATTCCCTTGTCAATAATCGTAGTTTTTTTAGTTGGAACGCCCTCATCATCAAATGAAACTGAGTTAAAACCGGTTGGCAGCGTCGCATCATCCTCAAGGGTAAAATCACCATACTTCATATTTAACTCATTCAAGAAGGAAAAACCAGACTCCACATTATAAATTGAAGAAGCCTCCGATACATTATTCAGCAAAGGAGCAAATGCCATTTGCGAGAATACAACTGGAAATCTCCCTGCTCTTGCCTCGACTGGCTTTTTAGCGAGGGTTGCAATTTCCGCAGCTCTTTCAGCTGTCTTTTCAATGTCAAATTTTTTCAAAGTGTTTGAGCAGCAAGTCATGTGCCCTGACTCATCATTCTCATTAAATGCCCTTATCGAAAAATACAAATTAGAAGAACCATCCTTAACCTCCACATCCCCTGAAGTCACAAGATGAGATTTCAAATGCCAGACTTCAAGGTTGCCTGCAACTCTCTTTGAATTCTCAAGGGCCTTATTAATCCCCTTTTCAAGAAGATCCGACTCATCTATCTCCATTATATCCTTATCATAATCAAACTTAGAATTGTACTTGAAAGGACCCTTTGCTATACCATAATAATCATTGTTTGGCGGGACATTTTTTGACATGGAAATTATCTTCTTCACCAATTCCTCCGCCTTCGCCTGGCTTATATCCTTCAATGATGTTGAAATCACCCTTTTACTCCTTGAAGAAAAAATATATATGTTTGAAATCAATTCAGAGCCTGTCTTCACAACCTTGTTATTCACAAACTTCAACTGCCTTCCCTCAGTCTCATAAAAATTAACTATGACATCATCCATCCCTCTTTTCAACAACTCTGATTTTAGATAATTAATTATTTTTTCCATCTTATTGTATCTTAATATTTTTCAATCTCATTACAGGGCCTCCAAAATACACAGGGATTCCCTGCATAGGCTCGCCTTTTCCGCATGAACCTGCATACATCTCAACTTTCTTTCCTATCATATCAATAGATGACCATAAAGTTGGGGTTGTAATCTCCATAAC
>Ga0209542_10012798_pt1 | contig 14596 bp, 23 predicted proteins | sample RifCSPhighO2_01_FD_184028 | JGI IMG/M metagenome (GOLD analysis project Ga0209542, IMG submission 184028) | Soil microbial communities from Rifle, Colorado - Rifle CSP2_plank highO2_0.1 (SPAdes) (version 2) | ecosystem: Environmental > Terrestrial > Deep subsurface > Rock core/Sediment ...
ATAAACCTGAAGGATCTGTTCAAGCTGACCATCTGATTCTACTTCACAAGATTCTTGACAACTGACGGCTCCAATAATATTATTATGTAAAATATCCAGAAACTCCATTGTGAATAATAAATATCATAATCCAGGAGATAATGCAGAATTACCACATTCAGGACAAAATTAATCAGGAACCAAACCATCCCGACAGAAAGCATGTTCTTCTCATACAAAAGAGATCTTGAGAATGTGTAAACCACCAGCAAGCCCATTAGCACCACAAACACATTCCTCGTGCTGGGAATAAACATAAAGAGGAATGCCCCCACAAGAGACATAATCAGCCATATGAGAAATCCGTAAAATATTATTTTTTTATGGTTCATCTTGATCAAATCCAGCCCGAACAAGGCTTATTATACATACCAAACAACAATATTTAAATATTGCCATCTGAACCTTAAATCATGGATTTTGATTTTGACCTTGACAAGGTTGCAGACAGGATAAATATAGAAAAAGCCAAGCTGGTATGCATTCAACTGGCTGACGGATTAAAGCCAAGGGCCGTGGAAGTACAGAAATACCTAGAAGACAAGACCAAATCGAGAGTCCTGATATGGCTTGGATCATGCTTTGGAGCATGCGATGTCCCTATTGAACTGAAAGAATTGAATATTGACATGCTGATACAGTTTGGGCATAATGATTTTGGATATGAGCATTTGTGGAGGTGAAAATATGAATAAAAAGGCATTTCTAATCTTTGTGTTGTTTATTGCAGGGATTTTCTTATTAAGTTCCTGCAGCAAGGACAACAGCATCGGGAAAAGAATAAACGAAAACGACAATTCAGCAATTGACAATGAGAAAATATCAGATAAACTATCAAATGGCAGAAGGTGCCTTGATCATGAAGAATGCAGAAGCGGATATTGCGGAGCCACTAAATCAGGGGATGGCATATGCATGGATGACCCCGGAAAGGGAAAAAGATGAAAGTTGAAATTCCAGAGGCAATGATAAAGAGCATAAGGATAATAGTCCAGAAGACAAAGATGTTCAAGGACGAGGAGGATTTTGTAAATCAGGCAGTGTTGAAACAGATTTCAAAATTCAGGGATGTCTAGATTAATCTTTCAATCCAGCATAATATCTCCCAAAATCATCCCTTAATTCATCCATGGATCTCATATCAGCAGAAAACCGATCATAGGTTGTTACGCCACCTTCATTTGTTAATTTCGCATTATTTAATATTAATTTATATGAATCCTCATCTCTGGATACTTCCCCATTATAAGTCATAATATCCCCATTCTGCCTTGTAACCGATATCAAAACCTTGCCTTTCTTCCTTCCAAGAAAATAATCCATATAATTCCTTGATTCAACAATTTTTACATGTTCGTTATTCACGTATCCTGTTTGCATATCCCTATCAGAACATCCAGCAATAAAGGATGATGAGAATACCAATGCTGCCAGTGTTTTCTTCATAATCATCTTAATTCATACAAAGAGCAAAAATTATAAAAGACTATCTTTTAAACGCCAGGACTGGGATTTGAACCCAGACACCCGTTAGGGTCAAGCTAACTAGTATTTTTCCAGGCCTGCACTTCTTATTGGGAATTTGTGCAATACCAAGTTATGCGATCCTGGCAACAAGGGCAAGCCCATTAACTCAAAGAAAAATTCTTTTAAAAAGCTTTTTACATAGAATCATAAGTTTTTTTCATGAGCAAAGCATCTGTTTCAAGATTGGGGGATTCAGAGATGACAACACCCCTGCACCTGAATTCCTTCAGAGCTTTCATCAAGTCCCTGTAATTCATGTCCGAATCCTTCAGTTCAAGATGATTTTTCTCCCCTTTCTCACCATAATTAATTCCTGACATGTGAATATGCATGTTTTCCAAAGCTTTTTTCCCCAATGCTTTTTCATATCTTGCCAATATATCCCTGAATTCATCGTATGTGTTGTTCTTTCCTTGCTTGGCATGAAGGTGCGCAAAATCAATGCATGGAAGAACCTGATCTACATCCTGGCTCAGTCTAATGCATTCATCAAAGGATCCTATCTGGGATGGTTTTCCGGTTGTTTCAGGCCTCACCCATATCTTTATGCCCTCTTCATCCAGTTTTTCTGTTATGTATTTAACTTCCTTCTTTACCCTCCCATATGCATGCTCACCAGAAGACTTCATATAATAACCAGGATGGAAGCACACTGAATATCCTCCGCACAAATAAGATATCTTTGCCGCATTTATTATGTTTGATTTTGACATGCCTATCTTCTGCTTTTCCTCTGAATTCAGATTTATGTAATATGATGCATGAGATGTAAGAATTACATCTTCATTTTCAGATGTTTTCTTAATCTCTTCCGCATTTTCTTTTTTTATGAAGACAGAATGGACAAACTCAAGCTCCATTGCGCCAAGATTAAGGGCATTAACTCTTTTTATCCCTTCATAGACATCCGGCTTTCTAGTTGACAGGGGAATCCCGCCTGTCCCAAACAATAATGAATCCATAAATAAGGAAGGATTTTTTGATTTATATAATTAATGTGTTTTGATTTAAGAATCTGCAAAAAAGTGGTACCTGTAGTTGCTTCGCAACAGATAGTTTCATAACAATTGGCTTCGCCCCCTAGTCAAAGACTAGTGGAAATCATAGACTTTATAAATAGTGGATTTTTACTTGTTTCATAAGAGGTGAGAGCCTCTTGAATAGTTCTTGGGGAGTTGGAGAAAATGGATATAAAAGATTATCTGGACAGCGAAGGTATTCTAGATGTTACTTTAAATGATTTAAACAAATTAATTTCTGCAGAAGAAAGAAGAAAAATTGAAGAGATTGCCAACAGGGCAATGGGTTATAAATATAATTTTGAAGCTCATCAGCAATATTACACAATGATATGCCAGATGCGAATTAATGGAGTTCCTTTAATAGTCCCAACAACAGGAACAGCAAGAAGTGAAATAGAGCAGAGTGCTCCAATAATCTTAGAACATATAAAGAACGATATATTAATTCTTGATGTTGCCTCAGGAATAGGGCATAAAACCAGATTTTACGGGCTAAACGTTGAAGGAAGGGTAATTGGCCTTGACATAAATCAGGCTGTGTTGGATATTGCAAACAGAAGAAAAAATGGAAATATGGCTTATATAAGGGGGGATGTATTCAAACTTCCTTTCAGAGATGAATTGTTTGATTCTGTTTTGTATTGCAATGCTATCCAGGAAGATGGAGTTTTTTATGGTATCTATGGCGACGGATACTATGAGGACATGAAACTTGAAAAAATAAAAGAGCTTTCAAGAGTCTTGAAGATTAATGGCAAAATGATTATTGGGCACAATGGTTTTGATGATTATCCTGAGGAAGTAATTGAAGCTATGGCAAGAAACGGAATTGAAATTGCTGAGAGTTATACTATTGATTATTCTAAAAATAATAAGGAACGAATCAACCATGTTGCTGTTGGAGTTAAGAAATGATAACATTTATAGGATTTCCCATTTATCATTATATGATTAATGCAACCAATCTGTTTTTAATTTAGAACCAGTAAGATATTGGTATATGGCCAATGCAGCCTTTGCACCCTCACCTGCAGATATTATCGACTGCTTGAACGGAACTGAAGAGCAATCCCCCGCTGCAAATATACCTTTCTCAGAAGCCTCGCACATGCCATTTATAATTATCTCCCCTTCTTTGTTCAATTCAACAATATCATTCAGGAGAGTTTTATCATTTTCAAAGCCTATGTTTATTATTACATTATCAACTTTCACCTCCCGGCCATCTTCAAGAGCAACGTGTTTTAATTTATTATCCCCCCTGAACTCCGCCACATTCCCAGAAACAAAACTGCAAAATGGCTTAACTTCACTGACAAGAGATTCATCCGCCTTGAATTCTGAACGGTGAATTATCGTCATCTCCCTTACAATCCCCTTTAATTCCTGCGCTGTTGTAAATGCAGAATTGCCTGCACCTATTATTCCCACTTTTTTATCGTTGTATCTCTTGTAATTTTTTATATTGTAATCAATGCCATTCCCCATAAATTTTTCCTCATTTCTCGCGTTAAGCATTCTTGGAGATTTCCCAAACGCAAGAAGAACTGTTTTTGCAGCATAATTATCCACCAAGAAATAATCCTGCTTCTTCTCCATTTTGCGAGCTTTTTCGTATTTTATCTCCAAGCCCAGAGATTCAGCCTGCTCCTTCATACTCAAGGGAATTTTATATCCTTCTATCTTACTAAATCCAGGATAATTTTCTATGTACTTCGGCAGATTAGTCCTGCCCCCAATATCAAGAGTGAGCATCAAAACATTGAGAGATTTTCTTCTAAGATAGATTGAAGCTGACAGGCCAGCCACTCCCCCCCCAATTATTATGCAGTCATACATTTCCCCTTATTCTCCTTTCCTTCGGGATGAAATTTTTTATCTTCCCATTTGACGCAAATCCGACGCCATAGAAATCCTTATTGCTTCTTATTATCTTATATCCTTTTAGTGACTCATCACATTTCAGATCATAACCTTTCAGCCACTCACTCAATTCATTGTCTTCTACCTCATAAACATTTTTTCTTGCCTTTCTTCCTATAATCTGCGATCCCTCTATGCTCAACCTCGGGCCTTTTGAAACATTAAGGAAATACAATCCAAGACCATTTACCCTTAAATCCCTTGCATCCAATGATTTGAAATCTTTGGAAATTATGAATATCTTATTTTTGTTGTTTTTCAAAAATATACAATCCATTTTTAATCCACCAGCCCCATAATAGTCCTCCAGCTCATCAATTATTTTTCTTGTTTCCTTTTTATGAAGCATTTTCATAACAATTAGAATTAGCCATATTTTTTAAACTTAACTTAAAATTCTATCCAAAGCTCTTAGCGATTTCACCTTCCTCTTTTTTCCAAGCACAAAACCAAATTCTCCAGACAACCTTTCAGCCTGCATATCATAATCATTGCCTGATATAAGCACATAACATACGTCAGCCTTTCTTGATGAAAACAGCACCGAGGCAGAGATTCTTGAGCCGTCACGATCAACCAACGAATAATCCCTAAATACATTATTGCTAACCTTCATAAATTCACTATACTTGCCAATATTCAAAGAATCCACAAAATACAAAACGAAGACCTGTCCGGAATCTGCCATAGGGAAAATATCCTTTATTTCCTTAATTTTCCTGAAAGCCCTTCCTCTTTTGCCTGCTTTGCCTCTTTTTCAAGGTCAACGCCCAAATCCTTAAGCGCTTTCAAGTGAGCCTGGATCAACTGATCTACTATTGTAATCATCTTGATTAACTCCTGCCTTTCCTTTGCAAGAGTACTTACTGCTCCCTTATGGAAGCCTATCTGCTCATCTTTTTGTGCCATTTTATTCCTCCTTTGTTGTTACTATTTAGTAATATTTTAATTTATAAAGGTTTCGGTAGGAAATTATATAAAGTTGCTATGGAGCATTATGACATGGATGAAATAGTAAAAAAATATGTCCTGCATAATTCTGTGAAATATGAAAAGATAGATGTTAACTCCGTCATGGGAAAGATAATAGCTGAGAGACCTGAAGTTAAGAAAGACATCAAAAGCTTAATGAAAAAGATAAATGATGCAGTAAAAGAAATCAGCAAATTTGACATTGAAGAGAGAAAGGTTATGCTGGAGAAATATGATTTTGAGAAAAAAGATGAGAGGAGGGAATTAGAAATAGAAAATGTGAAGGGAAAAGTTGTGATGAGGTTTGCTCCAAATCCTAATGGACCTATACATATAGGACATTCAAGGCAGGTAATACTGAATTCTTATTTTTCTGATAAATATAATGGGAATTTTATTCTAAGACTTGATGACACGGATGCAAAAGTAAAAACTCCAATGAAAGAAGCGTATAGGATGATTGAAGATGACATTAAATGGCTGGGTGTTAAAATATCCAAAGTTATCAAGCAAAGCTCGAGATTTGAAATTTATTACAAGTATGCTGAAGAACTGATAAAAAAAGGATATGCCTATGTCTGCACGTGCAAGAATTTCAAGGAATTGGTTGATAAAAGCATTGAATGCGAATGCAGAAATCTAAGCGTTGATGAAAATTTAAAAAGATGGAATTTGATGTTCAGCAAATACAAGGAAGGGAATGCTGTCCTAAGAATCAAGACAGACATAAATGACAAGAATCCCGCCGTGAGAGACTGGCCTGCTTTCAGAATCATCGACAAAGGATATCATCCATTAAAAAAAGCGAAAGTCTGGCCTTTATTGAATTTTGCATCCGCAATTGATGATCATGAATTTGACATAACTCATATTGTAAGGGGAATTGACTTAAGGATAAGCGATGACAGGCAGGGCTACATTTACAGATATTTAAATTTTGGAAAATATCCAGAGACAATTTACACCGGGAAATTATTATTCAAGGACTTAAAAAGCACTTCCGATATAAAAAAACTGATTGAAGAAAAAAAATTAGAAGGATGGGATGATGTTAGATTAGGAACAATAATGGCGTTGAGAAGAAGAGGTTTCAAGGCTGAAGCAATAAGGAACTTCATAATGAGCATGGGGCTGAACAGGAATGATGTTCATGTTGACATAAGCAATCTTGAATCATTCAACAAGGACATAATTGACAAGAATAGCAATAGATATTTTGTTGTTTTCAATCCCATCAGGATAAAAATTGAGAAATCCCCAAGGCTGAATGTAAAAATACCGCTGCACCCCGAGTTTGAAAGGGGATTTAGAAATTTTAAAGTTGAAGATGAATTCTACATACAAGATAAGTTAGAGAAGGATAAGCTATACAGATTTATGCACCTGTTTAATTTTATCAACAATAAATATGCAAGCAAAGAACTGGACAAGAATGCAAAACTAATCCACTGGCTTCCTGCTTCCAATGATTTAGTCGATGTTGAAGTCCTGATGAATGACAATTCCATAAAAAAAGGACTGGGGGAAAACAGCCTGAATAAAATCAAAGTTGGGACCATTGTCCAGTTTGAGAGGAATTTCTTCGCGATTCTCGAAAGAAAATCAAAAGATAACCTGTTTTTTGTCTATACGCACAGATAAATTTAAATAAATTAATTTTTTTATGATGAAATGGCAAAATACAGAATAACTTATGACCGGGAAAACTGCATAGGATGCCAGAGCTGCGTTTCTGTCTGCCCAAGCAACTGGAAGGAAGATGATGATAAAGTAAAGCCAAAGAAAACAGAAATTGCAGATGATGAACTAAAATGCAACAAGGAAGCAGAGGATTTATGCCCTATACAAGCTATAAAAATAAAGAAAGTCAATTAATTCAACATATCTTTTATGAAAAATGGCAAAATACAGAATAACTTATGACCGGGAAGCGTGCATTGGCGCTCTGGGATGCTTAGGAGTAAGCGAAGAATTCTGGGAGCTAAAAGATGATGGAAAAGTTGATCTGAAAGGTTCCACCTTTAATGAAGAGACACAGAAATGGGAACTAATAATAGATGAAGAAGATTTTGATGTTGCAAGGGCTTCTGAAGATGCGTGCCCTGTCCAGGCGATAAAAGTCGAGAAAGTTGAAGATTAAATATTCCTTATTATCTCGATGAATATCTTATCATCCTTCAATGGAACTGTTATAAATTCAAATTTTGACCTCTCCCCATGCTTATTAACTATCACCCCTTTTGACTTCAATGATTTCTTTGCAGTTAAAGTCTTAAATGCCGTGCAGTTAGGGCATATTTTACTGCTTTTGGCAAGAATCTCATAACATAATTTTCCTTTGGTATTTCCTATCTTTCTTTTCAATTTTTCATTCATCCATATAATATTTTTGCTTTCATCTATTATTGAAATCCCATCTATGGGGCTGTTGAGCACATCTTTTATGTAAGAGCCTGTATTCTTATTTTTCAACAGGTTTTTTATTGGAGATTCTGACAGGGACCAAAGCTTTGCCATCCCAACATTCCTAAATTCAACCAATCCCTTCTCATCCAATTTTTCAAGGGATTTAGCCACAGTTCTCCTATCCTTTTTTAGCTTCCTTGAGATTTCTGAGGCTGAGTAAGAATTTTCCCTCAACAAAACAATTATCTTTTCCTCAATCATATTATTCCATAATCATTTTTATTTATATTCATTCCTATCCTATTGATGTATAATATTGTTCCACAATACTTATAAACTTTTACTTCATTAAAATCTCATGGAAATCTATTTTGACCATGCCTCAACCACCTATGTAGATGAGAGGGTAAAGGAAGCTATGGACAAATATTTTTCAGACGAGTATGGAAATCCGGGGAGCTTCAACACTGTCGGATTAAGGGCAAAAAATGCAATGGATGAATCAAGAGAGAAAATATCCAAGATATTAAACTGCACTCCACAAGAAGTAATTTTTACTGGCTCTGGAACTGAAAGCATAAATCTGGCAATAAAAGGATTTGCCAAAGCCAATAAAAACAAGGGCAACCACATAATCACACAAAAGACAGAGCACGAAGCGGTCCTAGAAACATGCAACTACCTTGAAAAGGAAGAAGGTTTTAAAGTGACTTACCTTGACGTTGATGAATATGGGTTAATAATTCCTGATGAACTTGAGAAGGCAATCACAAATGAAACTATTCTTGTTTCCATAATGTATGCAAACAATGAGATTGGCACTGTTCAGAATATAAAAGAAATATCTGAAATATGCAGGAAACACAAGGTTAAATTCCATACTGATGCATGCCAGGCTGCGGGATATCTTGATATTGATGTGCAGAATTTAGGAATTGACCTGATGAGCATTAATGGAAGCAAATTATACGGACCTAAAGGAATTGGGCTGCTGTATGCAAGAAGAGGAATAATGCTAAAACCAATAATACATGGTGGTGGGCAAGAATTTGGATTAAGATCAGGAACAGAAAATGTTCCTTATATTGTAGGAATGGCAAAAGCATTAGAAATTGCACAAAGAGAAAAAGATGCCGAAGTCACAAGATTAACAAATTTAAGGGATTACCTGATAAACAACATCATTGATAACATCCCAAAGACTTTTCTTAATGGGCATCCTTCAAACAGGCTCCCAAACAATGTAAATATCACTTTCTTGGATGTTGAAGGGGAAGCAATAATGCTGATGATGAATGAATATGGAATTTGTGCGTCTTCAGGATCTGCATGCACATCAAAATCATTAGATCCAAGCCATGTCATTCTTGGAATAGGACTGCCTTATGAGGCTGCACATGGCAGTATAAGATTCACACTAGGAAAAAGAACAACCAAAGAAGGCATTGACAAGCTGCTAAATGTATTGCCAGGAATAATAGAATATCTTAGACAGGCAAGTCCTGTTAATTTAAGCCTCAAAGATGTGGGAAAATGAATTCTGCAGATGTAAAATCATATGATAATACAAAGAGCTGGTTTTATACTGACACTGTTAAAGATCATTTTTTCAATCCAAGAAATTTGGTTAAGAAAGACGACGAAATAAACGTCAAGGATTACAATGGCGTGGGAATTGTAGGTGCTGCCCAGTGTGGGGATATGATGAAAATCTGGATTAAAGTTGATAACAATGAAAGAATAAAAGAACTTAAATGGCAAACTTTTGGATGCGCATCAGCAATCGCATCAACATCAATGCTAAGTGTAATAGCAACTGAAAATGATGGAATGAAAATTGAAGATGCATTAAAAATCAAACCTCATGACATTGTAGCAAGATTAAATGGATTGCCTACAAGAAAATTCCACTGCTCTGTGTTGGGAGACAAGGCATTGAGGGCTGCCATAAATGATTATTTCAGGAGAACAGGACAGAATGACAGGATAATTGTCGAAGGTGAAAGAATCATTGATAAAGTACTGAAAATAACTGACAAAGACATTGAAGAGGCGGTTTTAGATGGAGCAGACACTTTTGAAAAAGTCCAGCAAAGAACCAAAATTGGGGTACAGGACAAGACATGCATCCCTGAAGTGGAGCAGCTGATAAGGTTTTACAAGGAAAAGTATTTTGGATAAACTTAAAAATTCTTAATTTATCATAAACTTATGGATTATGAAAAATTAAATCTTAAAGTTGGGCTGGAGGTTCATTCCCAAATCAATTCTCACAAATTGTTCTGCAAATGCCCTTCAAAATTAAGCGAAGGGAATCCTGACTTGACTGTTAAAAGAAAGTTAAGAGCTGTTGAATCTGAGATAGGAGAAGAAGACAAGTCTGCTGTTTTTGAAATGCTGAAGAACAAAGAAGGATTGTACGAGATATTCAATGAAAGCTCATGCCTGATAGAATTAGATGAAGAGCCTATCCTAGGAATAAATAAAGATGCATTGAAAACAGTCTTGACAGTGTCAAAAATGATGAACTGCGAGATTGCTGATGACTTGATAATCATGAGAAAGCAGGTTCTTGACTACAGCAACACTTCCGGATTCCAAAGAACAGGGCTGGCTGCGAGAAACGGCTATGTCAACGTAGGAGACAATACAATTGAAATTGCAACAGTATGCATAGAAGAAGATGCTGCAAGAAGGATAAGCGAGGACAGCAATAAAGTTGTTTACAGGCTTGACAGGCTGGGAATCCCTTTGATTGAGATTGCAACTGCACCAGACATAAGGACTCCCGAGGAAGCAAGGGAAGTGGCTGCACATTTAGGAATGATATTGAAATCAACTGGAAATTTCAAAAGAGGGATTGGAACAATTAGGCAAGATTTGAATGTTTCAATAAAGAACGGGGCAAGAGTCGAGATCAAGGGTGTCCAGGAATTAAGAAATATTCCAAAGATAATCGAGAATGAAGTAAAGAGGCAGCTATTCATAATTGAATCAGGAAAAAAAGTAAAGGAAGAAGTAAGAAAAGTTAATGACAAACTGGAAACTGATTTCCTGAGGCCGATGCCTGGGGCTTCAAGAATGTATGTCGAGACTGATATTCCTGAAATCAGCACAAAAGAACTGGCAAAGAAAATAAAGATACCAAAGCTAATCTCCGAGAGTATAGATGAACTAGTCAAGAAAGGATTAAGGGAAGAACTGGCTAAAGAAGCAATAAAGAATGATATTGACCTGGAGAGTTACGGGTTAGACATAAAATTAGCCGCTGATGTCTTAATAGAAAAACCAAAAGAAATCAAGACAAGGTTCAAGATTGATGTCAAAAGGGAGAACCTCGACAAAGTCCTTGATCTGTTAAAAGAGAAAAAGATAAACAGGGATATAATTGTTGATGTCCTCATTGATCTTGAGAATGACAAGTTTGACATTTCCAAATATGGGAAGATTGACGAGAAAATAATTGAGAATGAAGTCAAGAACCTAATTAAGAATAAATTGAGTGTCAATGCAATCATGGGAATAATAATGGGAAAATATAAAGGAAAAATCTCCGGGAAAGAACTCATTGAAATAATAAAAAAATATAAAAAATAAAAGATTATTTCTAAACCCATCTCACATTCCTGAATTCATATCTTGTTGCTATCAATATCAAATCAATAAGCCACCATATTCCTATACCCCCAAAAGTTATCATCTTAAGAATTCCTGTGAATACTTTCCCCATCATAAACCTGTCAACGCCAATCCATCCAAAAAATATTGACATTAATAAAGCAAGCACCCAATTTAATCTTCTTGTTTTCTTCATTTTCTTTTCTTCTTGCCTGCTTTTCTGCTCAAAGCCTTTTTTGCCTCTTCCTCCATCATCCTCTCCAGCTTTATAGACTCTGAAAGAATCTTTCTTGCCAAAGGCTTTGCCTTTTTCCTTGATTTCCTTGCAATCTCCCTTGCATATCCAACAACTGTTTTTATCCTGCTCTTAAACATTTTTACCTCCTTTTTCCGCGGATATAGATCTTATCAAGATAAAACCTATAAACAATGCCGCCAACATAAGCATTAATGACATAACAGGAATATTAAAGATTAACGGCGCTATCCCTGACTGCAGTATTAATGCCGATGCCACCAACAGGCCCGCAAGAATTATGCCCAGAGCCAGCCTATTAAGCGCTGTATCTATGTACAAAGTGAATTTCCTTATATCCTTGTCCTCGACATCCACGGTCACCTTCCCCCTCTTCAATATTTTTTTTATTTCATCAGGAAAATTGACAAAATCCTTCCTGAACTTCCACATGTTCTTCCTGAATATTCCCAAAAGGTAACTTGGGGATTTTTTCCTCTTTTCAAGGGCTTCAACATAAGGCATGCATGCATTTACAAAATTGAATTTAGGGTCTAATTCCTTTCCAAAACCCTCAACAGTTGCCGTTGCCTTTATTAACAGGACAAAATTAGATGGAAATTTCATCCTGTATTTCCTTGTTATTGAAAGAGCATCATATAAGGCAGATGAAATGTCTATCTTCTGAAGAGGCACATCATAATATTTCCCGAGATGCACAGACAGATCATCCTTGAACTGCTCCATGTTTATTTCCTGCTCAACAATCTGCAGATCAATGAATGACTCTGCAAGAAGATCTCTGTCCCCTTTTATCAATGATATGAACAAATTCTCAAATTTTTCCCTTAATTCACCTGAGATATGGCCGACGATGCCGAAGTCCAGCAATGCAAGCCTCTGATTCTCCATGACAAAGATATTCCCGGGATGAGGGTCTGCATGAAAAATGCCATACTCCATTGTCTGCTTTAGATATGATTCAACTATCTGCCTGACATACATTCTCCTGTTTGATTTCACCTGCGTGATTTTAACCCCATTTATGAACTCCATCGTGAGAACCCTTCTTGTTGTATATTCCCAGTATACCTTCGGAATCTTTATCGGATCATCCTTAAAATTGCTGTGAAAAACATCTATGTTCCTTGCTTCATTCATATAATCCAATTCATTCTTTGTGTAGTCCTCAAATTCCTTCACTATCTCCATAAAATTATAATCCTTCAATTCAGGGTAATGCTTCTCGAGCAACACTGCAAGATGATACAGCAAAGCTATATCTGTCTCAAATATTTTTTCTATATTCGGCCTCTGGACTTTCACAGCAACTATCTTTCCGTTGTTGAGCATGGCTTTATGCACCTGGCCGACTGAAGCTGCCGCTATAGGATTTGGATCAAATTTTATGAATACATCAGACATGGGCTTCTGGAATTCTTTTTCTATAATCTCCTTCATCTTTTCAAACTTGAATGGCTTGACTTCATCCTGGAGCTTTGAGAATTCCTCAGCATACTCCCTTGAAATCAAATCAGACCTCAAGCTTAACAATTGACCCAGTTTTATGAAAGCCCCCGAGAGATTTTCCATCGCCAGCCTTAACCTTCTCGGCAATTCTGACTTGTTCTTAAGGTATTTCGGCTGGTATGCTAATGGAAGATGATTCCTCAACTTTAACCTGTCTACTATGAAGAATAATTCCTGCTCAGCAAGAACAACTGCAATCTGCCTTAATCTTGAAACCTCTTTTATTGTCGTAACCAGGGACATAAATTAAGATAACATCAAGAAGTTTATATATTTATTGATTAAAATATTCTTATGAGTTAAAAAATTTTCTCCAAACTTTAATCTCCCTCAACGCTTCTTCCAAGGATTCTGACCTGTGAATCACATTCCTCACAGGCCTTCCTTCCTGAATTGCTCTTTCCATCGAATCTCCGCTGTATTTTCCCCTTATTGTATCTCTGGGAGCTTTTGAAGGGTCCGTCGGGCCTGTGGCATCAAGCAACCTCTGTACAATGTTTTCACCTTCATAAACAGCCAAAACTATCTGCCTGCCAACATAAGACTCATTCATATAACAAAAAAATGATTTTCCCCTGTGGCATGAATGATGCTCCTGGATATCTTCAAGATGGACATTATCCACTATTGCAGTCACTCTTCTTGAATCCCCTCCATTCAGTCCAAGGCATTCGTCAAGCTCTGACAGTATGCTATGCGCAATGTGAAAATGATCAGGCTTTATGAAAACAAGGCTTTGCTCAATCATAAATTTATAACAGCAAGAGAAAAAATATAAATTATTCCTTTGATTCCTTCACCAATTTTTCAGCTGAAAAATCATAAGACTTAACCAGATAATCCATCTTTCCGCAGTAAGGGCATCTCAAGTTGTTTTCACCAGTCGGGTCAAACCTGAACTTGTAATTGCATCTCGTGCATGAAAATGATTTCTTGCTGCTGTTTACAACCGCCCTTGGCTTTTCAATTATGGTTTTTATTTCATTCATCACTTCTTTTGGTTTGTTCTTCTTTGAAACACGGCTCCTGCAGTCAGAGCAGACAACCATCACAGAGTCTGGCCCTTTAGGAGAATACTTCGCATCAGACATAGGAACTGATTTCTTGCACTGGTCACACATTATATTTCCGTTGTTTTTCATTTTTCACCATCTGTTTTAAGCTGCTTCATTATATTTTTTAAGAGCCTCTTCACGAAGCCCTGCGAATCCAGATAAGTCGCTCAATGGCATTATTAAATCTTGCGGCCTGCAAAGTTCATCTCCATTCCTTGAGTAGTGCCTGTAAAAACCCAATATATCCGCACCACTTTTTCCAAAGAAAA
>Ga0209542_10012800_pt1 | contig 14595 bp, 17 predicted proteins | sample RifCSPhighO2_01_FD_184028 | JGI IMG/M metagenome (GOLD analysis project Ga0209542, IMG submission 184028) | Soil microbial communities from Rifle, Colorado - Rifle CSP2_plank highO2_0.1 (SPAdes) (version 2) | ecosystem: Environmental > Terrestrial > Deep subsurface > Rock core/Sediment ...
CAACCGAATTTAGTACCTCACCCACCTTTTCTTTAGCAATACCCGAGGCCTGAGCCACCCGCTCAATAATCACTTCCGAAGGCTGGGAGAGATTTTGGGTATAGGTGGTAAGTACGGTTTTGACCTGTGCATCTTTCAGGCTGGTTTGAGAGCTGATTTGGTGGATAAGTTCTTCGTTTCGGCTGATGGCCGTCATTACCTGTGAAGCGATATTCTTGGCCTTCTCCTCGGGAACGGTAGATCTGAAGGAAATCACTTTGACAATCGGTTGTTTTGCTTCTTCAATCGTTTCTTTTTCCCTGACTACTTCGGCGATGCTGGTCATGATTTTTTGGACACTGGCTTTATCAATTTTTTCTTTTGTAGCCGCTTGGCCTATTAATGCCGACTGGCTGAGATAAGTTTTGGCGGCTTGGAGCACGGCCTTAACCTGCTCTTGGCTGGTGTTGGTCTCGGTTGCGATTTTTTCAACGATCGTTGGCAGGGTCTGGTTGAGATTTCTCACATAAGCTTGCAAAACGTTTTGCACTTTGACTTCCGGCACATGGGTCACAATCGAGATGTTGTTAATAGCTGGTTTTTGTTTGATTAGAGAGTTGACGTATTCTTCAGTCACCGAGCTGACTTTTTCGGTGGTGATTTTTATCTGGTCAGCCACGATCTGAATAAAGGTCGGCGCTTCGTGGAGAGTCTTTATCATTTCCTGCTTCTGACGGATCTGTTCAACTTTTGAGGTTGAAGTGGCGGCTAACAGAGTCCGGGCAGTGGTGTCGTTTTTAACGGCGCGGGAAAACAGTTCGGTTCGTAGATTCATAAACTGCTGTCTTTGGGCGGGAGTTGACGCTTTGATGGGATTGGAAAGTAAATTTAAGTTCTGTTTTACTGTTTGTTGTGTTTGTTTGTTGGTTTCCAGACGGGCGACGTCTGCTATATTGCGGACAGACAGATTGAGTGCCCGGGCGATCTCTGAGGTGTTGGTTTGTTTAATTTCTTCCATGTTGGCCAGTTGGACGTTGATCTTGATCCCAGTGTCTTTTGGAAGGTCAATGCGGGTTTTAAAAGTCGGGGCAGGGGCAGTCGGCCCGCCGCCTGGCTTTGGTGGAGGTCCAGCCCGCATCTGATCATACATCGCCAGCAAAATATTTCTTGAGGCATAGATTCCTTCACAGCAGTAGTCACGGAATATGCGAAGAAGCCACCAGGGGAAAAATGTCACTGCCCAAAGCATCAGTAGCGCAATCACGTACTCGGCAAACGTGTCAACATAATTGCCGTTATTAAAGGCGCTAAGTGCCCGGTTATTAATCTGGGCCGGACCGCCATAGGTGATGATGATGGCGGTCGGGTAGATGTAGCCGATTGTCTGATTATCCACCCGTGAGAAATCAAAGTTAAACGGGATGCCGGTTGACCAAATTTTGGCCAAAGCCCCTAAAAATAGGGCAAGCAGTGGTCCGTAAAACAGCCACTGGAAAAATACGCCGATCCAAATGAGACCGGTATTGCGAATAAGGATAAAGGGCAGTAAGATTGCTAGAAAAGGAGAGACAAAGATCAGAAACCATAGCAAGATTTTGCGGATCAGGATCATTACCCCCATCACATAGTAGGTGACATTAGTGAGTTTTAGGAGGAAAATCTCGGCATTAGCTCCCTCTTGAACGCGGATGTTAAGGTCGCGGCAGCCAACAAAGTTGGTATAGCTTTGTTCGCTGCTGGTGCTGCCGGAAAAATAAATATTAAATAATTCTTTGCCGCCAAGGTTATTGATAAAAAAACTCATCAGCATCTCCGACAGCTGGATTAGAAAAAGGAGGATGGCATAGGATAAAACAATGTATAAAATCATGCCGAAAATTTTAAAGACCGAAGGCTTGAACTCAACGGGGAACTGATAGTTGGTCTTTTGACTGACGATATAGCCGATGCCAAAAATCGCCGCCACAATTATCACAAAAAATAATGCCACCAGACTCGAGGTATACCAGACGGTACGAATAGTGGGATGGCTGTCAATAGCCGAAGTATTTAATACCCAGTAGATAAACTGTCTGGCACGTTCATCAGCTTTGCCTTGCTCGGTGATCTGCGGGTCTTCGACCCAGTAATGGAATTTGATCGGATCGGATTTAAACTCATCAAGAGAAGAGGCACAGGCAGCGTTGTGATCGTAGTAATATTGTAGCAAGTCTTTAGGGCAGCTCAAGGTCGGATCAATGCGGTTGCAAGGGATCGGCGTCAACTGAATATTAAATGGCTGATCAAACGCCAAAACACTGGGGGAAAGTGAACTAAAAAGTATAAACAGCATTGATGTAGCGACTACTATCCGTACTGCGTTTACTTTTTTGATCATCAATCCGGCAATAGAGATAAAAAGCAACAGCAATCCGATAAATCCCATCTGTTGCGTTGTTTCGGTGCCATAGCCGCTACTTGGTAATGTCGTTGGCAACGGTTGCAGAGCGCCAGGAGTGGTCGTGATTATGGCGGGAGTAATTGTTACCCCCTCAGCCGGAGTAATATTAGTGGTGGTAAGAGTGCAAAGAGTGGTACTGCCCGGCGCATCGGCGATGATATTAAAACTCAGAGTCGCAAACGTACCGTTGCCGGTGAATCCGCTGTTATTGGTGCCGGTGATGGAGATGGTGCCGCTGGCATCTTGGGCCGTGACTGTGTCCATTGTTACACCTTTGGTCACTGAGACGTACTGCAGGTACTGTGTTTCATAGGTCACACCAGCCACCGCATTTTTCACTACCTGGCCGGTGGTATCAATCGAGATGGTAAACTGGACATCATCGCCTCTGTTATATGGGCCTGGGCTTGAGGCCTCAATCTGAAAGCTGGCGGCATGACTAGCTTTGGGCATCATAACAATGCCGATAAAAAACAATAACAATAATAAAAATTTTAGGTAATATTTCCCCATAAAAGGTATAACTCTATATTAGAGTAAAAATAGACTCTTGACAATAGTTGACGTTTATTACTATATTTATACATATGATAAATAAAATCCAGCGACTTTTTTCTCTAACTGTTTTGTTATCGCTTTTTATTTTTTATCTTTTTCCTTTGATAACCGTGAAAGCGGAGGAAGAACCGGCTCCCAAATGGGCGTGTCTAAACTCCAAAAGATGCGATCTGGCCGATGCCAACTGTTCGGCTAACTTTGTCGGCAATGCCCATACCGCCAGATTGACTGTCAATGACAACCCTGCGTTAAGGCCGGCCTCTTCACGACCAACATATATTCTGGAATGTTTTAACATTGATGGTTCTCAGGTTTGCACCACCGGTGATTCAGCTCGTGATTTGAATTTTAAACTGTGCACAGTAGATGAAGACACTTCTCAATGCAAGGAGGATAATAAAACCACGCTCGTAAAAAGATATGAATATGAATTTCAAAATTTATTTGACGGTAACGGACAGACAGTCCAAATGCCTTTAATGACCACCGCTGATGGCAATTTTGCCACTGGGGCTTTGGAATGGCAAGACTACACTCCCGGTAACGAATTAAGATCATTTTATTCTTTAAATTTTATTACTCAGGGGGTTGTTGATACCGGCAGCTTAGGAGGAGTACAACAAAGTCTACTGGAATTTATAACCACCCAGGGAGACTGTGACGGCATAGCCTGGGATCCTTATGGGGTAGTGTTTGACAGTGCTACTTTGGAGCCTGTCAGTAGTCCCACCAAAGTCGAACTGATGAAAAAGAGAGATAATGGAAGCTTTACCAGGGTTTTGAAAGATGAAGTTTTTGCTGGATTAATCACCAATCCACAACTTTTACAGGAGGATGGAATATTTAATTTTAATGTCAAGGACGGCACCTATCAATTGCAATTATTAGGTTCAACAATAGTCGGAGGACTCACAGTTGAAGAAGTTATTGCCAAACTTCATCCTAATTATGCAAAAATCTATTCAGATATTTATGTAAGAGACGAGCCGATTGTCCAGCAAGGGGCAGCTGAGCACCGCGATATTCCGGTGGTCGCTGGGTCAGGAACAATTGCCGCGCTTAAACTCATGCCAAAAGATTATTCCTATCAAGTGATTCCTCAAGCCAGTCGGATTCTGATTAAAAATGCTCGCGTCTCGCATCCTTATGCGAGAATTAAACCATATAGCGTCATCCCTGATGGTCAGGGTGGTTTTCGCCGTTACCGTCTGTTAAAAGATGAACAAAAAGGCGATGTGGTGTTTGCTGATGAAAAGGGACGATTTGATCTGATAATGTCAATGGCTGATTTTGATAGTGCAGGTGGCGAACAATGGGGTGAGATTGTGGTAGAAAAAACCGATCTCACCAAGACCTTGCCGCCTTTGGCGCCGACTGCCACTCCTATACCAAGAGATGTTGTCCCTCCTGTAGATCCGGAGTCGCCTGGTGGCACCAGCTTCAATCAATTTAAAAACAGCATCTTGTCTTTAGTGAGACGGTTGTTTCCTTTGCCGCGGGACGTTTATGCCCAAGTGCAAAGCAGCGTCACCAAATTTGAACCAATCCCGGTTTATCTTGAGGGTTATGCTTATGATGCCGCAGGAAAAATAATTCCTAACGCCAAAGTCAGCTTATATCTCAAATACTGGGGTAAGCCTGCCTTTGAAACCACCGCTGATGAAAAAGGCTATTTTAAGATCACCTCGGAAAATATGCCCAGCACCACCTTTAGCATCAAATACACCTCACCAGCCGGGCAGACAGCGACTGTCAGTACTTCCAAGTTTATTACCCAAAATAAAGATTATATCGCCGAAAATAAAGTACAGCTTTATACTTACCAAAATAAAGCAGGAAAAAATCCTTATGCGGCGCTGGCCAAACAACCCTATCCTTTTGTTTCGCCAAAAGTGAGCGGTCAGCCCGTCTCGGCGGTTGGCGATCAGACTGATGTCAACAAAAGTTTAGTGTCCACCTTGACAGAAACAGTCTCCAATCCAATGATTTTGGCTGGGGTGATACTTTTGCTGCTTTTGGGAACCGGCGGTATTATGCTTGGGATATTTCTTTATAAAAAAAATACCGCTCCGCCGCCAGAACCGGGAGCACCACTGGAATAATACAAAAAAGAATAAGAAAAGATATGCTTTCTAAAGTATACTCAGCGACAACAGTTGGACTTGATGGGGTGCTTATTGATGTTGAAGTCGATGTCGCTGGCCGCGGTTTTCCTACCTTCACCATTGTTGGTTTACCAAACAAGTCCATTGACGAGGCAAAAGAGCGCGTCCGTACGGCGATTACCAACGCCGGCTATGAAATGCCCGACTCGCGGATCACTGTCAATTTGGCGCCAGCCGATATCCCCAAGACCGGCTCCAGCTTTGATCTGCCAATTGCCCTTGGCATCTTGGCGAGCGCCAATATCATCCAAAAAGACCAGCTGGCAGAAAGTATTTTTCTTGGTGAGCTTTCGCTTGAAGGCAAACTCCGGCAGGTTCCGGGCGTTATTTCTGTGGCAATATTGGCCAAAGAAAAAATATTTCAACGGCTTTTTATTCCCACTGATAATGTCAGTGAGGCCAGCCTGATCACCAGTGTGACATTATATCCGGTCGAGTCGCTGACCCAACTGATTTTTCATCTAAATAAACAAAAGGAAATTACGCCCTACATTAAGTCGCTTAACCAGGATGAAGAGGAAGAGTTATACGAATATGATTTTGCCGATATCAAAGGACAGGAACAGGCCAAGCGGGCACTGGAGATTGCCGCTTCCGGTTTTCACAACGTCCACCTAAAAGGCGTGCCGGGGGCGGGCAAGACCATGCTGTCGCGCGCTTTTCCATCGATCCTTTCCCCATTATCCGAAGAGGAGATTTTAGAGGTGTCGCGAATTTACTCAATCTCCGGGCTCTTAAACGGAAAAGCGCGTATGGCCAGCCGGCCGTTTCGCGCTCCGCATCATACCACCTCCCGTATCGGGCTGATTGGCGGCGGCACCAATCCTTCGCCCGGCGAGATCTCACTGGCCCATCGGGGAGTACTTTTCTTGGATGAGTTTCCGGAGTTTCCCCGCAGTGTTTTGGAGTCTTTGCGTCAGCCGCTTGAGGATGGGCAAGTGACGGTGTCGCGGGCCGCCGGCAGCCTGACATTCCCTTCGCGGTTTTTGCTACTGGCCGCATCCAACCCTTGTCCTTGCGGTTATCTGGGGCATCCTGTTAAACGCTGCAAATGTTTTCCGGGCGCTATTGCCAGCTACAATAAGCGCATCTCCGGGCCTTTGTTGGACCGGATTGATATCCACATTGATGTACCGCCAGTTGATGAGGTAAAATTGACCAGTGAGCATACAGCTGAAGCAAGCGCAAAAATTAGATCAAGAGTGCAGGCGGCGATAAAAAGGCAAAAACAACGCTATACCAAAAGCGATATAAAATCAAATAACGAACTGACCCCACTTGAGATCAAAAAATACTGCCGGTTTTCCGATGATGCAACCGCCTTATTAAAACAGGCGGTCTCCCGCTTATCATTGTCAGCGCGGTCGTATTTTAAAATTGTGAAGATTTCCCAGACCATCGCTGATCTGGCAGGAGAGGAATTGATCGCCCGTGATTTTGTGGCCGAGGCTCTGCAATACCGGATGAAGGAAGACTGATTGAAACTTAATTCTCTCTTCTTGTTTTCTCCCTGAATACTAAATACTTTATACTAAATGCTGATTTTCGTTACCTCTTGACAAAGCTAATCCACTTCTATACGATGAAATTATATGAAAAAATTTATTGTTTCTTCTAAACTTTTTCTTCATTTAATAGTTTTTGGTTTCTTGACAGGTATTTTTGCTCTGGCAAGTCAAACGGTCCTGGCAGTTGATCCGCCTGGAACAACTATCCCTCAAATCCAGACCGGTTTTCAAGTGCCGATGCTGGCTGATGTGATCACTTTTGGCGTGCGGATGATCTTTGTGGTGGCCGGCATGGCGGCGGTATTTTACATGATGCTGGGGGCCATCGCCTGGATTGGTTCATCGGGTAAAAAAGATGAGGTAACAGAAGCCAAAGGCAAGATTCAGTCCGCGGTGGTTGGCCTGATTTTAGTGATTGCGGTGTTGGCGTTTATCGCCGCTATTGAAAAGTATGTGTTTGGCGGCAAGATCTGTTTTGGCATTTCCTGCCCAATGACCATCCCGGGCTTGATTCAGTAAATTAGCAGTTATTATTAATTTTAAATATTTATTTATGTTGAAAAAAAATATTTTTAGACCAATCCTGACAAAAGGCTTGGCATTTTTCATCCTGGCAATTATTTTCGGCTTAAGCGTGCACGGGGCGTTTGCCCAAAATAATAGTATTCAGGTTAATAGCGGACAGTTGGGGTTTCGGATTCCCAATTTAGCTGATGTGCTGACATTCTTTATTCGCTTCTTTTTCGTGCTTGGCGGTATTATGGCATTGCTCTATCTGCTTTTGGGAGCTTTTGCCTGGATCACCTCGGCCGGCGATAAAGCAGCAGTGACGGCGGCTCGAGACAAGATCACCAACGCCATCATTGGTGTCATCCTGATTGTGGCGGTGCTGGCGGTAATTGTTACCTTGGAACAGATCGTATTCCAGAAAAAGATCTGTTTTGGTATTTCATGTCCAGCCACGATTCCTGGTTTATTAAGTACATGTACGCCCAATCCTGCGTTAACAAGCACTTGTTGCACTAGTGGTTTCTCTGGTTATAGGCCGGATGCTGATAACTCAACCTCTCACCTGACTAATACTTACCAATGTTGTACTGCAAGTGGTTTAAATCCAATCGATTCAAATGTGTGTAAAGACAGGGTTGGTGGAAGTGCTCAGTAAAATTTGTTATCAAAAACCCCGCTTCGGCGGGGTTTTTTTATGGTCGATTAATGATTACATTCACCGTTGATTGAAGGCAGGTGATCTATTACAATGATCACATATGCAAGAATGGGGAGACTGCGTGGTGGATGGCGTGCCGACCTTAAAGTGTCTGGAGGTGGTGTTTAACAACATCATTTTTCTTTCCAATGCCCTGATTATTGTCGCCTTGCTGGTAATGTTTGTCATTGGCTCAGTGAAATACCTCACCTCGCTTGGGAATCAGGAAAAGGTGGCGCAGGCGCAGGGGACATTCAAATGGGCGCTGATTGGTCTATTGCTATATGTCGCCGCCTATCTTATTCTTAATGTAATTGATCTGCTGTTTTTGGGCGGCAATAAGACAATCTTCCATTTCAGCATCTCCGGACCCTAAATAAAATTTTTCTATTTAGCCGGAGAGATATAGATGATCTTAATGCTCTTTTGCTCGGGAATCGGGGAGAGCAGGTCTTTATCGCGACTAAAAAAACGGAAAAAAAAATAGATAATAAGAGCCAGACCGATGCCGATAATTATCGCGCCAATGATTTTCATAGGTTGACTTTTTCTTCAATAACATAAGGCGGGCGCTTCTGCACCTCACGGTAAATTTTTCCGATATACTCGCCGATGATGCCGATTGTCAAAAGCTGCACCCCGCCCAAAAACATAATTCCGACAAACAGGGCAGTCCAGCCGGTGACCCAGTATTCCGGCAAAAAGATCCGCCCGAGCAGCGCATAGATAATGCCGACAAAGCCAAGCGAGGCGGCAATAAAGCCAAAGTAAGTGGCCAGATAAAGCGGTTTGGTGGAGAATGAGGTAATCCCTTCAAAAGCAAAGTTAAGCATTTTAGCCAAACTATAGTGAGTGTCGCCGCTATGGCGTTTTGCCCTGGTAAAAGTCACCTCTACCGCCGGAAAGCCGCCCCAAGCGACCAAGCCCCGCCAAAAACGCGAGGACTCCGGCAGTTTATTTAAGAATTCTACCACCTGGCGGTCAAGCAGACGAAAATCACCAACATCAGCCGGAATTGGCGTATCGGAAAGAAAGTTGACCAACAGGTAAAAAAACCGGGCGCTGGTTTTTTTAAAATACCCATCAACGTCGCGCTTTTCCCTCTTGGCATAAACAATTTTAGCGCCCTTTTGCCATTTGGCAATCATCTGGGCGATCACCTCCGGTGGATCCTGCAGATCAGCATCAATACTCACCACGCAGTCGCCGCGGGCAACGGTATAACCGGCACTTAGCGCCATCTGATGGCCAAAATTTCGATAAAAAGCCAGCAGTTTGACAGCCAGGTTTTTGTCGGTAATTTTTTTTATCTCCTCAACCGTGTTGTCTCTTGAGCCGTCGTCAATAAAGATTATTTCATACGGTAACTGACCCACAACCGGCAGCAGACGGTCAATCAAAGGCTGAATGTTTTTTTCTTCGTTGTAGACTGGGACAATAATGGAGAGTAAAAAGTTGGGCATGATGAAATTATAGCATGTTTACTTGGTTACGGAGCCAGGAGTTGAACCTGGTCTAGGAGATTATGAGCCTCCTGTGCAACCGTACACTACCCCGTAATAGATTCCCATCAATACCATGACTATTATAGTTTATAAGTTAGGGTGTGTCAATTTTGAAAAAACACATCCCACCACTGCCGGTAGTTAGGGGTGGCGGTGGGAGCAGTAACTTTAGGCTGGGGCGTGGGATTGGGAAGAACAACCATCACCTCATCGGGCTTGACCATATTCAGCTTATTACGGATGATTTTTTCCAGCTCAAAAGAGTCGTTGGTTTTGACTGCCATAGTTTTTAAGGTGTTATTTTTCTTTTTCTCCACCTCGTACTCCTTTTTAATATTTTGATAAAAAGACAGGTTTCGTCGATAGCTAAGGAAATTTTTAGTCAAAGAAGAAAGAAAGAAAATACCCAATAAAAATAGTATCGTCCGTTTCATTATAGACATATTAACACTATAGCAAAAATCAGTCAGGAAGTTTGATTACTCCTCTTTTGACGTCTCTATTGCCTTGAGTGTCTGGAGGATTCGCTGGGGTGCCGCTTTTTCTTTCAGTTGGCCCATACAAACGCCGATGATTTTTTTAGGGTTCTCATTATAGAGAGTTTGGTTGTTTTTGATTATTTTTACAATCTCCAATGTCAGTTCCTGATCTGAGATCTCCTCTGGCAGATAGGTTTTTACCACATCGGCCTGATATTGGTGCTCTTGGACCAGGTCTTTCCTGCCGCCTTTAGCAAAGGCATCAATTGACTCGGCTAGCTCTTTTTGCAGTTTTCGAAGTACCGCGATTGCTTCCTCGTCGGTCAGATCTTCCCGCTTATCAATTTCCTTGTTAATAATCTGTGCTAGAATATAGCGCAAGACTTCCAGTCGTTTTTTTTCACCTGTTTTTAAGGCAACAATCTGATCAGCTTGCAATTTTTGTTTTAGCATTTCATAATTATAACCTATGAAAGGTCAAAATATCGCCGATGCCTTTGAGATAGTCAAGATTTTTCAAAAAGATGTGCTGCAGCAGCCTCCAAGCCTGGAGCAGATGCATCTTGAGGTGCGGATGATGAATTTTAAGATAAGGCCGATACAAGGCGATCTTTCCACGCTCAATTTCCAGGATCGTGAATTTATTGTGGCGCTGTGGAGTTTGGGAAAGCTTGATGATTTTTTTCAGGAACATTTCAACCAGCTGCAAAAGCAACAGCAAGAGGTGTTTTACCGCCTGATGAACATGATGCGCTTTGAGTTCCAAAACAAGCTTAATAAAGCCAATATCAAACCCCAGACCAAAAACGTGAAAAGCGCTATTTTTGAGATGGAGATCTTTAAGGAACAATCAAAACGCAACAACTAAAAAGACTCTCTTCTTTATATAAAATTATTTATGAAAAAATTTCCCGTTGTTCTGGATTTGGAGACAAAATTCACCTTCCGTCAGTTTGACGATCCAAAGAAGCTGGGGATTTCGGTAGCGGCAATTTATGATTATAAAGACAACCAAAACAAGATATTTACCGAAGATGAGCTGCATAAGCTATACCCGTATCTGGAAAATGCCTCCTATGTGGTGGGCTACAACATCAGGAGTTTTGACATTGCTGTTTTACAAGGCTACTATCCAGGCGACACTACCAATTTTTCCTTGTTTGATATTTTGGAGGACATTCGGGAAAAGGTCGGCCGGCGTCTGGCCTTAAATGACGTGATTAAAGCCACCCTGGGAAAAAAGAAAACCGGCCATGGGTTGATGGCGATTGAATATTTCAAAGAAGGACGGTTTGATGAGTTGAAAAAATACTGCCTGGACGATGTTTTATTGACTAAAGAATTGTTTGATTTCGGTGCCCAGTCGGGACAGATTTATTATCTTAATGAGCTGGGGAAGACGGCGATACCAGTGGAGTGGAAAAAATACTTCGATACTGCAGGCAACGGCCACGACATGCCCCTTACTTTGCCTTTTTAGGCAACTATATACCCACCGTATCCCGCCTTTGGCGGGAGTACGGAGGGTTATGCCAAGTCAGACTTGGTTATGCCGCTGAAAGATGAAGTGTTTTTTTGCAATTTCATCTGAAAGCGGTATACCATCTGATTGCCAAAAAACTGCTAAAATAGGTTAGAAATGAAAACAAGTGAGTTTATCAAAAAAAAACAGTCGCGGCTGCGCTTTCCGGTCATGAAGGAGATCGCTTCGCGGTTTAGTCCGCGGTTTTTCTCCGATCAGCCAATGCCCGCAGGAGATTTACAATCGATGATTGAAGCCGCACGTTTTGCCCCCTCAGCCCGCAACCACCAGCCGTGGTATTTTTATTTCGTGGAAAAAGGCAGTAAAAGTCACCAAACGCTGATGAGTTGTATCCCTTTTCATAACCGCTGGTGCCCATCTGCCCCGGTTCTGATCATTGCCTGTTACCTGGGAGCCGGTAAAGACTGGACTTACTATGATCTTGGCGCGGCGGTGATGTCGTTGGTTTTACAGGCGCAGCATTTGGGATATTACGCCAGACAGATGGGGCTTTTTGATAAAAAAAAGGTTAAGCGAACTCTTCCTCTAGATAAAGACCATACGCCATTTACATTGATCGCTATTGGCAAGATAGGCGATTATGAAAAAATCAATCCGTTGGTGCTTGCGTTGGAAAAATACCCCAGAACCAGAAAAGCCAATTTGGTCAGAAAAATCTAAATAAACTAACCTTCAAATATATTCTATATACTTGAATATTCTTAGTACTTAAAATACAATTTTTATATGGGGTACTCTGGCAAATTAAGAGAAAAAGCACTAGCTCAAAAATTCAGGAGGGAGGGATTATCTTATAAAGAAATATTACAAAAAGTGCGCGTTTCTAAAGATACTATATGTCGTTGGTGTAGAGATATTGCGTTATCGGAAAGACAAAAGAGAAGACTAATAGGATTAAAAACTTATGGTCAAAAGAAGGGTTCATTAATTGCCGCTGAAAATAAACGTAGGATTAGGTTAGAAAAAATAATCTATTATCAAAATAAAGGTAAAAAAGAAGTTGGAAAGTTATCTGAGCGTGATCAGTTTGTCGTTGGAATTTCATTATATGCCGCGGAAGGAAAAAAGTCAGATCGGCAAATAGGTTTTTCGAACTCCGATCCTAGACTAATTAAGTTTATGAGAGATTGGTTTATTAGATATTTGGATATTCCGATTAGAAAAATGCACGGTGCGATTTGGCTACATAAAGGATTAGATGAAAAAAATGCGAAATCTTATTGGTCCGATCTTACGCAAATTCCAGAAAATCAGTTCCACAAGACATATGTCGCTTGTTTAAAAAAAGATAGTAAAAAAATACGAAAGAACATTCATCAATATGGAATTTTTTCAATCAGGATAACCGATAGCGATAAGCACAGACGGCTCATGGGTTGGATTTTTGGATTGTTGGGTGATAAAATGTCTAATATTATCCCCTGTAGCTCAATGGTAGAGCAGGTCCCTGTGAACTAAATCGCAGCTTTCCCGAGTAATCGGGATTGAAAAATCGGGCTAATTCGAGGAAATCCTGAGCAAAATCGAAGGACAATCTCGAGCTAAATTAGGTACCATATAGTACCTGAAAACGTGTAGAGACTATACACCCGAGTCCGACGTAACGTCGGACAAGAAATAGTCCACCCCTTAAAGTAATTTAAGGATAAGTGTAAGGACAAGGTTAGTGGTTCGAGTCCACTCGGGGGAGCACAAGAGAAACCCATACCAGAGGCCATATAATTATTGATAATCACTTCCTGATGAGGTATCATGTACGTATGAAAATTAAGATGAGTATAAAATTAACCGATCTTCTCAAGAGAGAACTATCTTATGCTGACTTAGCTTTAAATACCCTCAAGAGCGAAATGAAAGGATATGAAAAAGAATACTCCATGACATGGAAGGATTTTTTAAATAAATTTGATAGCGGAGAACTTGGAGATAATAGAGAATGGTTTAAATGGTACGGTTTAGCTGTAAGTGCTAAAGATTGGAATGATACGAAAAAGGAAATTGCAGAAACCATCGGAACTTCTTAACCTCTATAGTTAAAAGCTCAATCAAGGTCTTGAGACAAGACTCTCGCCCATTGCCTTTGAGTTAAACTTTCAGTATCGAAGTCCTCATATTGCCCTTATTTCAGGTTATATAATCTTTAGACTAGGTTGGATTCTTGAATTTGATGAAGTCATTAAACAAGAGGGTATCATAGTTGAACGATTAAAATACCGTTATCATATTATGGATAAACAAAAGCAACTTATTTTCCGATATGATAATGTTCCTCACTTTCCCAAGATTAAAACGCATCCCCATCATAAACATATTAAAGATACAGTTACTTCTTCACGGGCTCCAGATCTATTGGAGGTCATTGATGAGGTTGAAACTTCAATAATCAAAAAGTAGACATACTTTCGTCTTCAGTCCATTCATAAGTTCTGAAATCGTCTAGTGTAGCGAGCAGATGACTGTAGAGTATTCTGGTAAGCTATTTTTTTAATCCCCAGTAGCAGTAAGAACTCTTGCTATAATTCTTTTTATGGATAATTTAAGGTTAATCTCCAGAAATGATGAACCAACGTTAGAAGACAAAAATGTTGTGAGGGGTAGGATGTTGGCATATCACTCCAGTAAAGGTCACATAAGAAAAGAAAAAGATGATTATTTATCTATTGTTATTAAAAATCAAAAAAACAACATCCTTGGAGCGATTGTAGTATCTTTTCGCTGGGGTGCAATGCATATAGAAACTCTATGGATTAATGAATCTATTAGAAAAAAGGGCTGGGGTACAAAACTCATGAAAAAGGTTGAAAAAGAAGCAATTAAACGAAAGTGTCATCTTTCTTATACGGATACTTTTTCTTGGCAAGCTCCAAAATTCTATGAAAAATTAGGATATACGCTCTATGGAAAATTGAATGATTATCCTAAAGGGGGTTCTTTAAGTTATTACGCTAAAAGATTGGATAAATAAAAAATTACTACGTAGTCAACCAGAGCGAGTCAAAGCCAAAGAAGAAAAAGGAATTGTAAGTAGATATAAGTCACTTTTGAGGTAATATAAAAGTATGAACAACATTAATAGCAATAAAATGACAGGTACCTGGTAAACTAGACAGCAAGTCTCTTTCGGAAACCGAGCCTGACTCGGAAACGAAAAAAAACTGTTATCAGTTTACGGGTGTACTATGCCTGGAAAATATTATCCGAAGGAATTGAA
>Ga0209542_10012801_pt1 | contig 14595 bp, 15 predicted proteins | sample RifCSPhighO2_01_FD_184028 | JGI IMG/M metagenome (GOLD analysis project Ga0209542, IMG submission 184028) | Soil microbial communities from Rifle, Colorado - Rifle CSP2_plank highO2_0.1 (SPAdes) (version 2) | ecosystem: Environmental > Terrestrial > Deep subsurface > Rock core/Sediment ...
TCAAAACAATATAATTTTGACGAACAGGATAGACAATTTCTCCAACAAATGAGAGCATATAGAAATCGTATTTCGTATGAAGGTTTTATGATACATAAGAATTATATCACTTTAAATCAAGAAAAAATAATAAACATCATTAAAAGGTTTTTTGATGAATTGAATAAAAATTCCAATTCTAAAAAACACTGCCAAAATATTTAAAAACAACATTTATTTAGTTAATATATGAAAAAGAGTTTGATGATTTTAAGTATTTCTTTGATATTATTAATTAGTCTGAGTTTGGTTTCTGCAGGATTTTGGGATTGGCTAAATGGAGATGTTACGAGTAAAGCAGGAAAAGCAGGACTTGCGCCGACCTCAGTTTCTGGTGGGGATTCAGGAACATCTTCAAGAACAAGCTTTGCAAGATTTGGAGCATCAGGAAATTGTCCAAATGGATGGACTTCAACAGAAGCAGCAGGTGATGGAAGTTGTTGTGTGAAAGGTGAAAAAAGCGCAATCGGAGGCGTCATGTCGCCACCGAGAAAAAACCCAAAGATCTAAATCGCCCTTTACTTTTAAAGAACCTATAATATTTTTTGATAAATTTGATCCCAAAAATTTACTTGATTCAAACTTGTATGAGTTTAAACTTTATTAAATTAAAAATTCCACGGATTTTTACACTTGAACATCGGTTAAATTTTCTAAAAATTAGTCTTAAGCTATCTTAATCTTTCTTTAAATCCTCAAATTTCAATTAGTAACTATGAAGTTAATAATGGAAAGACTTTTATATGCTTGATTAATTATAAAGATATGGGAAAGTATATTCAATATGATAAAATAAGATTAGAAGAAATTATAAAAGAAGAACGAAATAAAGAAAACAAAATTTTGCTTACTTCAGGGTGCTTTGATATTCTTACTCCCGGCCATATTGCATATTTAAGAAAAATTAAAAAAAATTACAAAGGCGTTTTATTTGTGAATGTGGCTAATGACCCAAGAGTAAAATATCGCAAGGGAGAAAAGAGACCGATAAATAGCGCTTATACCCGCGCGTTTGTACTTTCAAACTCAGAGGCAGTTGATTATGTTACGGTTCATCCTGAGGTGAATTCAAGCCCGACTTTTCAGTTGGCTTCAATAATCAAGCCAGATATTATGGTCCAGTCAAGATCTTGGACAAAAGAGTCAAGAAAAGAATTAGAGCTTCTTTTAAAAGAAGATATGCCAAAATTAATTAAATTAAATGAAACCCAGTATAAGAAAAAAGGGCACACCACCGATATTGTGGCTGCAATTTCTGAGCGTCATGAAAAGCCTGAAAAATCTTATGATAATGTTAAAACTCTTATTTCAGGTATTTTAAAAATAAAAAGGGCGTATAAAATTTCTTTTGATGAGTTGTCAACATTTCTTTTGAAAATGAGAAATCCAAAGTACAGAGAATTTTTTTCAGAAATTCGTTTTTTGTAAATGTTTGGATTTTAATTGATGCATTTCAGCGCCAAAAAATCTTAAATAATAGCTAAATTACGACGAGAGGAATTTTTATCTGTTTTGTTATATTTTTCCGCCGAAAAGAATTATTATTCCTTCTAAAATCTTTAATAAAGTTAAACCTCTTAATAATAACTTAATTAAGTTGTTGTTTAAAATAAAAAATCCGACGAATGAAATGATGAGCAATTTTAGTATTTAAGAAAAATTAGTCAATGACAAATTAATGCAGAATATACTTAATCGTCTAAATCTCTATTAATAAAATTTTTCTTAGTAATTTTATTTTTCTCTGCATGATTCACAAACCATTCCTCTTCCAGATCTATATAATGAGCTGTAATTTCCACACTCTTCGCAAATTCCTTCAAAAATCCTTTCATTTAGTTTTTCAAGGCGTTTTAATTTTTCAGATTCTTCTCTTATTTTTAGCGCTTCTTCAAGCTCCGGGTAAAATTCCGGCTTGAAATTTAAAATGTCTTTTTGTGTAATCATTCCAACGAGTTTTCCATTTTGAGTTACAGGCAACCGCCTGTATTTTTTCATTTTTTGAAGAGCTTCTTCTATAGTTGCCTGAGGCCTTATTGTTGTAATTTTTTTCATGGAAATTTCACCAACTTTTATTTTTTTCAGGCCTTTTTCTGACTTTTTTACAATTGCCCATAAAATATCTTTTTGTGAAATAAATCCTGTAAGATTCTGGTTTTCATCTACAATTGGAAAACTTCCAACTTTATTTTGAATAATTTTTTTAGCGCATTCTAAGAGATTTGTGTCTGGGTTAATAGTTAAAGGATTTCTGGTCATTACATCTGACACAATTATTCCGCTTTTCATTAATTTATTAAACAATTAAAGATTATAAACTTTACTGAAATATTTAATTTGCGCTAAACAAAAAAATGGGAAATTTTTTTTAGTCCTCGGATAAATTCTGCAAATATAAATCCTGCGGGCATAAATTCTAACGAATTTGCGCTAAACAAAAATATTTAAAAACTTCTTTTTTCTATTTAATATATGAAAAAGAGTTTAGTGTTCATAAGTTTTGTATTTATTTTTTTATTAATGATCTCAAGCGCTAGCGCTATTTTTGGCTGGGGAAATAGCAATGCAGTCATTGACGGCTCATCATCAGAATCAGAAAATCTTGAAGAAGGAGAAACTACTATTTTTGAAGATGGCTCGGAAGTTACTATTACCGGCATTAACAACGAAGATGGAATTGTTGAAGGAACAATCACGGGTCTTGATGGAACAACAAGGTCTTTTGCTTTGGAAGAAGGAGCATCAAGCACTCTTGCCGACGGATCAGTGCTTTCGGTAGAGAATATTGGCAAAACTTGGTTTGGTATAGGAAGTGAAATAACTTTAATATCTTTATCTTCTGGAGTTACAAGAGGCGAACTTGAAGGAGAAGATTTAGGAGATGAAGAAATGGATTTTGGCGGGGAATTTAGCTGTGAAAGCGGATGTAATTTTTTAGGAGAAGAAGAAGCATCAGTTTTTCTTGGTGAGGGAACTTTCTTAAACGGGCATACTGTTGATTTGGATGAAGAAGGCAGTTTAATTCTTGATGGAACATATGCTTATCCTCCTTTGGAAGACGGAGCGTCTTATTTAGTTCCTATTCCTACTCCCGACTGCCACTGGGAAGCTACTTTTAAAGATGGAGAATTATATATGTTTACTATTTGCGAATGCGATTTAGAGGAATTTGCTGAAGAAGAATTTGTGGAATAATTTGATTTAATATTTTTGATTAAAATTTGTCACTTTCAGAATTGCTCGGTTGATTTATTTCATTCGCAGATTGAGAGATTGTTATCGCCAAGACATTTTAATAGGAAGAATTAATCTATTACTTCATTAATAATAAAAATTAGCTGTTTAGAGGGATATACTGGATAAATTTTGGCGACTTTGGAGCGAGCGTTTTGACGAGAGAAACTAATTAAACTAATTGCGAGACAAAGCGCGAGTAGAACAAATCAGCATTCAAGAAAAATTAATCAATAGTGAATTAGTCAGAAAAATATCTAATCACAATTTTTAATATTTATCTTATTCTTTTTAAGGCTATCTTTCAGCATAATAATCTTTAAATATTTTAAACTTGAAAATTTGATATGATGAAAGTGGAAATATTAAATAAAAAAGGAATTAAAAAATGACAAGCTCAAAACATCTTTTCAAGATTTTGGTTTGTTCTTTTAACAGGAAATTAAAATGTCAAACAAACCATTAATTTTAATGCCGGAAGATATTCAGAGAATGATTGGAAAGGATGCGCAGAGAAATAATATTGCTGCTGCAAAAATGGTTGCGGAAGTTGTCAAGACAACTTTGGGTCCAAAAGGTATGGACAAAATGCTTGTTTCTCCGACGAATGATATTATTGTAACCAACGATGGCGTAACAATTTTAAATGAAATGCAAATTGAACATCCTGCTGCAAAAATGGTTGCAGAAGTCGCCAAGACTCAGGAGTCTGAAATTGGCGATGGCACAACAAGCGCAGTTATGATTGCAGGAAAACTTCTTGAAAATGCAGAAAAACTTTTAGATATGAAAATTCACCCAACAGTTATTATCAAAGGATATAAACTTGCTGCTGAAAAATCTCAGGAAATTTTAAAAGAAATTTCATTTAAGATTGATAATTCTCAAAATAATCAAGAGCTTTTAAAACAAATTGCAATGACTGCTATGACCGGCAAAGGCGCAGAAGATTCAAAAGAAAAACTCGCTGAAATAATTATTAGAGCAATAAAACAAATCAGCGAGGGCAATGCAATTGAAAATCTTAATTTGAATGATATTAAAATGATAAAGATTAAGGGAGAAAGTATTAAGGACAGTGAACTTATTTCTGGAATTGTTTTGGAAAAAGAAAAAATTTCTCATGAAATGCCGTCCGAGATTAAAGGGGCAAGAATTGCTTTAGTTGATGCGCCGTTGGAATTGAAAAATCCGGAGATTGACACAAAAATTTCTATTTCTTCTCCAGAACAATTGCAGGCATTTTTATACCAGGAAGAGCAGTCAATAAAACAAATGATTAAAAATATCCAAGATTCAGGCGCAAATGTTGTTTTTTGCCAAAAAGGAATTGATGATTTTGCGCAGTATTTATTAGCTAAGAATGGAATTTATGCATGCAGAAGGGTTGCGCGAAATGACATGGAAAAAATTTCAAAGGCAACGGGGGCAAAAATTATTTCTAATTTAAAAGAGCTGACTCCTTTTGAAATTGGAAATGCAGAATTTGTCAAAGAAATAAGGCATGGAGAAAATCTTTTAACTTATATTTCAGGGTGCAAAAATCCAAAAGCCATGACAATTTTGATTCATGGCGGAACAGACCATGTTATTGACGAAGTGGAGAGAGCAATGAAAGACGGGTTAGGAGATGTTTTTTGTGTCTTGAAATCAGGATTGATTGTTTTGGGGGGAGGATGTGTTGAAGTGGAATTATCGAGGAGATTAAAAATTTTTTCACAATCTTTAATTGGAAGAGAAAAATTAGCAGTTGAAGAATTTGCAAATGCTCTTGAGTTTATTCCGACGACATTGGCGGAAAATGCAGGATTGGACCCCATTGACATTTTAACTGAATTAAAATCTTTGCATGATTCAGGAAATATAAATTTTGGCTTGAATTTATTCACAAACAAAATTGAAGATGTTTTAAAAGCAAGAATCATTGAGCCGTATAATATTAAAAAACAAGCAATTGCTTCTGCGTCTGAAGTTGCTACAATGATTTTAAGAATTGACGATGTTATTGCTTCTGGAGGAAAAAAAGGAATGAAATCCGTCGGCGAGATGCCGGGTTATATGAACGAGCGACTTTGATTTCAATCAATCCAGAAAGCAAACTTAAAGTTTTCTTTTTATCTTTACTGACAAACCGCAAATCTCGCTACAAACATTTAAAAACTGCCATTCTTTTTATTAATCATTAGAAAGATATTGTAAGATTATATCACAATCATACCTAAGGAATACCCCAAGGAGGGGCATAAAGGGCATAAATACCCTAAGGAAGGGCATAAACAATCACAATTTAATTTAGCATATTATGCTATTAAAGAGGAAGCAGTGAGAAAATTGAAAATATTTTTCTAAGTGAAATCATAGATTTCAAACAAATTAAATAAACAAGGAAATAAAATGGCAAAAATAAGTCCAGTATCTATAAAATACATGATACATGCAAATTTCACAGCTGAAGGCGCATTGGAAAAACCCGACGTAATCGGAGCTCTTTTTGGACAGACAGAAGGTTTGCTTGGCGCAGACCTTGAAATGCGAGAACTGCAAAAAGAAGGAAAAATCGGCAGAATTGAAGTTGACTTGGAAAAGCAGGGAAAAATGACAGTTGGAAAAATTCATATACCCACTGCTTTAGACCAATCTGAAACAACTTTAATTGGCGCAGCTATTGAAACAATTGAACGCATGGGCCCGTGCGATGCGCAAATTGAAGTTGAGAGAATTGAAGATGTTCGCGGAAGCAAAAGAGATTACATTTTAGAAAGGGCAAAAAAACTTATGCAGTCAATTGAAGGTTCATCGGAGTCGCGCGAAATTTCAAAGCAAGTCAAGGAATCAACAAAAATTGCAAGCATTCAAAAATACGGAGATGAAGAGCTTCCGTGCGGAGATTTATCTGGAAATGAAATTATTGTTGTTGAAGGAAGAGCGGATGTGGTTAATCTGCTAAAAGCCGGAGTCCAAAATGTTATTGGAATGAACGGCACAAAACTTCCAGACTCAATAAAAAAACTTGGCAAAGAAAAGCAATTAACTTTATTTGTTGATGGAGATCGCGGAGGAAAATTAATTATCCAGAATGTTTTGGATAATGCAGAAGTCAAAGATATTGCAATTGCGCCAGATGGAAAAGAAGTTGAAGAACTTGCCGGCAAAGAAGTTTTAATGTGTCTTAGAAGAACAATCCCAGTAAAGGAATACCTCGCCAAGGGGTATTTCCCGAGGGAGGAAAATAAAAGTAAAAATCTTGAAGAAGCTGTAGAAAAAATTGAATTAAATGAAGAAAAAAAATCAAAACTTAAAAAAATTTCAGAAGAAATCCGCGGAGAAGGAAAGGTAATTATTTTAGATTCTGATTTAAATGAAATAAAATCAATTTCTATAAAAAATTTTGGTTCAGCTCTTGAAAAGATAAAAGAGCATCCAAAGATTATTGTAATTGACGGCATTGTCACAAAAAACATTCTTTCAGAAGCAGAAGAAGCAGGATGCCAGATAATTGTGGCAAACAATTTTGCAGCCACAAGCGACAAAATAAAACTGCTGAGTTTTTAATTATTTGAAAGTTCAGATTTTCCGTCGCTAAATTTTTATAAAATATTCTTCATTAAACGCCCCCAACATCAAGTTACTTTTAAATTAATATTTTATGTTGTCACCATAAAGTTTATAAAGGACTTTTTCCAAAGATATTTTACTGAAAACAATGTTTTCAGACAACTAAACAAAAAATGATAAAAATGAATACAAAAAACCTATGGTTTTTTTTCTTTGCATTGGCAAGCATTCTTTTAGTTGCTAACAATTTTGTTGGCGCTGCATCAGAACTTGTATCAATTGATCAAGTTAAAATTGATGATGTTTTTGCATCTGCAAATGAAGTAGCTGTTGTTGCTGGAGAAACAATAACTGTAAAAGTTATGTTCACAGCATTGCAAAGCGCTTCAGATGTTAAGCTTAAATTAGAGCTTGAAGGCGCAAAAGTTAGTGAAGAAGCTGTAACTTCTCCTTTTACTATTGAAGCAGGAAAGAGATATAGCAAAACATTAACTTTAACAATTCCTTATGAACTTCAGGATGAAGTTAGTGATGAATTAACTTTGGACATAAAAGTTTGGAACGGCGACTTCAGAACAGAAAACAATCAAGTTAGCTTGAATGTACAAAGGCCTTCATATAATGCGGCAATAATGTCAATAGACTCTGCGCAATCAGTTGAAGCTGGAAAAGTTTTACCGATTGATGTTGTTTTAAAAAACAACGGATACAGCAGACTTGATGATGTTTATGTAACTTTGAAAATCAGCGCATTAGGCCTTGAGAGATCTTCTTATTTTGGAGATCTTGTAGCTGTTGAAAATAAGTACGATTCTGACACTGTAACAAAAAGATTCTTGTTTGAAATGCCATCAGACGCTAAAGCAGGAGTTTATACTCTTGAAGTGAAAGCTTATAATAATGACTTTAGTGTCAGCAAATCTGCGCAAATTGTTGTTAAAAATGAATTCTCAAACAGCGCTGTATTGCCAGAAATTAAAAAATCTGGATCAGTTGGAAGTGAAACTGAATTCGAGTTAGTAATTGCTAACCCAACAGACAAATTGAGAGTTTTCAGAATTGTAACTGAATCTAACGGCGATTTAACGACTAGTTCAAGCGCGCAATTAGTTTCTGTGCCTGCTGGAGAGACTAAAACAATCTCTGTAACGGCTACACCTGAATCAAAAGGAGACTACATCTTTGAGGTGCATCTTTTTGCTGGTGAACAACTTATTGACACTGTTAAACTTGAAGTTTTAGCAGAAGGCAGATCAGCTAGCAGCAGTTCAATTGTTGCTTTGACAATAATCCTTGTGATTATTTTCTTAGTATTATTGGGCGCTTTAATTGCTTTGATGAGAAAAAATCCAAAACAATCTGAAGAATTCGGGGAAAGCTACTACTAATTGCTTTTTTAATTTTTTTATTTTTTCGTTTGCAATTTTTCTTTCTCCTTTCTTCTTTTAAGAAATAAATATTTATATAAATAAAGAGAATTAAAATGTATAAACTAAAATTAATCTACAAAGAAAATCACGGACCATTCGGCAATTCAAAGAAAATAGATTTATATATAAAATTTAGAATTCATCCTGCGGATATTCGTAAAAATTTTATCAAGGATAAACTAAATTATTCTAAAAATTTTGTTAATAAATGCGCAACAATAAAAGAATATTTAGAAAAAAATGAAGGATTTAAAGTTGATCGTTATAATAAAAACATCTTTTTTAAAAATACTCAATTTGAAGATTATGCGATACTTAAAATAAAAAAACCTTTATTAACAGATGGATTAAATTTTGATATTCATTTCACTTTTCCAAGCAGAAAAAATTCTTTAGAAGAAATGTTAGTCTTAAATCTAAAAAAATTAAATGACTTTTTAGAGAGCTGAATTATTTAAAATGAAAACACTAATTAACAAACTTACAAAAAATATATTTCTCCCATTAGCAATTTATGCAGGAGTTAATTATTCAGCATATAGCCAGGAAAAAAAGACAAATGACTCAATTGTTTCGCCAAAAATAATTGAGGTTATAGACGGCAATAAAGATTCTATGCCGGACAAATATTTTATTTTAGAAGACTTTCCAGACAGCCTTATTCAAACCGTATATACAGATATAAATTTTGACGGGACTTTTGATTTGCTAAAATTAGATTATTATGATAAAAAAAAGTATTCAATAAATAGTTTATCGCATATGGTTGAAGATGATAAAGAAATTTTAGATTCTTATAAAAAACTTAAAGTTGGAGAGTATTTTATTAATTGCGGAAAAGAAGAGTTTAAGAGATTAGACCTTATAAGGAGATTATCTAAAAAAGATTTGTCTAAATCATTAATTCGCTCTGCAGATAACAATAAAGATGGCCTTGCTGATGAATATTTATTGTGGGATGATTCTAAAGAAAATATTTTTAGTTCTAAATATTTGGACACTAATTATAATAATAGTTTTGATTTAATTATTTTAAAAGAATATGACAAAAAAACAGACAAAATCATAGAAAAATCTTATGATTTTAAAAATGAAGTTCCGGAGTTTTTTACAAAGCTCAAGCCAGAAGAAATTATCGGCTCTGAAGAAGGACAGCTTAATCTTATTCCAACAAAGATTCAGACTCTTGACATTTATCCTCAAGACGGCATTTATGATGAGTTTACTTTATGGCAGGATTTGCCTGATAAAATAATGCAAATAAAATTTTCAGATAGAGATCGCGATAAAAATTTTGACTGCCTTGGATTTTTTTATGATAAAAAAACAAATAAAATAGGCATGGAAGTTCCAAGAGATTATGCTGAAAAACTTAGTTTAATCAAAAGCTTGAATTTAAAAAAAGGAGATACTTTCTTTTATTGCAAAAAAGATTATTTTAAAATATCTCTTTCAGATTATATGAAAAAATGAAAAACTTAAAAAATTTATTTTTAATTGGATTGGGAAGTTTAGTTATTGGTGGATGTGGAAATTCTAAAGAAGAAATAAAACAATATAATCAAGAAAACAAGCAAGTTTATTCTGATTTTGCAGATTTTATTAAAGAAAATAATAAAAAATATCAGACAACAAAAGGAGAGAATATTTTTTATTTATCCAGAGAAAATTATTCTTCTTGGTTTCAGGAGTTTTCAAAGAAGATTCTTGTAAATTATAAAAATAAAACCTTTTATGATGAAGAAGTAGACGGCATAAACGGAATGAATGATTATAGGATAACTAAAGCAGCAGGCAATATAGAAGCTGAATTTAGCAGCAATATTTCTCCAGAAAAACAATTAGAAATAGCAAAAGATTACACCGAAAATCTTAAACAAATATTGCAGGGCAATAAATATAAGAATTATTAATTATTTCTACATCAAATTTTTTATTTGTTTTTCTAAATCTAAAATATCTTTGGTTATAATGTTCCAAAGAATATCAATATCAATCCCAAAATAATGATGAATCAAAATATCCCGTGTTCCAATTATCTCTTTCCAAGAAATTTCTTTATGTTTATTTTTAAATGATTCCGGGAGTTTTTTTGCAGCTTCTCCTAAAATCTCTACACCTCTCACAACAGCATTTAATTTTTCTTTATTCTTTCCAAATTCCTCTTTAGAAACCCCGCTTATAAACTCTTTTATATCATTTATGCTTTCAAGCATATGCCTTAAAAAGATTGTCTGATCTTTATCATTCATATTAAATTATTCTCACTTCTTCATTCAATATTCTCTCTTTTAGCATAGGGTGAATTGAATTGTATGTTATTAAATCAATTTTCTTTCCAAGTTTTTCTTCCAACTGCATTTGTATTTTAAAAAATCCAAACCCGGTATTTTTTTCAGGTTCAATTATTATATCTATATCGCTTGATTTTTTATTTTTTCCTTTTGCATAACTCCCAAATATCCCTGCTTTTTTTATTTTGTTCTCTTTTAATATTTTTATTATTTGATTTTTTATTTTTTCTAAAAATTTTTTATCTTTAATCTTTATGTTAAATTTTTCGTCGGCATTTTTTTCTTTAATTAATAATTCTTTATTTGAAAGATTAACTCCTAAATACTGCCTTTGCTTTGTTACTTTCTTTCCTTTTCTCACAGAGAGCGCTCTATAAAAATACTTTTTGTTGTGTCTATTTTTAATTTCAGTATAAACCATAGATTTTGTACGTCTACATTATTTATATACTTTTCTATGTAGACGTATAGGTTGTAATTTGCAAAAAAATACATAAATCTTCAAAGAAGAATATTGCGCGACGAGAAATATAAAAATTACTCGGATTTATTTATTATCATTCTAAACCTTTAATTAACTCATCTCTCTAAACTTTTCCGCACAGCAATTTTCCTAATTTCTGTGAAGCAGATATTTTCAATTTAATTTCAAACTTTCATACTAATCCTTCAAAATCTTCTCTTGAAATTTGAGCATCTTTCTTTAAAATTTTATTAAGCAATCCTCTATCAAGTTTTTCACCTGGATGATTTGGAACAACAGTTGTTTTTCCATCTTTGTGCCTCAAAAAACATGACTTCCAGATTGCCTTATAATTTCAAAACCAACCTTTTCAAGAAGACGGATTAATTCATTTGCTGTAATCTGAGGCAATTTTGCCATTTAAACCTTTATTTTTTGAGTTCCAATAAAATTGCTTTTTATTTTAACAATTCCTTGGGATTCTAAATAAAGGGAAATTGCTTCTTTTATTCTATCAATCAACTCCCCCATATTTTTAGCTTGAGTATGACACCCTGGAAGCTCAACTACCTCTGCAATTAAATAGCCATCTTCTCCTTTTTCTATAATTAAATTAAAATCCATATTTTATATAATAAAAAATATTATTTAAATCTTTCTAAACCCTCATGCTAATTATTTTACTGACTCCGTCATGCATGCTGACTCCGTATAAACTATTTGCGCTTAGCATTACTTCGTCATTATGCGTTATAATAATATATTGTCCTTTTTGCATATATTTTTTCAGCAAACTCGCTAATCTTTCTGAATTTCTTTTGTCAAGGGCAGCGTCAATTTCATCAAGAATATAAAAACAATAAGGATTTAATTCCTGTATTGCAAAAATCAAAGAAAGGGCTACAAGAGTCTGTTCGCCTCCTGAAAGAGATTTTACATCAAAATATTTTCCGTGTCCTGTTTTAAGAACAATTTGGACGCCTAAACCTTCTTCAAATGGGTTTTGCCGATTTTCCAGCTCTAGATAAACCTGTCCCTTTGAATTAACTTGCGAAAAATTTCTGGAAAAAATTTCATTTAATTCTACAAGAGTTTTTAAGAAAGTTTTTTTCTTTTTAATGTCAATTTCATGGATAATTTTCAGGACTCCTTCTTTTTCTTTTTCTATAATCTCTGCTTTTTCCTTGATTGAGTCATATTCTTTTTTAATCGAATCATAAACTTCTAAAGCCCTTAAATTTACAGATCCAATTCCTGAAAGAATCTCCTGTGTTTTAGTCAATCTCTCGACGAGACTTTCTCTTGAAGCGCTGATTATTTCATTATCTTTAAACTGCAAAAATTCTGTTTCAAAATTTTCAAGCTCTGCATCAACTCTTGCAATTTCAATTTTTAAGTTATTAATTTCCTGCTCTTTGTTGCGCAAAAAATTATTTTGGTTTACCAATTCCTGCTCAATTTTTCTAATCTGCATTTGGCAGGCGTCTCTAGTTTGAAGAAGTTCCCTGAATTTTTTTGAAAGCGCCTCTTCCTGACGCTTCTTTTTTTCAAGAGTTTCTTCTTTTTCCTGGATTAATTTTTTTGCCTCTTCAATATTATCTTTATAATCTTCTTCTTCCCTTAAAAATTGCTTTAATGAAATTTTTGCGCGCTCAAGCTCTCTTTGCTTGAAGTCAATTTCCGGCTCAATATTTTCATTGCTTCTTAAAGAAATTTCCTGAACTTCAATCAAAGCTGTTTCGTATTTTTTTTCAATATTTGAATGCTCATCAAAATCTTTTTCAAGCCTATTCTTGTGAGTTTCTATTTCTTTAAGCTCAAGCTTAAGTTTTTCTATTTTTTCATGCAATAATTTAATCTGGTTTTTTTTATCTTCAATATTCTTTATTTTAAACAAATCAAATTCTCTTTTTGAAAGTTCTGCTTCAAACTCTTTAATCTCTCTTTTTACTGAATTTTTAGTTATCAGAACTTCCTTTAATTCTCTGTCTGCATCTGTAATCTGCGTTTTTAATGAAATAATTTTCGGCTGAACTTCTGATGAAATAGAATGAATATGTTCTTTTGTAATTTTGCTTTTGCAGACAGGACAAATATCAAGTTTAGAAATGTCATCAATTAATCTTTGGCTTGAATTAATTTCTGATTTGCTTAAAAAAAAGAGTTTTTCCAGTTCGCGCTCTTTTTTGTCCAATTCTTCAAGAAAGTTTATTTTTTGCATCAAGGAACTTTTTAAAATGCGAATTTTTTCAAATGAAGTTTCTTTATCATACAGCTCTTCTGAAAGAACATTTACCTGTTTAAGCAAAAAATTAGATTCATTTGTATAAGATTGAAAGATGTTTTTTTTATATTCAATTTTTTCCCTTAAAGCCTTGAACTCAGACCTTATAATATAAAATTGTTTTCTTTCTTTTTCCAAATGTTCAAGTTGTTTTTTCTTTTCTTCAATTTCTTTTTGTTTTTTATCTGAGCCCGAGGGCTGGGAAGATTTTTTAATTTCCTTAATTGCAAGCTCATTATTTCTTATTAATTCATTTAGGTCTTGCTTTTGTCTTGAAATTTCTGAAAGCTTGCCCTCATAGTTTTCAAGCCGGACACTCAAGCCTGCAAGCTCTGCCCTAATATTTGCTATTTCCTGATTCAGATGTTCCTGTTCAATCCCTGTTGATTTCTGGATTGTTGAATTTATTGAAATAATTTTTTCTTCAAGTTCTTTCACAGAATTTTGAGCCAAAAAAATTTTATTTTTTATTTTTTCAGCTTCTTTTGAATTTGAATCAATTTCTGACAAAATTTTTTGCTTTTGCTTCTGCCTTGCTTTTAAGTCATGAGAAATAATGCTTGCTTTAAGATCTTTAACTTGTTTTTCAAATTTCTGATGCTTAAGCGCCTGCTGTCTTTCTTTTTCTAGATTATTCAAATAAGCGGTTCTTTCTCTTAATATCGCAAGAACTTCTTTAAGTTTCTCGTCGGTTTTTTCCAGCTCTTTTATGGATTTTTGCTTTCTTGACTCATAAACAGATATTCCTGAAACTTCTTCAATAACTTTTCTTCTTTCTTCATTATGCATGCTTACAAAATCTTGAATTTCCCCCTGAAGAACTATATTAAATCCGTTGGGATCTATTCCTGCCTGAGCCAGCAAGGATAAAATTTCCTGCCGTGTTTTTGCCTCTCCATTAATCTGATAAATTCCCTGGCCATTTTTTCTAATTGTCCTTTTTATGGATATTTCTTTTTCATTAATAGAAAAAACATTATCTGAATTATCAAAAACAAGCTCGACATATGCCTCTTTTAATGGAGCAAACTGTTTTGTTCCCATGAAAATTAAATTTGAAGATTTTTCTGCCCGCATTGATTTTGCGCTGAGTCTTCCGAGGACAAAACACAAAGCGTCTGTAATATTTGATTTACCAGAACCATTTGGTCCTATAACGCAATTAATTTCAGGATTGAATGGGACTTCGGTTTTCCTTGGAAAACTTTTAAATCCGTGCATCACCAGTTTTTTTATATATGGCATTTTATAGATTATCTAAAGGGCTTTTTATATTTTTAATTGATGCTTGAGAGA
>Ga0209542_10012802_pt1 | contig 14594 bp, 13 predicted proteins | sample RifCSPhighO2_01_FD_184028 | JGI IMG/M metagenome (GOLD analysis project Ga0209542, IMG submission 184028) | Soil microbial communities from Rifle, Colorado - Rifle CSP2_plank highO2_0.1 (SPAdes) (version 2) | ecosystem: Environmental > Terrestrial > Deep subsurface > Rock core/Sediment ...
ATTGTTCACCCCACCCAAAGGATGGTAAGGAGAAGCGGTGACGATGGCCGTTTCTTCATCCATCAGCTTCAGCAGATCAAAGATCCCTTTTGGCTCATAGGTGCAATCGCTATCCATGGTGACGATGATATCTCCTTGGGCAGCAGCAAATCCTGTACGTAACGCTGCCCCTAAGTTCATGTTCTTCTCATGACGGATGATCTGAGCAGGATGCGGAGGAAGATGCTGAGCAGGATGCGGAGCAGAAAACTTTGTTACAAAAATCTCCTGAAGCAGCTGATAGGTATTATCCTTGCTGCCATCATCAACGAAGATCAACTCCCAATCATAATCTTTACTAAGTTGGTCCAGCACCGGAAACAAGTTGTCGGCAAGATGCCGGAGCCCTTCTTCCTCATTATAGCAGGGGATGACGATAGATATCTTCATCCTCAGCAATCACCGCTGCGGATTTATAAATATTTGGGGATAGAGATACATTTACCTTCATAACACTTATAAATCACTTTAGCCAACACAGAGGGATGATAGAAGAACTCCTTTCTGGCGTAGAAGTTATTCAAAAAGTGAACTTAGGATTACAAGCTAACGGTCAACTGATAAAAGCCTTTGATATTGCCCCTCCAGTTAAATTTTTGGTTGCTCCTGATCCATTACCTGGAAGAAGTGATCACTCTCTGAAGTATGCACAGACAGGTCTATTCCACTTTGGAAATACAACCTATTTTCTGGCAGTGGGCAATGCGCCAAACGCTGGTCAACATGAGCAGAGTGATTTTCTTTCTCTACAAATGGAATGGTATCATAGAACCCCTGATTCCATGACTGAACGAGAAGTGGTAGAGATATTCCGAGAGTATGCAGAGATATCAAAAAGAAATCTCACAGGGAGATCCTCACTGATAGGTGCAACAAGCACGGGCCATCTTACTTTTTCTTCAGAAACTGCTAGACAGGCATTTCTTAGAGTATTTCCGAACGACACATTTATTTCTTTTTCAGCACCACAGCAAGAAAGAGGAGAAGACACTATCATGCGCTATCATCATTCTATTGTAGACCACATAGTACAAAAACTCCCTATCTTCTTAGAAGGAGTACCCTCGAGATTCTACGCAAGAAAATCATAAAAAGAAGGCAAGCCTACTCACAAATGCATAACCACAATTCCCAGCAAGATCAGGCTTATCCCGATGATCTTATACTTATTAATCTGTTCTTTCAGGACGGTCTTCGCTAAAATAATCGCCCAAATATAGCTTATGGAAGCTGTGAGATAGATGAACGTCAATGAGGCCTGCTGTAAGGCATAGATGTAGAAGACAAAAGAAACCCCAGCAAGGATAAACGCCCCCATCAGCTTATAGTTCTGAAGATTGATCTTCAACCCAGCACCAAGCTTAAACAGAAGTGTGCTGAATGCGCCAAAAATAGAGGAGATCAGGATGAACATCAAGGCCAAGGCAACATTCATTGTTTACCACCCCGACCAATAAAGATGACCCCACCGATGATGAGCAAGATACCTACCCATTTTTGAAGAAGAATTTCCTCTTGAAGAAAATATACGGAAAGAAGAGTAACGATGACATAGCTGGAAGCCATCACAGGATAGACGACAGACATCTCTCCTAAACGGAAAGCAAAGATAAACACGATAGAGCCGAGGGCATATAGCCCTAACCCCAGCAGGAGAGGGTAGTTATAAATTTGGTTCCAGTGCAAGGCAAAATTATCGCTGCCAAACTTCAGCAAGATCTGTGCCACCGAAACAATGATAGTACAGACCAAAGCTAGAATGATGGCTTTTGTATTATTTTCCATGATTGATCATTGAGTTTATTTCTCAGCGTTCTTTTCAGAGATTGCTTGTTGATAAGAGTTAATAAATGTATGTAATTTTCTCTTGGAAAAAGAGGGATTATTAGGGATAAAGATAATCTTCTCTGAAAGTCTCGATCCCAGCCACGGCGGTAAGAACAGAAAATTCTTAGCAAGGGCGCGATCCCGCTGGTCTTTACTTTCAAACCAGAGAGACAGATAATTATGGCTAGATAAAGCCCCCTTCGCCAGCCGTTGTGTCGGCACGTGATCTTTTAATAAAAGATAATTCCTTCTCCTTTTCAAGATGGCTTTATGAATATGTTGCACCTGTCGTAAGGCCAGATATGCTTCCAACGGACTACAACGAAAATTTTTATCAAGACTGTTCACCATCTTCAGATCAGTATTTCTTCTGGCGATGTCAATCAGGATCTTGGAAAAGAAAAAAGCTTTAGTTTCATATAATGAAGCCATCAGCCTTTTCATATAGCCCATAAATGGAGCTGGTTGATCAAGAGCATCCCGCAACTCACAGATCTTCAGCACGTCATGATTTGTTATCAGCGCCCCTCCACCAACATTAACAAGCTGCTTGGTGAAACTATAGATAGTATAATCCCCAAAACTGCCAGCTAATTGACCCTCTTCCGATGCACCTAAAGCATGAGCAATATCTTCAATTAAGATAATGTTATTCTTCTTACAAAGGTTGGTGATTTCTCTGATTCCACTAGGATTCCCATACGTATGGACAAACACCAGAGCCTTTGTCTTCTTCGTTATATTTTTCTTGACTTCTGTAATATCAACATTAAATGTCCTATCGTCAACCTCCACTAGAATAGGTTTTCCTCCAGCTTTCTCGATAGCTTGTGGCAAACTATCACAGATAAACGATTGAATGATCACCTCATCATCCTTCTGCAGCGAAAGACTTAGCAGTAAAGTATACAACGCATTCCGGCAGGAGCTGAATAGAACAGTATTCTTCAAGCCCAGGAATGATGATAATTCCCTCTCCAGTTGTTGTCGTATGTTCATAGTTCTTTCACTTTCAGATGTAATAACTTTTCAACCTTATCTTTTTCATTATATAGTTATCGTCATGATTTATTTATTTATTGTCATTATTTATTTTGTCATTACTTATATCCATTATTCATTTATTCTCTTCATTATTGAATCCCCACTATTATTGAGGAACAGTCAGATGAATAGTCAGACAAATTGCCGCATGACAAAGGGGCTTATCTTTTTAATCAGCCATATCGGCAACATCCGCCAGACCATTCCGTAAAGGCGATACAAGCCGAATGATCTTTTGAGTTCAGGGATATTTTTCTTTTCCCTGGCATAAAAATAATAAGGGATCTCTCTCTTCTCCTTGCACCAGCGCTCCTTAAAAGCATAGAGATAACCATCATTTAGCTCTTTCGTCGTTCCTCCAAAATCAAGAGTACTGTAGCCATTCTTTATTCCATATCGAATCACTTCCCATAACAGAAGGTAATACGGGCAGAGCGACGTGTATCTATAATCCGCTCCCGCAAAGCCATATTCTATCTCTAGACGATGGGTAAAGAAAAATGCAGCAGCTATCGGCTTCTGCTCAAGATAGGTGACGCCGACGAAAGCTGCGCATGTCTCCAGAGCATCGACAAATAATTGATACGGCCAAGCAGGAACACCGCGTTTCTTTTTAGTATACAGATATACTTTATAAAAATCAGCAACCATCTCTTTGCTTTTTCCTAGTTTGACAGAAAGACCGTTTTTTCTGGCCTTGTTGATATCATATCTCACCCGTTTATCCAAAGAGTGGAATGTTTCTTCTTCCGTCTTCTTAAAATGAAAAATGAAATCGGTGATGGGAGATTGCTTTACAAAATCATCAGCGATTCCTGCAGGCAATTCCTCTCGCTGGCGGATCTCCAAGAATCTGCCTCCAGCTGACAGTTCTTGCGCTTTAGTTAGTAATTGCCGCTGGCACTCACTATTTTCGCCTATTACACCGCCAAAAGGAAAAAAAGGGATAGAAACAAAACGGCGTCCCTCGATGATACTATTAGCTTCAAAAAGAGGAAGAGCGCCAACGATCTTTTCTCCTTTTTTAGCTAAAATATAGAATGGCTTAAATTTGAAATGAGAGGCAATAAGGTCCTTCACTTCTAAGCTATGCTCGTAAAGCGCAGCAGGATGCTCGGTGATGAATCTCTTGTACTCAGCAATATCCTGCTCTGTTAACAATGAAATGGTATAATTTGTCATGATCAGTTCTCTTCAACTATCTCCACCTATTTATCTCAGCAGCTAATGCCATCAGACAAACTGCCTGATCACTATCGGACTTAATAATTTTATCAAACTGACTGGCAATTTTGCCCAAACAGAACTAGCTATCTTTAGCAATAAGCTCTGGTCGTGCACAGGAATCTTCTGGCCTTTATTCAGGGAGTAATAATACGGCACTTCTTCAACGGTATCTGCCCACTTCTTCTTAAATTCGTAAAGACCACCATCATTAGTCTGAAGGGTAGCCCCGCCAAAATTGAAAAGGGTATAGCCTTTCTCACACGCATCAGTGATTGCCTGCCAAAGAGCCAGATGATACGGCTGAAGCGCCATGATCTCTGGCTGATGCGCTGCTCCGGCAAAAGCGTACCGCACTTCTTTGTGGTGATATATCAGAAAGATGGATGCGACAGCTTTACCTTGAAAAAAGGAGGTATATATCCTTACATCATCACCAAAGGAATGAAGGATGTCCTTAAAATAATCATAAGGATAGGCAGGAACTCCCCTTATTTTTCTCGTCTGAAGAAAAAGATGATAAAAGGTATCAAGATCGCTGGGGGTATTCCCGCTATGAACTACCATTCCTGACTTTCTCGCCTTTGTAATGCCCCAGCGAACACTGCCTTTCGGCAATTTCTTCCAGACCTCTTGATGGTCTGCAGACAAATGCAAAGAAAAATTGAAGACATGATTCACCGAAGGGATATCAGGAGAATAAACACTTGGTCCGTAACTATCTGGTTTTTCCCGGATCTCCATAAAATCAACCTGATGTTCCTGAGCAAGCCGCTTTGCAAACGTGAGAAGCTCCTTCGCCGTCTCTTCATCATTTGCAAGAATTCCGGTGAAAATAGCATAAGGGGTAGAGACAAATCTCTTCCCAAAGATGCTGACAGCTTTAAACAAGGGCAGGACACCGATAATCTTTCCATCGTCATCCTTGCCGAGAAGGTAATAGGGAGTAAAGTGAAAATTCTTCTGGATGATCTCTTTCCATTCTAAAGTATATTCAAACGTTACTCTCCCGTCCAAAATCATTTCTCCAAGAAATTGTTGGTATGCATCTTTATCTTTCTCCTCAAACAAACAAATGATACCTTTTTTTTGTTCATTTTGTTCATCTTCTCCTTTCTCCAAAGGATATTTTTGAGCGACAGTAGTTTGAGTTACCGTAGTCATGAATGCTTTGCCTCAATATTTTTTTTCTCCAATATTTCCTGGAGAACATTTTCCAAGTCTGTCATCATTCGATAAAGCGAATTTTCTTCTCACCAGCTCTTCCGTGGTAATAACAGTATGACGGCTGGCAATATCTTTAATCACACGCTCAAAGAGTGCTTCACGTTTCTTTAAGGATATGCCTACATGAGGTGCAACAGTATTTCCTATAATTGTATTGCCCATAACAGTATTGCCCGTACTAGTATTATCCATACCATCAGTATTATCTACACTATTATTTCTCCTGCCTCTCTGTGGGAAAGGATCATCCGCTAGGTCAACAGCATGAAATTCATAATTGAGGGGGATTTTTGCCATGGAGACCATCTGCCGGCCAATCCAAAAGTATGGAAAACCTAGCTTATTGATAAACGTGGCATGAAATGGCAGACGAAAAAAAGGGAGCGTTGTGCAAGGCACTTCCAGAACTCCTCTCTCGGCATTCCCCTGAATATCTCTATCTCTGCTTCCATGCGCCTTCCTCCACTCCACATCCCTGCTCGGCCAATAAGGGGCATTGGGAGCAAAACACCAGCTCCATTTTGGCCCATGGCTGCGTTTCACACCTCCAGACATAAACCTATTCAGCCCCATCAGCAAAGGATAAGCAAACGTCGGAATGACAGAGGAATCATACAAATAACCGCGTGACGATAAGAGCTGCAATGTTTCTATATCAATATCATAGCCTGGCACTTTAAATCCTAGTGGCTTCTTTCCGATGACTTCCTCGATGAGCTCTTCACTTCGCTGGATTTCTAGGATCTTCTCCGACAAAATAAGCTTTCTGAATCCAAAAATATGAGAATAAGTATGATTGGCAACTTCATGCCCGGCTCGATTTATTTTTTTAACTAAGGCCCGCTTCTGTGGGATTTCTAAGTCCTTTCCGATAACAAAAAACGTTGCCTTTACGCCATACTTTTCAAAAAGGTCAAGATAACGAGGGATAGAAGTAATAAAGATATCATCGGGATATTCAGGAACAGTATTCCCATAATAAGAAGAATTGACCCAATGGCCGTCTAAATCTACTTGGATTGTACTTAATTTTTTTTGTGGTAGCTGTTGCAGCATCTGTTCTGCCATGCTTCATATCAGAAATGACCCCTAATTAAAGGTTATGATATAGTGTAATACTTCAGCTTTGCGAAGGAGAACACGTCTCAAAATAGCATCCTAAAGCCTTATCCTGCAACTCTATCCTTCTTAAACAAGAAGATGACCGGCATCTTCTGCATACCCTTCTCCGTTGGGACTTCCCTTTCCACAACATGAACTATCTGAAATCCTTGGCTTAAAAAGTAATCGATACTCTGCTGGCTGACGGGCCAATACCATTTTGGCTGAGTGTATTCCCAAACATCGATCTCCAGGAAGATGTCATGATCCTTCACTAACATAGCCAGATCTTCTTCAAAATTCTGCTTTGCATCATCAGGGTGAAATTCCTCCAGATAACGATCGCCGCGCAGCCACCATAATGGTCCACCGACGATCGGGCTGTCTTCATGCCCTTCGTTATAATATTCCCTGCCGACAAAAGCACGGATAGACCTCGGAGAACCGGCAAAAATGATGGCATCATCCGGCGCATTTTCCTTAAGCCATTGTCCAGCTTCCTGATAGCCAAGAAAAGTAAAGGACTTGCCATATGCTAAGCTGTCAGCTACGACAAACGACTGTTGGGCGATGAAAAATACTGCTCCAAGCACGAGCAGGAATTTAAGCGGAGATGCAAATTTCTTGGTAGTAAACCCTGCAGCAAAAGAGGCTAGCTCTGTTAAGGTAAAAACTGCTAAGATGATGGCTAAAGGCAAGAGAGGAAGCATATATCTATCTTGAGTGTTATCGACGTTTACTTCAAAGAACAGCCAGTAGCATACCCCTAACACTAATGGTCCATAAAAAATTCTTTGCCGATAGATGATGACCAGAGCGATCCCCATGAGTACAAATGGGATCAGATACCAAGAAAAGATCCATTTGAGCATCCCTGCCGCTTCAAGACCAAAAGGCATTCCCCGCAGCTGAAGAAAGAGGCCAAAGACACGCCCAAGAAGTTTTGTATGCAGGAAAACAGCAGCGACTATCGAAGCGACAATAGCTGCTCCCCAGGGAATGACCCATGAAGCAATATATGGCTTTGAAAGAAACATCTCTTTCCTTTTGAAGAGTAAATAATAGACAAGAATAGCTAAGATAAAGAGAACTGACTGGACCTTATGGAGCAAGGTGATCAGGAAAGATAAGCCTAATATGATCCCCCACTTCATATTCTGCTCCTTTTCCAGCTTCACTAATGAATACATCAGAAAAATGACGCTGACGAGCAATGGAGCATCCCCCAGCGGGCGGATCGTGTAAAAATAATAGATATGGTTTACAGAAAGCAAGATAGCCGCCATCAATCCCGTAAACTTATCACGAAGCTCCTTGCCCAGCAGATAGATGAGGATAACTCCTAACACGCAGTAAGTAAGGATCATCAGCTCTGAAGCGGTAGATATGTTGCCAGTGATGATAGAATAAAATGCAGTTATTGTTTGAGGGATAGCATAATCTTCTAAATAATACGTCGGCCAGAGCAGGGTGGAAAGAGGATGCATGATTAATTTCTGCGCATACCACAGATGGACTGCTGCATCGTTCCAGATGCTTTCCATGGGCAGATACTTCAGCCTGATCAAGACGGTCCCTATAACAACAAAGAACAGCAGGATAGCATACAAACCTATCTTTCGTTCCTTGCCTTGGAAATAAACTCTTGCTTTTTGAAAGAGATCGAAAGCATTTTTTTTCTGCTCGGAAAAAGGTTCATGATGAGGGGATACTTGTTCATGATGTTGGACTAGCGGTTCCTGATGGGAAGACGCATGATGATGAGACCTATGGCTAGGATGCCCCTCCTCTGTATTGATATGTTCATTGACCATCGTTTTATGAGACCGTTTTATGAGATAGTTTAACAAAAAATACGCTAGGCGGAGATAAAATCTCAAACCTTAATGGATAACCCCCACCGGATCTGGTATCAACCGCATATCTTCCGGGCGGATCACTTTAGAGAACTGATAATCCCCTACACCTAACGGGTTAAATCTACCAGTATACATAATTTCCAAAATTAACCGAGGCTTCTTCCTCGATCTCGAGCCATAATGGAAACATCGTGAAGCATTGATCAGCACAGCATTTCCCGCTGTTCCAACCACCTTCAGCGCTTTTTCCGGAGATATCTGCTGATACATTTTCTCATCAGTCACCCGCTCATTATAATATCCTATACGGTCAGCGATGACCTCTGATATGTCTCCTGGGAGGAAAGTAAAAGGCCCAGCATCCTCATCAACGTCATGGATAGCGACGAATATCTGAAAGCGCTTATGAAACCTCTTATCCAGATGATACATCTGCGGCCCGATCGTCTGGTCATTAACGGCAGTATGCATCAGAAAGATATCCCCTATTACGGGCTTCTCTCCCATATAGTTGGCAACCATGCTGACAATCTCTGGCTTTGTGGCAAATGTTACAACAGGTAGTATCTCTTGAAGAGAATAATACTTCCCTTTTACACCGCCTTTGCCGATAAGGAAAGGCTTCGCCTTGAATTCTTGGGGGTTTTTCCGGTAATACTCCTCGACGTCAGCGCTCTTTTCCTTGAACAGCTTCTGGCAATGGGCAACAACCTCTTGTAATCCTGGAAGCGATTTTGCCGTGATAAACTTATAATGCACATCTTTAGGAAGAGTTAAAGGAGGCTGAACACGTTTCAGGAAAGGCTGTATCTCCTTTTCCCGATTCAGGTAACGAAAGGGATGGCGCGCTATCTTTAAGCTGCGAAGAATTGCCCAGCGATACTTGCAATGGACACCCAATTTAGTCAACCCATGGTTGATGATCCTGTCTGTCCCGGTGCTTCGGAATTTTTCAAAGGTATACACGCTCTTAACTCCCATAGCTGCTTCAGTAAAAAAAGAGATTTATAATACTTTTGGTGATAGGATATATGAGTCCAGAAAAGCTACAGATCTGAGAAAAACAAGGGGAGAAAAAAGAGAAAACAAAGGGAAAAAGGATTACTTTGTGGAACTAAATACGTGCCTTCTTCCGTGTCAAAAAAGCGAATACTTTCTTGAACAGCCGCAAGTCTAGCTTAAATTTCTTCTCTATCAGAAGCAGGATATCTTTATCCTCTTTGCCGATTCCCCCAAACAGAACGACCAAAAAAGCGTAAGTGATGAGGAACACAGCGCAAAGGGCAGAGAAACTAAAGAGCTGCAGTTGAACGTCCACCAAGCTTAAGAAAACCCATACTCCTCCTAAAGGCAACAAGGCCCCGGCAAGGTACTTCAGATAATACGAAAGTGGCAAGGCAAAAGGGACGATCTGCCGTACTTTTATCCAGATGATAGCTTCTTTCAGGATTACAGAAAATGCTGTTGAAGATGCTGCACCCAAAAGCCCATATGTAGGGATAAGGATGACATTAAAGATAATATTGATTGCAGCAGCGGAAATATTCACCCAGAAGATAAATTTTACCTTATCAAAAGACTTCAGCACTTCTACCGTCGGCCCAGTTACCACACTGATGAACGAGCCAAGGATCAGCACGATGGCTGCCGGATAGGCGCTGATATACTCATTGCCAAAGAGAATTCCGATAATGGTCTTGGGAAAAGAGAGAAAGAGGATAAGAAAAGGGCAGCTCAGCAAAAAGATCCAGCGAGTGATGACGGTAAAGATCTTTCCAACTTCTAGAGGATCCATCTTTGTCCGTAATTCCGTCAGGATCGGAAAAGCTATCCTCGAGAAAGAAGCTAAAAAGATGATGATGCTGGAGCTTATGGCAAGGGCAACATTATAGATCCCCACTGCTGCCGCATCCTTAAAATAGCCCAGCAGAAACGTATCCGCCCAGCCCATCACGTCTAGGAATATGGCGGAGAGGAACAGAGGCAGAGAAAATTGCAGAAGCTTCTTGTATTCCATGATCGGCTTTTCTTTGCTGGTGAAGATAGGAACAACTTTCTTTTCCAGAAAGAAGAAGTTTACGGCTAACCCTATGATCGCAGACAGCAAAAAAGCAAAGGCTATGTGCACTACAGAGCCAGAAATCAAAATGACGATTCCTATCAGCAGTATCAATAGGCCTTCCCTGCCGATAAGAGAAGAGGTCAGGGAATATTCCGGTTTCTTAAAAGCAATAAAAGATTTTCCGATAAGTTTTGTGATAGTAAAAAAAGGTATGCTCAGAGAAAAGATGATAAGGATTGGAACAAACTGTTCATTGTGAAAGAAAGTGATCGCTATAAATTTGGCGAAGACAATGAAAATGATGCTGGAAAAGCTGCTGAACAGAAAAGCAAGTTTGGTTGCAGCATAAACAGTTCCCTTTAAACGAGGCATATCGTTGGCAACATTATACTCTACAATATACTTGATGATCCCATTATTCGTGCCCAGGGTTGCCAGAAGAGCAGTAATGTTGACGACCATGATGCCTAATGACAGCAACCCAAAATCAGACGGACCTAGATACCGTGATAACAGCAGCTTCTGGACAAAACCAAAAAGATATAATACCAAGCTTCCAAAGAATAAGATCCCTGCTCCTCTGGCAATATGAGTAAGCCCGTCGCTCTTAGTATCCATCATGTTTAGTATCTCACAGTTATGGCATTATCATTTTTAATGATATTATCATCGTTAGTATCCATCAAGCGTTGTATCGCCGTAACAGATAGTTTTCGTTCATAACTCCTCAAAGAAGATGTCATAATGGAATTTGTTGAGCTTTCTTCCGAGAAGATCTTTTTCCTGACGATAGACCATCCTTCAACCCTCTCGACATCATAATCTCCTCAGTATAGAGTTCTAGCCCAGTTACAATCTTATTGATATTCTCATCAGTCAAAGACCTATGTTGACAATCACCTGGCAAAGCTCCTATTCCCAGATATGTCGCTTTAAGCACGGCAGCAACAAACTTTACCGTAGCGTCATAGCTTATCGTTCTTCCTAATGAGGAAGACACCAGCTCCGGAAGCTTTTCGATGCTTTCTACTCTCTTGACTTCATCAAACAGATTGTAAAATACTTCTCCGAATGTGAGAACGGGCTTCTGCAACAAGACCGCCTCCCACCCTACTGTACCGGTAATAGTAATGACTAATGAAGACTTTTTAATCATCTCTATCGTATTTGCAAACGGAGAGATCAACCGAACATTCTGGTGCTTCTTGATAGATCTGTGGAACCCTGCCGGCCTGATAGAAAAGTTTTTTGGATGCTCCTTGACATAAAGCTTATAGTCGCAGGGGATCGCTTTAACCAGATTGTCAATAAGGCTTACTTGATCAACATACCATTTTCCCCGGATAGAAGTAGATGCTTCAGGGAACACTTGCAACGGGAAAAAAACATATTTTTCATGTTCCAGAGGCTGTTCAAAACGGCTGCTTCTTTTTAAGAGCTTATCTTTAAGGGGATGCCACAAGAAGGGAGCTAAGTGGGGAAGGCGTCGTCGATGAGCCAGCCTTTGCAGATCCATCTTGACCCTTGATAATTTTACAGACAGGGGCTCTTTTACCAGGGTAGAATCATCTGGCTTAAAGGGAGCATCAGTAAAGCTCTGGATCAATTTCATCGCTTCTTCCTGATCAGCTTTAGTCATCCCCCTCTCTTTTATGGAAGCATAATGCTTGACGAGCAACGGCCATTCGCTATGAAAAGCATTATCAAACGTAAACCTTCCAGGGATTCGGGGATTGATCAGCTCTAAGACAGGAATATGATGAGCCAAAAAAATTTTATAGACGAGAACGTAGCTGTAGCCAGATATATCCATCATAAAGACGCAATCTGGCTTTACTTCTTGGATTATTTTTTCCGTACCCTTAATGATAAACTCCATGTAACGGAAAATATCCTTTTCAGGAATCTTCTCCCGGCTCTTGTTTCGGAGAGCAGTCAGCTGCCAGATGTCAAAGACGCGGAAATCATAACGGTCTTCACTTTTTCTGACGTAGTCAACATCAGGATTTTCTATAGTCGTGCTGAGCGGAGCAAGCTGAAATACATTATCCTTATCGATGCCTTTTGAAGTCAAGAAACTGGCAACAGTTCCCGGAGCTAAAGAAAGGAAATACCCCTTGCTGTCATGCCTTCTAGCCAGCTCTTGGCTTACCTTGACCATCAATTCCTCACGGCCAGAAGACCCCGTGACAAAAACTATCTTTTTCTTATCAAAGGAACTCTTGGAGTCATTTAAGTGAGGAAAGTGATTAGAGTGGTTTGAACGGTGCGAATTGTTCTTCTCATCATTCTTGAGAGGGGTTTCCATCAGCCTCTCCACTTGACGTGTGTTTATTAATATTTTGAAAGATGGTTTTTAAGGATATGATCTGCGAGATTTAGGACAGAGCTGAGATAATCAGAGAGATAATTAGGGAGATAATCAGAGAGATGAACAGAAGAAAGATGAACATAAAGATGATAGAACGTACGACGAAAAAAGAAAGACCCTGTTTTGGAAGAGTCTTGTTTCAGAAAGTATTTAAAAGCGCACTTTGCTGAAAGTATAGTTTAATTGAAAGTATGAGGATATTCAACGGAAGGAAAACGAAAAGATTACGGGCAAAAATGACAAATCCAAAGATGATGAAATTTAAGAGATATAAAAATACTTCTTTCCGTTTTACTCCTCTTATCCCTTTTGTCCGAGGAAGAGTTCTGGATGTATGTTGTGTAGGTATGGGAGCAAATGACATTATGGGCGGGCATGATTTTATGCACGGAAAACTAAAGAGAATTAAGCCTGACATCGAGTTATATGGCATGGACATCGATAAGGAAGGGGTTGAAAAGCTCAATCAGCATGGTTTTAAGGTTATCCATCAGGATGTTCAAAAAAAATTTGACCTAAAGATGAAGTTTGATACCATCCTTTGTGAAGAAGGGATTGAACATCTCGATGATCTTAACAGCTTTTTGAAGAATATGCATGACCATCTTAAAGATGATGGCTTATTCTTATTGACCACCCCAAATATCATCGGCCTTCATGTTTTCTTAGGAGTTCTTTTGCATGGACAACCACGAAAAAACCCCTATCACACCCATTATCATACCCGAGATTCTATCAAATATTTGCTGGAAAGCAATGGTTTTGAGATATTAAATATCGATTGGTTCTCTCCCACAAACCTTAAGGCAACAAACTTTAATGCCAGAATGAATTCGTGGCTTACTGCCATCCTTCCCCATCGCTGGGGCAAACATATTTGGGTCGTGGCTAGAAAGAAAGGAAACAGAAAAGGATATAGAGGAAGAAGTTACCAGGATATACCTTGGGCCAGTACAAAAACTCGTGTCGGATAATCCTCCGCAAAATAGGTAAAAGCTTATTGATTAGGAAAGGAGGAGTAAAGAACTTATTTTTTACAATTAAAATATTTCCTTCTCACTAATGGGCTTGAATCTTTTGGGCCAATAGAAGAATATTTTCCAGTAAACACGACCAAATTTCCATAAAAGCGCAACTTTTGAGCCAACCCTTTCTGGAGGAGGTGATACGATGCCAAATTATGGAAAGAAACACCGAATTTTGTAGTTGGGCATTTCCCTGGCTGAGCATATTCCTCCAAGTGGTCGTAAAGTGTAGAAAAGATATCCATGGTTGGCGAGTTGGAAAAGAACCAGAGATCAGCCATCCCTATCCCCGTGTAAGGATATCCTATGGGAACATACAGGGGAATAAATCTGTGGAACTGGCTGTAAAACTTTGCCGCATAGAAATACTGTGGATCAAAATGGCTAAAGGTAAAATCTTCATCCCAGGCAATGTCAAATCTGCTCAGAAAAACAAAATCATAAGTAATTTCCTGTTCCTTTTCATATGCTGCCTTAAGCTCTACCGCCTTTTTGATGCTATAGGTCATGCTGTAATGCACAAATTTTCTTTGTTCCGTTCCCTCCATTAGTTCTGATAGTTTAAACTGCCTCTGCTTTTCAAAGATGGATTTCTTGGGCTTATAGAGCGTGAGAATAGGCTGTTCAAGTTCTGTGCTCCAAGTATGGACGAAGATGTCAATATTTTTGTTCTTCTTGAAGAAATGCTTATCGTAATGCTTAAATCCCAGTTCTAAAACTTCTTGGGAGCTAAGGCTGCTTTCTCTGGTTTTACCTTTGATGCCACCTACTAAACCAAAGAGGCAGATGGCAACTCTCGGCTCTTTTCCTAGTGG
>Ga0209542_10012803_pt1 | contig 14594 bp, 17 predicted proteins | sample RifCSPhighO2_01_FD_184028 | JGI IMG/M metagenome (GOLD analysis project Ga0209542, IMG submission 184028) | Soil microbial communities from Rifle, Colorado - Rifle CSP2_plank highO2_0.1 (SPAdes) (version 2) | ecosystem: Environmental > Terrestrial > Deep subsurface > Rock core/Sediment ...
GAGTTGTTTGATCTTTCATTTTGGCTTCTAGGTCAAGCCGCCCCTCATTGTTCGAAGCTAATTTTTCGTCTGCCCACTGGCTGGCTTTTTCTTTCGAAGTTTTAAGCAAATTGCGAAACTCGGAATTAGGCCGTGAAACATCTTCTACAAGCTTGTAGGCTTGAGTCCAAGCATCGCGAGAAGATTTTTGTAGCATCCTTTGGCGGTCTTGTTGGAAGGTTGGGTCAAAATCCGGATTTTTCCCTCCAAAACGGACGATACTAGATAAGTGTTTAGCAGCACTGTCTACTAATTGTAACTTCATGCCGACAATATAACGGGAAAATTCTTTAGAGAAAACTTCGTCATCAACTCCTGACTCCTGGGTTGTTTCTTTAGTCGGAGCAGCCTTTTCGACTGGTTGTTTAGCCGCTGCTTCTGTTTCAAATTGTTGTCCGCCGTCAATAGCTTCAAAAACTTTTTTGAAAGCATCTTCAGTCGAGAGGTAGTTTTTTAGTGTTGGGCTTACTTCACCATCTTGGTATTTTTTAGCTAGGAATTTCTGGATATTCGGTAGGCTACCTTCGTCTTTCATTAAATCAAATAAATCACGATCGGCTTGAGACAGTTTACCAAAAAGTTTGGCCTCAGAAACTTCCTTACTCGGTTTTTGGATTTTTTCGTCTGGGGCTACCTCTTTTGCTACTTCTTCGCCTTGTAACTCGGCGAATACTGGCTGTAACTCTTCGATGGTAGATAAGTAGTCGTTAAGTTCTTGACTTACTAGATTCTTTTCATATAGTTTTTTAACTAGATTCTGTCTTTCGGTTGCAGTTTTGGTTTGGATAATCTGGTTTAAAAGTTCACCATCTTCTGGTGTTAGTTTGCCTTTCATTTCTGCGGCGTCTTCGTCGGTTGGTTCGCCCATTTTTTCTTCGGATTTTTTAGTATCGTTTCCTTCCGCCCCAGTTGTTTCGGCGTCGACTTCTTTAGTGGCTTCAGAAGCAGTTTTTTTTGCTTCAGCGCGAAGTACTTCTAACTGTGCAGACAATTCATCGCCAACCCTAGGATCAAGTTCGCCGGCTTTAACCAAATGGTTAATTTTAATTTCTAGATCAACTATAGTGTCTTCCGTATGTTTTTCAGTATCCTGAATAATTTCACCCACTTCTTCTTTTAATTCAGCTTGTTTGTCCGACCATTTTTTATCAAAGTATGCTTCCATATCAGCCCGGTATTTCTCTGATTCTCCAGCTACCTTCGCCCAAATACGGCGAAGTAGGCCGGGTTTTTCTCCGCTAGGTTCTTGGGTTGAGGTTACTTCAGCTTTTTCTGCTACCCCTTTTTCTTTCATTGCTTTGTTTTGATTATTGAGCGACCCCTCCATTTGCTGAATCTGCTCTCGGCTTAGATCTTCATTAAATCCTGCCACCATATATTTAAAATTAAAGATTATTAATTTTATTTTTTAATTCCTCAATCTTTTTTTGGTCGGCTTCTTTTACCGCACCTTGAACCAACTTTTTGCTTTCTTCTTCAATCGCTTTTTCTTTTTTTAAAAATCCAAATAGCAGATTAACTAATTTTTTTGCTTTTTCTTTTATGGTCGCCATAATATTTTTTTAGAAACAATTTTTATTTTAACTAAACACCAGTCGAACCAAAACCGCCCCGGTCGGGACTACCCACATTTTCTGTTTCCTCCCACTTTCCTTGCTCATATTTTACAAACATCCCCTGGGCAATTCGTTCACCCTTTTCAATTTTAACTTCCTGATCAGTTAAATTATATACCGAAACCAGTATTTCGTCAGTTGGCCCGCAGTAATCGCTGTCTATAACCCCGACGCTATTAGCCAGCATTAGCCCTTTGCGTGGTGCCAAGCTTGAACGGGAAAAGATTAATAAAACGTAGCCGGGCGGGGTGGCTACGATTAAATTTGAGGGTACCTTAAATTGACCGCGGGCTGGAACGATACAGTCCTCGCGGGAGTAGATGTCAAAAGCGGCCGCGCCAGCAGTTTTGTATTCAGGCAAGGGTAAGGAGGTGTCAATTCTTTTAATTTTAACTTGCATAATGGGCAATAAATTTTTCAATTTCCTTTTTGTACTCTTCTAGGGTGCCAGTATTTAAAATGGTATAATCCGCCATCGCAATTGGCCCGCCTTTTTCAACATTTTCAATCTCGTTATAATCTCTTTTCTTGGCATCTTCCTTGGTGAACGAACGATTACGAAGATCTTTATCCTCTGGGCCAGAGACTCGGCTGGAAATTCTTTCGTAACGCAAAGCTGGTGGTGCATAAACCGCGACAATGGTAAGACGATCACCGTAATAATCTTTTAATACTTTGTATTCCGACCAGCTATAGAGTCCGTCGGCTACCAGATTTTTACTTTCCAGGACCTTGTCAAATTTAGGGATATTTAATTTTGCTACTGCGGCCATACCGTGTTCGGTGCGGAGTTCTTCGCGAATAATCTTTTCATTTTTTTCATTAGTTTCCCAGCCTCTTTCTTTTAAAATGTCTAAGTTGATCTGTCCAAATCTGACGTAGCCCCAACCCCTTTCGACCAGCATGTCTGCTAGCACGCTTTTACCGGCGCCGCACATACCAACAATTGCAATTACTTTTTTCATATTACTTTTTGGATTTTATCTCGCTTAAAATTTTTTCAATTTCAGTATAGAATTCTTCAAAACTTAAATTATTATAAATAGTGTATTCAGCACTTTTGCCTAATTCTTTAATTAAAATATCCGCTTCGGCCTGTTCATCTTTTAAAAATTCTTCGTAAGTTTTTTCCATGTCATCCTCATTTTCACCGCGTTTTACCAGGCGTTCCCAGCGCAATTTAGATTCCGCAGTAATGTATATTAAGTGAAAACCAGGAATCTCCCGTAAGTAAGTAATGTCGGTTGGACGGCGTACCCCCTCAACAACCACTATTTCGTTTGGGTCATTTTTTACATCCTCGGCAATGACTTTACTTAAAACGTCTTGGCCAAAGTTTTCTCTTAATACTGTCGATATATTTTGTAAGTTTCCTCGCGTTTCCGGTAGATACAGACGGTTAATAATATCTCGTAAAATTGTTGAGAAACGATAAGAATTAGAATTATATTTTTCTTTTAAATATTTGGCGGCTGTACCTTTTCCAGAAGACAAATCACCAACAAACCCAAGAATTATTTTACTGGTTGGCATATTGTTCAAGATTTTCATCAAAATATATTAGGTCCATACCTACCTCATGAAACATTTCTTCAGATTCGCTTCCAGCATGGTATTTTTTTTCACAAACAACCTTTTTGATACCAGCATTAATGATCATCTTTGCGCAAACTGCACACGGTGTCATTTTACAATAAAGGGTGGCACCATCAATGGCGACCCCTATCTTTGCGGCTTGAACAATCGCATTTTGTTCGGCGTGAGCAGTGCGGACGCAGTGCTGGCTTTGGTGACCATCTTCGTGAATGGTGGTTTTCATTTGGTGGCCGATTTCATCACAGTGGGGCATACCTTTTGGCGATCCAACGTAGCCGGTAACAAGGATTTGTTTGTCTTTGGCGATGACACAGCCACTTCGTCCACGATCACACGTGGCGCGTTTTGCAACAGCACGTGCCACCTCCATGAAGTATTCATCCCAGGTCGGTCGAACGTATTTTTTTATGGGTGTTTGAGTAGACATATAGCATTTAAATATATTTACAGTTTAGCAGAGAAATCGTCCTCTGCCAAGTGCTATTTGAGTACAAAAAACCTCCCGTTTAAGGGAGGTTTTAGAAGCTCTATTTTTCTGACACTCTAATCGCCGGACCCATCGTACTGGTAATTATCAGATTCTGGACGTAGGTTCCTTTGGAAGTGTTTGGTTTTACCTTAGTTAGGGCATCTGTGAAGGCCGTAAAATTTTCTTTTAGTTGCTCTTCGGTGAAACTAGCTCGGCCGATTGTCACATGGACGTTGGCAGTGTCATCGTTTTTAAAGGTAATTTTACCCTTTTTGAGCTCTTCAACCATCTTTTTAATGTTCGGCCCGACTGTTTCCGTCTTGGGGTTTGGCATCAAGCCTTTTGGACCAAGGATTTTCGCTACCGCGGCCATTTTTGGCATCATGTCTGGGGTAGTAACCGCCACTTCAAAGTCGAATTTGCCGGTATCTTTCAGTTTTTTAATCTCTTCTTCGCCGTAGATGACGTCTGCTCCAGCTTCTTTAGCTTCCGCTACTTTTTCTGGGCTAACGAAAGCGGCGACTTTCTTTGTTTTACCGCTACCATGTGGCAAAACGACGGTCGCGCGGATTTGTTGTTCACCCTTTTTTGGGTCAATTCCGAGACGGACGTGTAATTCGATGGAAGCATCGAATTTGGTGTTAGACGTTTCTTTGACTAACTTAATGGCTTCGGCCGGAGTGTAGATCTTGTTTTTATCTACTTTTTCCTTTAAAGCCTTCATCCTTTTGGACATAAACTTGTTTGTTACGTGGTACAAACTCCCGAGTGGTCGGGATCCCACATATATAAAGTGCAGTATTTATACTGGATTTAAGCTATTTTGTCAAGGTCAAGGCCGGGGTAACTGGGTTTTGAACGTAGTTTCCCAAAATGTGCCGGCTGTGGTAATCTAGGCCATTTAAAACCTCCTTAGCTGTTTGTTTTTGGGTAATTTCATCAAAAACCAGTCGGCCATCCTTTTTGTATATAATGACCTCGCAACCTTCAGGTAGAAGACAGTGGTGAACGCCGCCGATGCCAGAAATCATTTCTTGGTAAGCACCAACGCCGAATACCCCAATATACAATTCATTGTCTTTAGAAAACTCTGGTAAAAACATTTCTCGGTTTTTGTGGAAAGTATCATCAGGATCGCAAGTAATTCCGCCGAGTCGAACCAGTTTACCAGGTCGATCCCAGCCATTAATCGGGAGAACTACAAATTCCTGCCCCAAGGCCCAAGAATCCGGCAGGTGGGTCATGATGCTACCGTTAATAATATACCAGTTAGCCGTACGGTGGGGGATGCTTTTTTCTAGGATCACTTTGAAGATAAAGAAGCTGTGATCGTTCACAGTATACCGTCCGTACTCGCCGATCAAATTCGGTGCTCTACAGTTAGCGTGTTTGGCGGTCTGACCAAGGGTTTTAATTAAGTCATTAAATAGTTTGGTGTAATCAAATTTAAAACATAGGTTGTATTGCACCGGTAGCCCTCCGCCCAAGTCCAAGGTCTCAAGGTCGGGGTAGATCTTTTTTATCTCGGCGTAATTTTCGACAAAGATTTTTTTCACCGCCCGGACATAAGAAGGGATGTCCTCGATCATACCGCCAAAATGGATATGAAAAGTGGTAAATTTTAACTTTGGATAGTTTCTTAACCGTTTAGCAGTATCCAACATTTCTTTAAAGGTCAAACCAAAACGCGTGTCAGAACGCGAGCTAAGTCGAGGCGGCAAGAGAGATTTTTTGATCGGATATTCGTCTACATTTAGTCGCAGCCCGATTTCAAATTCTAGACCACCATTGATTAAGGCCTCCAGTTCATCGAGGTTTTCAACAATTGGTCGAAGGTTTAGGCCTTGTTTTTTTAAATAAAAAAGCCGCGTTAAGTAGCGGTCAAATTTAAAACCATTGCAGATAATTAAGCGGTCTTTGCTAATGATTTTTTTCTTAAATAAGTATTCCACTATATCCAAGTCATAGCTCGAGGTTATTTCGAGTGCATCCGCTCCGTTCAAGGCTGTGGTAATTACCTCACTAAAGTAATTGGCTTTTGAGGCGTAGGCATAGGTAAAGGTCCCCGGGTAATTGTGACGGTGAATGGCTTCCCCAACAATTTTTTTGATATTCAAAATTCTGTCCTCGATCATCGGGGTGTAGGCTACTTCGAGGGGGTCAGTATAGTTTTTGACCAACTTTAAAAGATCGATCTCCTTGTAAAACAGCGTGTTGTTTTTGACCTCTAAGTAGTCGTTAATTTTATTTTTATTCCCGGTAACATTCCGGAGATATTCACGGTAGAACATTACGCACTTTTTCTAGAACTAGAATATTAAAGCAAAAACAAAAATGTTTTGCAATAGGTCTAGCAGAAAACTGTGTATAACTTTCCCGCCTATTTTATTTCTCCAACGTCGTGAGCGCCACTTTCCTTCCAACCGGCGGCGGTAATCTGGACGAATTCAGTATTATTTTGAAGTTCACTAATTGTCCTAGAGTTGGTATAGCTCATGCCGCTTTTTAATCCGCCTACCAATTGGTTTACAATATCTACGACCGTCCCACGGAAGGGGACAATCGACTCAACGCCTTCCGGAACGACTTCTGACAGGTCTTTTTTCTCTAATTTAGCAGATTTTCTGTGGTGGCTAACCAGATAGGAGGCGCTACCAGAATACATTTTATATTTCTTCCCACCACGCGTCATTATTGAACCAGGGCTTTCTGTAGTGCCGGTAAATAGGCTACCGGCCATCATTGTGTCTGCCCCAGCCGCAATGGCCTTAACAATATCACCGGAGCGCTGGATACCACCGTCGGCGATGACCGGCACACCATATTTTTTCGCTACCGCCGAGCACTGCATGACCGCCGTTAGTTGCGGCATGCCACAACCAGTCACCATTCGGGTGATACAAATTGTTCCTGGTCCTACTCCAATCTTTACCGCATCTACCCCCGCTTCACACAATTCACGGGCGGCTTCCGCGGTGGCAATATTTCCGGCAATTATTTGTATATCTCCACAAATTGCTCGAACTTTACTGATAGCGTTAAACATAAGATCAGAATGACCATGAGCAATATCCAGTACTAATACGTCGACACCCGCCTCTGCTAGAGCTTGGGCTCGTTCCATGTAGTCTCCAGTTACACCGACTGAACCGCCAACGATTAATTGACCATCGTTATCGACATTGGCATGCGGGTAGTCGTTTAGGTGTTTGATGTCAGTTAGAGTAATCAGGCCGACGACAACATTGTCGTTGTCAACCAGTGGCAGTTTTTCCACTTTGTGCTCGGCCATTTTTTTCTTGGCTTCGGCGAAAGTTGTATCTTTACTGCCCACCACTAGTTTTTCCCGGGGGGTCATAACTTCTCCGACCAGCTGGTAATCGCTGGTGGCGAGTAACAGGTCCCGGCTAGACAATATCCCACGGAGACGGTGGTCACCATTCGCAACAATTAAACCGCTGGCGCCAATGTTATTAATAAATTCCCTGGCTTCACCGACCGTCTTTGTTGGTTCAATGGTATATGGATCAGTAATGATATAATTCTGTGCCCGCTTTACTTTCTTAATCGCTTCCACGTTTTCTTCAATGGTCATGAAGCGGTGAACAATACCGATGCCGCCCAAGCGCGCCATGGTTATGGCCATTTCTGGTCCAGTAACCGAGTCCATATTAGCGCTCACAATCGGTATGTTTAAACTAATTTTTTTTGTTAACCTAGTTTTAGTATTAGCTTCTCGCCGAGAAGTAAGAGTTGACCGTTTTGGTACAATTAAAACGTCATCATAAGTAAGGGCCAATGGGATGTTGTGCATAATTTTTTAGTAGTTATCCTCCCCGGTAAATAATAGCACCCCCTGAACAAGTTGTTAAGGGGGTGAAAGCTTCGGGCTGCGGACGATGTTTGAACTAAAATTTATTTCTCAATGTCTGTAAGATAGTATTCCCGAATACTTGGAAGCTATCCTCTGTTAATTTTGAAATTTCTACCCATTCTGGTTTGTTTGACTCATCATCAGATACATTGTTTTTGTTTGTTAATTCTAATGTTTTTGGTTGACATAAAAAGATAAAAGCAAATACCTGGAATGCTTCCCTGGTCGGATCGTAGTAAAAATTTCTTTCTTCACAGGAAAGGCACTCGCCAACTTCTACTTCTGTACCTGTTTCCTCCCAGACTTCTCGTTTTAATGCCTGTTGTCTGGTTTCGCCAGGTTCCATAGCACCACCCGGTAGAGTATACTTTCCTGTACTTTTTACATCCGTTAGTAAAATTTTATCTTCATATAAAATAATACCATAGGAGCTGGGCCGAAAAACTATTTTATCTTTTGGTACCATTATTTTTTCCCCGTGCAATGTGTTAAATTCGACATCGTTCATAGTTTCTCTTTATTGAATAGATAAATAGATATTATCATTTTTCTCTGCATTTTGAAAGATTAGTTCGAATTCCGCTCCCAGGTATAAAAAAATATGACTTAAGTTAGCCATATTTTCTGGAGCTCCGGGACCTGGATTCGAACCAGGGATATCCACGTTAACAGCGTGGCGTTGTACCACTCAACTATCCCGGAATAAAAAACCCTTCCGAGCGGGAAGGGTTTAATCGTTGAATTAAAAGCCTACCCGCAAATCGGTGGGTTATTGTTATTATTGTTGCGGTTAGCTTTTGTCATAGTAGAAGTACTATAGCCTATTTATCGTACTCTGTCAATATATTAGACCATTTTCTTTCTAGCATAGTACCAGTGGAAGGCAAATAATGGAATACCTACAACAATGAACGAAATGTCTGTAACCAGATTACGTTGTCTTTGGGATTTCATATTGAGCCGTTCTCTTTCTTGGAATTTTTCTTCTTGAGCCGCACATTCCGTTGGGGTTAGTTTTTTAACTTCAGATGGTTCGGCAACTGCCCCCGGTTTCTCGCCATTGTTAATATTCATATCACATTCAACTCCCGGATAGTAGTTGTATTGGTCTGCCGCTGTAAAGATGTAAGTTTTTAAGACGATGTTAATCAAATTGGCTGTTGAAAAAACAACCATCATGAGAGCGACAAACGAGACGAGATAAAAATATATATTCTTGATGATTATAACCTTGTTACTGGTGGTATTTTCCATAAATTAATATGTTAGTTAGTAATTAAATTTGGATACCAATTATTTTTTTCACTTCTTCCATTTTTTTAGTCGCTAACTTTTGGGCTTTGTTTGCACCGGTGGCTAAAATTTCTTTGGCTTCTTTGTCAGATATTTTATTAAATTTGTTTTGGAATTCTTGCAAGAAGTTTTCAACCACCTCAGCTAATCCTTTTTTAAAGTCACCGTAACCTTGGCCAGCATATTGTTTTTCAACTTCTTTAATCGAAAGCCCGGAGAGTAGGGAGTAGATGGTAAGCAAATTAGTTAACGCTGGTTTATCTCCTCCAGACGTAACTTCAGTTCCGGAGTCAGTTACTGCCCGCATAATTTTTTTCTTGGCCACCTCAGGCTCGTCTAAGAGTGAGATATAGTTGTTTACCGAACTGGCGCTCTTACTCATTTTTTTACTGGGGTCATCTAGCGCCAAGATAAGTGCACCTTCTTTTTTAATTAACGGTTCAGGGATGGTAAAAGTATCGCCATACAAGGAATTAAACCTTCGAGTGACCACCCGTGTCAACTCCAAATGTTGTTCTTGGTCTTTGCCGACCGGTACCAAGTCCGTGTCATAAAGAACAATGTCTGCCACCATGAGTACGGGATAATCAAATAAACCCATGTTGACATTCTCTTTGTGCGCTTTGGCTTTGTCTTTAAACTGGGTCATGCGCTCTAGCTCGCTTGTTTTGGTAATAGTGTTCAAAACCCAAGCTAATTCGGCATGTTCTTTAACATCCGACTGCTGAAAGATGATGGATCTATTCGGGTCGATACCTAAAGCCACATAAGTTTTAACAACATTTAAAATATTCTCTCGTAATGCCTCTGGTTTTTGGTAGACGGTCAAAGCATGTAGGTCAACAACACAAAAAATACACTCATATTCTTTTTGCAAGTCAATCCAGTTTTTTATCGCTCCCAAATAGTTTCCAATGTGTAAGTTGTTTGTTGGCTGAACGCCAGAAAATACTCGTTTCATACAATATTTAAAGTTAACTAAGATAATCTAATTTTAGCAAAAGGCGAGTTAATAAGCAAGCTGTACAAGACGGTTCATTAGTGTATAATACTTTTACTTAATATTTTAAACATATGGAAGACGAAAGAGAAAAAAACAACTGGGATGGTTTTAGCCAAACCGATGTCGATGTTTTTTGTGAAGAATTGTTTGGTGAACTGGAAAAATCGCCGCAAAACATGGCGGTTTGGGTCGAGACAACTAGGTCTCGGATTAAGGAAAAACTCTTAGAAAAATTAAAAGGTCAGTTGGTGGGTGGAGACACTCTGGATTGGAAAAAAGTTTTGGGTTATGCCGAGATTGGCCGTTATAGCCAGATGATAAAGCACCCCAAGGATTCGGAGGTTGGTAGATATTTGCGCACTGAAGAAGTGGCTGGAAAAGTGGAGTTTTTTCCCAAGGAAGAGGTCGCTCATGTCGCCCGGGTTTACAGCGAAATGACCAGCCGGATTCTCTTAAAACTATTGGAATCTAACCTGGTTAATGATTTGAACATTAACGAACAGTCTCTCCTAAGTTTAGGTTTAAACGTCAACGTCCACTTTGGTCGTATTTATGATCGCCAAAACCAAAAGGCCGAGGGGTATAAAGGGTTCGTGAACAAGGATGAAACCGGTCACACCTGGAATTACCTTCCCCACGAATGGAAATCTTTGCCCGAAGGGGACCCAGATAAACAGGCTACCGAGAATTATCTTTTAGCCCGCTCAAGTGACTTGGCCCAAAAAGGTTTGTTGGCTGAAGCGCGTTATGCGGGAGCTCTATTAAAAATTTTGCAAAGTTCAAACCAAGCTGATTACCAGATGGCTGGGTTGGAATTGGATCGCGCCTGGATCGCTTTAATGCAACAAACACCGCGAGTGGTCGTCTCGGCTTTAATGGAGAGAAACGAAGCCGAGCGTAGTGGTTATAACCGTTTGAGTATGGAAGTGGCGCGCGTTGACGAGGCCTCGCCGTTTACCAAAGCTTTGCGTGATGAACAAAAGAGGTTTTTCACTTGGTTGGAAAAAGATGAGAAGTTAAAATCCTTGGTACCAGAAATGGTGCGTGTTCAGGCCGAATCAATGCCACTGTTGCCAGTACGGATCATCGCTGTTTCCGGCCGAGTATGGGAAGTTAAATTCGGGGCAGCCCAAACCATCCCCGACGGTCCAGAATTTGAACGTGAAGGACAAGCCGCGCTTTTTTTTGAGGATCGTTTTGACCCACCGAAGACAATCAAGGAGGGATTAGTTATTGCTCCCGCTGATCGCGTCACAAAATTAGCTGATTATGAACTTGGTCATACCTTAAGCCATTACGATGAATATGCTAAAGCCACCCTTGAATACACCAAGGCTCGTTTATTTAGTGTTGCCTCTTTGTCTGACAGCGAAGATCTGGATTTGGTAAGGAAAAGAATTTATCTTTTGCATGAAGATATTGGGCGTGTTGTCAACACCCAAGGTGAACAATATGATATTTTTAAAAAGCTTGCTAAGAAAATGTTTACCGACCAGGGTTATTTAACTGGGGAGGACGAATTAAATCTAGATGCTTTAGCTGACAATGAAAAAAATCGAGCCTTTGTTAGTAGCGCTCGGTTAAAGTTGATTGGTATGCTGGAGTTGCATCGTCGTTTGGCTGAAGAAATTCCCGAAGAGGACAAAGCACAACTGATTGAAGATTTTCTCGCCGAATTTTAGTAGTGGTATTTTTTACCAGCGTTTATCATGAAAGTACGGTAGAGTTGTTCAATTAGGAATACCCGTGCCATTTGATGGGTAAAAGTAAAGGAAGATAGTGAAAGCAGTAAGTTGGCCTTCTTTCGAATCTCGTCGGTTAACCCCAACGGTCCGCCGATGACAAAAGTAATATTGCTAACTCCCTGATTCTCTAGAGTAGAAACCTTTTCCGCCAATTTGTTTGAAGAAAAGGATTTACCAGTTTCGTCCAAAATAACAATGTATCCTTTAGGCGCCTTATTCAAGGCGTCTTTAATTTTTCTCGCTTCTTTTTCTTTAATCGTCTCCGGCCCATCTTTTTCGTCAAAAGATTCTTCCTTTAGTTCCATTATTTCCACTTTTGCAAAAGCTTGCAGACGTTTTAAATATTCCGCTTCTGCTTCGCGCCAGTAGGATTCTTTGAGTTTGCCGAGGCAGATAATTGTTATGTGTAGCATGGTTAGAATTTGGCGATAATTAAATCTATAATTTCTCCAACGAATTTGGTCAGTCTATCCTGTAAATTTACTTCGGCCGTAATACCTGGTAACACCCAACTTTTAAAACTAACTAGGGCGGAAGATCTAAATTCTTTCGGATCAGGTATGTTCTCAATGTCGTCTACCAAAGCTAACAACTCATTTTCTAACAACCTTAATTTTTCAACATATTTATCGTAGTCAGCATACCGAGTATAAATACCCCCCATTCCTTTTTTTATTTCGATTCCTAGTGTCGCAATTTTTTCTGTTATTCTTTTTTTTAATTCTTCTTTGGTGTCGGCCAACTCTCTTGTTGGTTCGGGATTTTTGTTAACTTCTATTTTTTTATCTAAAGCCTCCCGGACTGCCATCACTGCGTCTTTTTGTCTTTCATTCATCTTCCCGGTGTCTAATTTTTGTAGCCCGTGGTCTAGAGTAACTAATTCAGCTTTTGCTAATTTATCAATTATTTCGGGAGTAATTTGCCCGGTTATAATTTGTACAAGTAGCATTTGCGGATTGGTTTCAACCCGCGGTATTCCTGCTGGTGATTTTTCCCCGGCCATATAACTTAACTTTTAGAATTTAGAATTATTCACGAATTATATCCTAGCACGGTTGTGTAACTGCCCGCAAGCCGCTGAAATATCCTGGCCCTGGGAGTGGCGAATGGTGGAAATAAACCCTTTGGCTAAAAGAGCTGTTTGCCATGTTTCGATTGTTTCTTTTTTTGACCCCTGAAATAGCCCGGGGTTATTGGGATCAGTATTATAGGGGATAAGATTTATCCTCACTCGACCCAACTTGGAAGCTAGTTTTATCAAAGCCTTCAGATGTTTGTCATCATCATTCACTCCTTCCAAAAAAGTGTATTCCAATCCAATGAAATGCGTTCGACTGGGGAATCGTCGATGGTATTTATTTGCCCAGGTGATTAGCCATTCCAAAAAACCTTTTTGGTGGGATAATATTATTTTTTTTCGACTTTCTTCAATGGCTGTATGTAAAGACAAAGCGAAACGAACCGCTGGGAAGTCTGGGTCGTCGAGCAGGCGGTCCATGGCCTGCGGCACGCCAACTGTCGAAAGGGTAATTTTCCTTGGCCCGATGTCAACGTATTTTAGAAATAGATTGAGGGCCTCTTTAACATTATCATAGTTTAACAACGGCTCCCCCTGTCCCATAAGGACAATGTTGTTAATTTGTCCGGCGGGATCGGTTTTAATTAATTCTTTTTGCCAAAAGCGAAATTGGTCAACTATTTCTTCCACTAAAAGATTTCTTTTAAAGCCCAATTTACCGGTGGTACAAAACGCACAACGCATTGGACAACCAACCTGGGTAGAAAGACAGACCGTATAGCGGTGCTCGGCCTCCTTTTTGCTCTTATCTATTCGTGGCATGAGAACTGTCTCAATTAAGGCTCCGTCGGCTAACTCTAATAACACTTTCTTGGTTCCATCACTCGGACTTGTCTCCAAAGCCGTCTGTTTAACCGAGATCCAAGGTACCTCGGCCAATTTTTCGCGTAATTCTTTGCTCAAAGTCGTTAATTCGGCATAAGAATTCAGTTTCGGATCAAACCAGGCTAAATATACCTGTTTCAATCGAAAAGGCTTTTCATTAGCGAGAATTGTCGTGAGTGTTTGTGACATATATGCCTTGACCGGAGAGGGCCAAGATAATATAATAGTTTTGGTTCAGGACCGAGTCATGAACTAAAGATAACTGCTCCATCATAACTTATTTTAGCCAAAATATCAACAGGTTAGGTTATACAGTGTTATGTGAAATAGCCAGAAATTTCTTTATTATTTTAAAAAATTTTTTGGCAATATATTTAAAGGTCGAACATAACTAAATACTACGTAACAATAACCAATTATTCATTAAACACAACCAATATGGCAGTAGGATATGATCGACCGAAATCACAAGAGGATTTTGAAAATTTATCGATCGTTCAAAAAGCCGAATATAATAATGCGAGAAAAGATCCAGAATTTGCTAGAGCTCTAAGTGAAAGAGATAGACAAGTAACCCAAGCTATAAAAAAGCGTTTAACAGAGGAAGGCTGGGTTAGCCCAGAAAATTTTGATGCAATAGCACATAAAAGAGGATGGGTAAAACTTAGTGAAGTCGAACAAAATATAGCAGACGCAAAAAATTTAGCTGACGTACGTAATAAATTAGCTCAAATATGAAAGAACAGTAATTTCTGGCTACATCACATAACAGCGTGTATCTGGGGCTACGGAAAATTGGCATTAATTAAGAATTTTAAAGGAGTGCCAATTTTCCTCCGCCCAAATTTTCATCCGTTAATTCGATGAGAGTTTGGGCGGAGTTTAAAATATCAGGCGTTATCTGATAATCAATATTTATCCTACTAAGCCGGGATGAAAACTTCAGATACACGCGTACGTTATGCAAAATCGCTCCGCTCTTTTGCATAATGGGTCGCGGTCCCCGCTGTTATACGAGTCGCTACGCGACATCGCATAACAGCGGTTATCCAAAAT
>Ga0209542_10012805_pt1 | contig 14591 bp, 15 predicted proteins | sample RifCSPhighO2_01_FD_184028 | JGI IMG/M metagenome (GOLD analysis project Ga0209542, IMG submission 184028) | Soil microbial communities from Rifle, Colorado - Rifle CSP2_plank highO2_0.1 (SPAdes) (version 2) | ecosystem: Environmental > Terrestrial > Deep subsurface > Rock core/Sediment ...
TTAGCACTCTAGCACAGGATCTGCTAGTTGTCAAGAGTCTCTGGAATTTTGCTCCCCTATTAAACCACTAATAAGTGGGCAGGTCAACCATAAATAGATTACAAAAACACGTCAAGTTTAGTCTTATCAAACAGCATGTACGAAACGGCTACTGAGGTTTCGTAAAAAGAGCTGCTGCCCCTCGTTTCGTATTATGTTGAATAATGACGTTAGAGAATCCTAGTCTGCTTGCTACTTTTCCGGTAGGAGTCATAAGTGCAGCTTCCTGAGGTGTTTTACCAAGGAGTTGCTGTTCCCTAAAAATTGTAAAGTTTGTATTGGGTATGGGATTTCTTCCACCAACGGTAACACGGGTATTCCATGCTCCCTGAATTGCTTTAATATCTTTCCCCATGCTGTGAAAATATTGAATACTTAACTCAACGAGCCTTGTTAGATTCGGCATGAGTGGATGTTTTACATAGGAACCATCTTTGGCTCGAGATAATAATCTTGCACTTAAAAAAAGTTTGCCATCCCCTTGAACATCTGCATTAAACCAGTAATCATTCTCAGGTGGCGCCACAGCTATTCCATTGTAAAGGTATGCAGCTATACTATTTCCCGTTGTTGTTCCTACAAGCTTTTTTGTAACACCCAAGTTTTTTCTCTCCTCAGGCTTAAATATCATTTCCTTGGTAAGTATTTCATCAATTTGCTGCCTTCCATTATCCACCCTATCATCAAACTCAAACACTACCTCAGGTGTACGGTATTTTTCTCCTTCAGCTTGTGCGGCTGCATGAGCGTATTCAGATGCAAATCTTAGTATTTCATCTGGTGTCAGGTCTGTCCGCCCAAAATGACGCATGAGTAAATCATCTAATCTAATATTTTCATCCGAGACGTTTTCTGTACCAGGTTCGCCTGTATCTCCACTCATATAGGTTGATAATACCATATTATAGAAATCAGCTTTCAAATTCTTCGGGGTTGACCTATCACACGCAGAGCTACTACAATAATTTTATGAACATGAAAACAGCCAAACAGCAAGTGGACGCAATCTCCAGTGAAGTACGGCCAGAACTGCTTTTAAAAAAACTCCACTCTGCAGAAGGAAAACTCGCTGAGGCCATCAGCAGATTTGCTGGAAGCATGATGTTTGCCTACTTTCATTTTTTCTGGTTTTCGCTTTGGATTCTGGCAAATCATGGAGTACTTGAGCCGTTTATCCATCCATTTGATCCTTTTCCATATGGACTCCTCACAATGATCGTCTCTTTAGAAGCTATCTACCTTTCAACATTTATTATGATCTCCCAGAATAGACAGACATTAGTTGATACGTACCGAGAATTAGAAGAAGACCAAGAACAAAGGGAGGAAGAAGAGCAGCAGGAAGAGTTCGAGGAAGAAGTCGAAGACATTCAAAAAGACCTAGATGATATCAAAACAGCAATGACGCTGATTCAAACAAAACTTGGTAATGTTGAAAAAGCTCATACCAACGCCACTTCTTCTCAATCCTCTGACAAATAACTTATAACGATTCACAAACAACACCATCTTTATCAAGATCGAGCTTATGCGGATCTTTCTGCGGTCCGCCTTCCTGGATGAAAAAATCCTGAGCTTGCGCTTGAGAAGAAAAGTCACTGCAATCCTTATCTGTTATACCCAAACCTATACCAGACGATCTATCATTTGATGAAACTGCGCATATCGAAGAATTCCATAATCCTTTCTGTTGCTGTTTTGCCTCTGTTTCAGCTGCCTTAAAAATGGTCTGAAATCGGTATGGGCTACCATATGTATACTCGTATGCATATCCTTCTTCAATAAGCCGCTGATTGACAAATACCCCGTTATCCAGATACACATACCGAAGCAGTCTGTTATATCTATCCCTATTTGCTTGTGAAGTATCAGCTACTAACAACACGCGCCTTTGAGAAAGCAGTGATGCAGCATATGACGATGCTTCTTTTCCAAAACACTCAACAGGCCTTCGAGGATCCACAGACTCTGGCGTATTGATACCGATCAAACGGATCACTTCCCTTACCCCATCACTCTCAACTGTTATCGTATCTCCATCAACGACCTTGATAACAAAAGCATTTGTTTGTAATGAAACGATTGATGTAACGCTTGGTAAGACAATCTGTGATAATTGCGGTGTGATTGAAGGTATAAAGGTTTTACCCAACGTCTCAGGACTTTTTTGCTGTAGGATTGGTTTTTTCAGCGCTATATGAACGTATAAGAAAGTGGAGAGAAGAATAAGGGAGAGAAATAGCAACGCTTTCTTCACGATGCTTACTATAGCACACGTTTTTGAAAAAGTTATAGTCTTTGATTTGTTTGGAGCTATATCTTAAAAGAATAGCGTTAATTGCGTATCCGTTTTGTCGATCTCTTTCTTTTTTCCTTTTCCAGTCGTATTGTTTTTATTCGTTTCCCTTGTATTTCGTAGACTTCAAAGATAATATTGCCAATTTGAACCCGATCAGAAACATTTGGCTCGTGCCCTAAAAGACCAAATACCAGTCCACCGATTGTCGTGTACGCTTGTCCTTTTAAGGGCAAATTAAATTTACTTTGCACCTGTTCAATTGATACAAGTCCATCGATAATAAAACTGCCGTCTTCCTGTTTTATGATCTGATGAGTTGGATTGTCGAATTCATCTTGAATCTCTCCCACCAAACTTTCAATAATATCCTCAAGTGTTACAATCCCTAGCGTACCTCCCCATTCATCATGCACAACAGCAAGATGAACACGTTTTTTACGCATATCAATAAGAACATCGTCTGCCCTCTTGATTTCCGGAACACTAATTATTCCCCGGATACTATTTGTGTTTGATAACTTTGTTGATTCCGGTAACTTAAGCGCTACTTTATATAGATCCTTAACATGCACAAATCCCACAATAGTATCGAGTGAGTGTTCATAGACCGGATATCTGCTATGTGTATACCGCTGTAACGTTAAAAGTGCTTCTTTTAACGTTGTTGCGACTTTGAGACCGATAATTTCAGTTCGCGGGACCATTATCTGTCGTACGGGGATATCGCCAAGCTGAAAGACGTTGTACACCATCTCTACTTCTCTTTTTTCAAGAGCGCCCTCTTCATGACTCTGTGCAAGTATCATCTTGATTTCTTCTTCTGAATGCACCAATTGATGGCCAGAGGGAGGAGTAAATCCAAAGAGTTTTAACACTATTGCGCCTGATCCATTTAAAAACCATATAAACGGTCTAAATATTTTGGTAAATGCGGTCAAAGGAGCGATGATATAGAGTGCTGTCGCTTCTGCTTTCTGAAGACCAACGGTCTTAGGCACTAACTCCCCCAAAACGATATGAAGAAATGTGATGATGAGAAATGAAATAGCGATGCTGATTGCGTGAGATGTTATGACTGCACCAGTTTCTGGAAGAAATCCGAATTGACCTTGGAAAAAATGAGCAAGCGCAGGCTCTCCAATCCATCCAAGAGCCAGACTTGCCACAGTAATGCCAAGCTGTGTTGCAGAAATATAACTTTCAAGATCAGTAAGTGCGCGCTGCACGAGCCGCGCTCGTATATTCTTTTTTCTCGCAAGCTCTTCTATGCGTGTTTTTCTAATGGCAACCAGCGCAAACTCTGAGGCAACAAAGAAGCCATTGAGAAAAACAAGAAGTAACACAAGAAGTAACTGAGGAACTATTTCCATGTGGAGGGTATTATACCATGCTGGAGGCTAAGCTGCTTTTTTCAGGATTGCTCCTGATTTATGCTCCTGCCTTACAGTACTTAACATTACTATCTTATTTTCTTTTCGTTCTACTAATTCTTCGAAGCTCTCAAACGTATATTCAGGGATGAAACCTGACTCATCTGCTGTTGGGAAAGTAAAGATATTGAGCCCATGTCTTGCAACTCGAAATACAGCAAATTTTGCTTTTCTGCCACCTGCGTTCCACATTTCAATTGCTTTTTCCATAGCCTGTCTACTTTTGTCTTCCATAAGGTCAACACCACACCCAACGACCGGATCATCGTCAAGAGTAACCTCTAAAACTTCATCACTTGGAAAATTACCGTAATCTCGATGCAAATGAATCACACCAGTAATCGGAGGCAGTTCTCTTAGCTGATCAACCGGTATTAATTCACCTTCCTGAATAATCTGATACCCACCTTTGACACGTCTAACTTGCACAGCATACTTATCAAGACCACTATCCGCAAATTCTTTTATTGGACTGACAAATTCTCCTGCCTCAACAGAGGGCTTTTTTATTTCAAGGTTACGAACCGGAAGCATGACTACTTTTGTTTTATCACCTGGTATCGGCTGAACGGCAACCAAATCACTGTACTGCAAGTCAGTTTTAACCGCACCAAACTTTCCAGAAGCAGTAACAATATACCACTCATTATCAGGATCATAATTAAAGAATGCACCCTCTGCTTGCTGTGAATAACCTGCAAATCTTTCACGAACGTCAACTGCTGCACCATCTTCAACAACTTTACCAACTGTTCTTCTCGCTATTCTTTCCATCCAATCCCTATCGATGTTGAGAGTATCACTCCCTACTAAATCTTTTATCTCAATTGCAGGGGACAATAGTTTGTGTTTTCCAAGGAATCCACCGAGTCGTCTTAGACCATTTACTGCCACTGAGTTTTGCCATTGCTCAGTTGGAATGGTTTCCTCAGCCGCTTCCTCTGATTTTCCAGACTTATTTGACGAACCAAAGATTGCTAACTGTTCTACCATATCCACCTCATCGAGGCTGATATGGCCTCCCTCAAGTGTTGCCAGCATCGTATCTGCTATCTCCAGACTTCCATTGTTATTTTTATATCGTGCAATAATCGTTTTGAACGAACCGAATTTTGCCATCATCATCCAGTTAAATATTTGTTTCCAATGATAAGGAAGATCTACGATAGCATCTGTTGTATCATCGACAAAAACAACATTTATAAACTGATCTTTCGTCTCTTCTAGATCTAGTCCTAGACTTCTTGAAGCCTCTTTTCCCACAGATTGAACATACGGTCTGAATACTTGGGGAATCGAATCCCGCAACGCATGAATATAGCTTTTTGCATTAGGATCACTGAGATAATCAGGTTGATCTCTATTTATTGCATCAAGAGCGTCCTGTGCATCTGGATTTAGCGTTCCTAAGAAAACCGGGTTAAGAACGATACCTGTAGGTTCATTCGAGAATTTTTCTTGATTTTCTTTTTTAGAAACCCAAGAAGCTGTTAGACATTCAATATCCTCTACTGCAGTTTGAACATTTTCGAAAAAAGTCTGCTTGATTAGATTGAGTTGTGCGACATCCTTACCATCTACGCCAGGAATAATTTGGGGTTGATCCACAAGTACAAACGGAGGATGTGTAAACCATGAAACATACTCCTGGGCGTACGTAACCTCTTGTTGTTCAACAGCACCACTGGGTTGAGTTTCTCTTCTTAAAAAACGGTCTTTCGCGTTTAACAGGCGCAAACCTAATCTCTCTCTTGCTTCTTGCATATAGTAATTTGAAATTATAGCAGAGATCTCAGAAATAAATGTGATTAGGTTAACTTCAGGACAGTAGCCCTGCTTACAACAATTTAGAGATTATTTTTTTATGAAGGAACTTTTCTAATATCATCTAAGGATTTTTTTGAAACTGCAGAGAAATCGTATTCATGTGCACTATAATTCGGTTTTACAAATTCGTCTTTGTGCTTTATCATCAGCCAGGCTTTTGGACCGCCGAATCCCTGCCTGCCGGCAGACATGGCTTTTGTCTTTACCAGAGCAAACGATCCCTGCAGCTTTTTTCCTTTTAAGAAAAACTTCAGCTCGCCCTTTTTGAGTCCCTCCTTCATCGTCACTAAACCTTGCTCCCGATCCTCAATCCGTTCACGAACGCCTTTTGCGACCTCAATCTCTGGGTAATAGATACCTTCATCCCAGATCATGACTGGCCCCGCTCCGTATTTTCCTTCAGAAATAACTCCTTCAAAATTTCGATACTCCATCGAATGATCTGTTGTCTGCATCGCAAGACGCTTGAGCGTATTATCAAGTGTCGGGCCCTTTGGAATTGCCCACGACGGCATCACACCACCAATTTCCAGTCGAAAATCATAATGAAGCGATGTCGCATCGTGTTTGTGGATGACGTAGACAAGTGGAGTATTTTTTTGTTTCACAAACGTTAATTGCTTGTTCATACCTGCCCGAAAATTATTTTTGTGAATGACAATCGCGAGAGAAGCTGTACAATAATATATGAAATAACAAACACGATAAGCGCCTTAAAAACGATATACAACCAGATTGGAGAAACTATATGTCCAGGCTGGAGATTAAAGAAATAATCAAGAATATCGATAACGTATAACTGAACAAGATAAATACCAAATATTGAGACGGAAGCATTCCGTACAAATTGCACCAATCTTGAAGAAAGTGCTTGAGTATTGATCCTATTTCCAATGGTGATCAGTGATACAAACGCGATCAACGTCATCACAATAATAAACGGGCTGGAGAAATGGCGCGAGTACCCGTCAAGATCTTCTACTTTGATATCAGAGCCGGCAGTCGTTGCCAAGATACCAAGAATCCAAAAAAGTGCATATAAAATGTAGGTGTGTTTTATTGATAATGAGACGCTCCGCAGGAATGCTCCAGCGATAAAATAGGGCGTGTAGGGAATAAACCGAGTCAAGATGTTTCCTCCCCAGTTCACCTCAGCTGGTGGATAAAACCTATTGATAGCAAGTACCAACGCAGTGAGTAAGAATGACCCAATAAGAAGATACGCTTGATTTTTCTTTGTGGCGTTTCCCACATAAGCTCGTATCACAGGTGCAATAAGATAAATTTCAAAAATAATCACCATAAAGTAGAGGTACCCAAGATTACTTCGTAAAATTGAGTCAATAAAATAGGGAAGTGTTATGGTTTTATGGACCCAAACTGCTTGCCAAATGAAAAAAAGAATTGTCCAGAAAACAAACGGAATACCGACACGAAGCACTCTTTTTCTGAAAAACGTGTTTGCTTCGTACGATTTTTCAATGTCTAAAAGTAAGTAGCCACTGATCATCACAAAAAGCGGAACACATACTTTTGTTATCGTGTTGAGAAAAAAAATAATCCACCACGACAAACCACCGTGATAATCAGGAAAGAGAATGAAGCTATCGGAGACATGGATAAAAACAACACCAAGTCCTCCAAGGATACGGATCAAATCTGCACCGATACTATAGTTACTTGTAGGATTTTGTTTTGAAACGTTTGCTGTTCCCACTCTGTTATTTCCTCATCGGTTTAACGTAATACCGTGCTCGAGTATGATACCCATGTTTTTCATAAAATCCTTTCGATGACTCATTTGCTTCCAAAACATTGAGTGTTATAAAATCACAACTCTTCTGCTCAAAATATGCTTCTAACGTTGCAAGAAGTCTTCGACCGACACCTTTTCCTCGTTGCATAGCATCAACATATAGCTCCATAACATTTCCTTCTTTATCGCTGACTTGTTTTAATTGCACATTCTCAGTTGGCTGATGAATACTACCGATAATAAACCCACAAATCGTGCCATATTCATCAGCAACAAAGAACTTGCCTTCGTTTTCTGAAATCGTTTTAAGAACATAGGAAAGATATTTCTCACCGAAATCCGGGGTTAGCTGTTTTCTTTTGAGTGTATCCAGATGGGTGATATATCCCTGTAGTGCGGTAAGCAAAGAAACTATCTGTTCTCTATCGCTTGGTTGGTATTCGCGAATATTCATGTGATTTCAGTCTGCTGAAACGACTTTTATCGTTGAGACGCCCTTAATTTCTTGCTGCGACATAATGTAGCCTGTAATAAGTGATAGTATCAAAACAATGATGAAAAACAACCACTTCACTTAAGAGTTATTATACACAATCCAACGCCTAAGAACTATTTTGTCTAAATTAATTCGCAATACCTTGCGCTCTTCTTCTACGCTCTTCAACCTCGTCCAGAATAATTTTTCTGATGCGGACATTGTGTGGCGTTACTTCAACGAGCTCGTCGTCTGCTATATATTCAAGCGCGTCCTCAAGATCCATCTTCTTTGGTGTTTTGAAATACTCTGTCACTCCGTCCCCTTTTGAGCGGTGATTGGTGAGTTGTTTTGTCTTACATGCATTGACGCGAAGATCTTCACTCCGCGCGTGTTGTCCAATAACCTGTCCTTGATAGACTGACGTTTCAGGTCCTAAGAAAAGCTGCCCTCTATCTTGAATACCGGTAAGTGCATAGGTACTGGTAACCCCTGTTTCAAAACTCACAAGCGATCCTTGATCTCGCTCTATAACGTAGTCTGAATCGGGTGCGTATTCAAAAAACAAGGTATTCATAATCCCAAGTCCTTTTGTATCGGTGATAAATTCGCTTCGATAGCCAAAAAGATTTTTTGTTGAGATGATAAATTCCATAAAAACGATTCCCTCTTCATTTCTCATATCCTTCATCTCAGCGCGTCTTTCTCCCATTTTTTGTATCACTACACCACTGAATTCATCGGGAGTTTCTATGTATACTTTTTCATACGGCGTCATCATCTTCCCATCAATTCTCTTATCGATGACCTGAGGCCGTCCGACCTGAAACTCATACCCTTCCCGTCTCATTCGCTCAATAAGAATTGCCAGATGCAACTCCCCTCTTCCTGAAACGACCCAACCATTGCTACTATCCTCAACTCGTAGCGCCATGTCTGTCTCAAGCTCTTTATACAATCTGTCTCTAATTTGTCTTGAGGTCTTAAACTCTCCTTCTTTTCCGGCAAAAGGTGAATTATTGACCATAAAAGTTGCTCGAATTGTCGGCTCTTCAATGGAAAGCAAAGGTAATGGTTTCGGGTTGAGTGGATCTGAGAGCGTTTCTCCAATTGTTGGTTCAGGAATACCTGCGATAGCAACGATATCTCCCGCAAAAGCTTCTGTAACATCCTCTTTATCAAGTCCTGTAAAGGTCATAATGGATGTGACACGGTGTTTTTCTATCGTTCCGTCTCGTTTTATCTGTGAGACCTCTTCTCCTTTTCTTACCGTACCGTTATAAATTCTTCCGATTCCGATTCGTCCTTTATGCGTGTCGCTTGCAAGCGTTGTGATCAAAAACTGCAGTGATCCAGTGACAACGCCGCTTGGTGGCGGAATTTCTTTTAAGATTGTCTCAAAAACAGGTGTGATATCTTTCATCTGTGACAGATCATCAACAAGCCCAGCCAAACCTTGTTTGGCAGAAGCGTAGACAATCGGAAAATCAGCAGACGTATCATCTGCACCTAAGTCAAGAAATAAATCAAGCGTTTTATCCAATACGTGATGGATTCTGGCATCTGGTTTGTCGATTTTATTGACGACAACAATGATCTTAAGCTTCATTTCAAGCGCTTTTTTTAAGACAAAGCGAGTTTGCGGCATCGGACCTTCTTTCGCATCAATGAGAAGCAAACACCCATCTGCCATTTTTAGAACTCGTTCAACTTCTCCACCAAAATCCGCATGGCCTGGTGTATCAATAATATTTATTTTTGTCGGAGACTCTGAGCCGGCTGTCGAAGGGCTCCAAACAACAGATGCATTTTTGGAAAAAATTGTGATGCCTCTTTCCTGCTCAAGCTCATTACTATCCATGATCAAAGACTCTGCTGTGTCTTTGTGCATTTTGGTTTTTGATTGTTTTAACAGTGCGTCAACAAGCGTCGTCTTGCCATGGTCAACGTGCGCGATGATAGCGACATTTCGAATTGAGTTCGTCATAAAAAAACCGCCCTCTTGCGGTTGCTTATATTATAGCAGAAATGAGTACGTTTGTTTGAGAAAAGCGTTTATGCCAACCACAACGTTTCTTTTCGCTTTCTTTCCCAACGCTTAATCTCCAACTCTCGTCTTCTTGCCTCAAGAAGCGTAGCATGCTTTTCAGAATAAACGATAAAAACAGGCCGTCGAAGCTTTGTATAATGCGCTCCTTTTTGGGAAGTGTTATGTTCTTTCAGTCTTCGAACAATGTTATTTGTTGATCCAATGTAGTACGTCGCATCCGAACACTGCAAGATGTAGACAAAAAACTGCATAGTAATTCTTTATTAAGTATAGCGCAACCGGTACAAGAGATGGCAGAACTTAGGAGAAAGTAGAGTAGGAGGGAGTCTGTATAGGGGAAAGTTCTTGGAAAAGGTCTTTATGTTTTTCCATAAATATCTTCGTAAGGTTGGTTAATTGCATTTTTCCAATTTCTTGCGCGGTAAAAAAATCTATTGCCTGCCATTCATCGCGAAAAATATTATTGACATCTTTGTCTGTCAGTTGTGCACGATAAAAATATTTCTTTCTCTCTCTATATACCCAGCGCGAAAGCAACTCAACCTGTGGAAGTTCTATATGAGTTAGGTTGGCCACTCTTCTTACAATCGCTTCTTCAAAAGACTGACTATCCTCTTTGACTCCTGAAATAAAACACCAGGTTTCCTGGGTGGGTCGGAGTTGATTGTTATTTTGGGTAATAAGAAGAATTTTACCTTTGTATGTTAGAAGAATGACAGATCCATCGAGGGTATTGAACACATATATATTATAACAGATATTGCAATACCAAATCTGATCAAAACGCGAGAAAGATTTACAGTTGCTTTTTCAACTCGACTAAATCCCAAAGATTTCCTGAGAAATCTGAATCTCAGATCAATCATAATCAAGGAATATATGATTGATCCTCGAGCCGCTAACTGTGGACAGAGTTCGGACTTACTTTGTCACTTTTTCAGCCTTCAATATGTCACGCCGTAAATTGTCATCAATTACGTTCCCCATATGCCGCGTATATCGGTGCAAGGTTGCAAGCCTATTACCCATTTTGTCCAGCGCAATATCATAAGGGCTTTCAGTCGGTATACTGCCGTACATCATAACACTCCGCGCCACGGCGGCAAGCAATCCAGCCCGTCCAATATGCTGGCAATGGTGTGAAGTCCCAAAGGCCTTCATGCCGTTATACTCGACCATGATGTCCTTGGTGTTTACAACAAACGCGGTATGGTCGTCTTTATTCATCTGGACAGATACGGCGTAGTCGTCTTCCCATTCCTGCGGGATAAATCGCCCGTAGATTGTCTTCAACCTTTTTATAGTGTTTTCAACGCCCCGCAGAAATTGGGTTCTAACCGGATACCCAGTCACGCATGAAACGTCCGGGAAATGCTTTAACAGTTCTATTTGCGGCATTAACCAGTTGGGATAATGGTATATATCGTCATCGCTGTAATTTACAATTGTATCGGGCTCCAGCATCCCAAACAGCGCGGCGCGAGCCACGCTTTTGCCTACGTTGCCGCTTCTAATAAATATATCCGGCTTATATTCATTCTCCACCCATGCGCGAAAGTCCTCACAACTGCCATTATCCCAAATAATCACAGTATAAGCGCCACCCGCATTATCGCGCATAGACGTCAGACACTTTTGAACAACTTCAAACCTTTTTGCGTGGTAGCCTTTGAAATCGGGGAGATGTGTGACGCAAGTCAAAACAATATCGCCAACCCGCATCGGCGCTGGTTTAGTGGAATTTGGGTTTCTGCCTATTCGCGCCATATTTTCATTTCAATATCTACTTGGCGAACTGATAATACAGATTTTGAACTCTACGTAGATTTTACCAGAAGTCAAGAAAAGATGTACAAGATGTGGCAGGAAATCTATTAAAGGATGACTGTGATGGAGCTTTTCGTATTTGGAGTATCGGAATAACATGGGCATGCAATTACGTAGCCTTGGCGAAGTATTGCTGCGACCGCGGATCTATAGTGGGCAAAGCCGAATCCACACTATCCGAACCTATTTTATTAATTTATCTCATATATAACAATTCTTTTTGCTGACCATTTGGAACTACGTTCGGACTTGTTTCCAGCCCAAATATTAATTAGGGGAGTAATAGCTATAGAGAATTTTTAAAAGCTTGAGGCGTCGGAACTATTCTCGCTTAATCCCTGATCAAGTTGGTTAATATCTGTATTCTCAAGATCATTTAAGTTTTTATCCAAATCGCTAGCACTGTTAATAGACTGACCACTCGTATAAGAAGGCATTGATGCTTTTGGCAAAAAGTTTGTCCTTCGTTGAACCAAATATACACCAGTTATTACAGCAACAATAATTATTACTACTACAATAAGCTGCATATTACCTTTCTGATTTAATCTTTTCCTTCTCATTGATTACCTCCACTGTTAGTATTACCCTGTCCAGGATTTTGATTTGGTTTATTGCTTGGATTAGTTCTATTTTCCTGTCCTGTTACTGAACGCACACCTACAATTAAGTTTTTAACCGACATTCTATATTCCTGGAGGGCTGATTTAACAGCTTTCATATCCTCATTAAACTGCATCAACATTGTCTTTGGGTCATTATCTGTACAATTAAACCCTGAAACGCCATTTTGGGCATTAGTTAAAGCTGTTTGGACAGCAGTCTTCTTTGTTTGAACATCAGCAACCAGAGCATCATAATCAGGAACTGTCATGCCATCTGGAACTAATTTTGAAGTGTAATAATCCTCAACCCTTTTTGCTATCGCATCAAACTTCTCTTGCATGGTGGTTGCAAGCTTCGTAAGTCTTTCAGAACGTGTTTTAATAGCATTTTCTCTTGCCTGACAGGCGCGTAATTTTGCTCCTTCCAGACGAGCAGCAGCTTGAGAGGGAAGACTTGGGCGTGCAGATGGTTGATGAGTAGTATTTTGAGCAATTGACCCTGGATTCTCTGGGCGGTTACTAGACCCAACCGCAAATGTTGCTGTTGTGAATAATAAACTAAGAGAAACAGCAGTAATTGAAACCGCAGAAACTTTAGATAGGTTTCCTTTAATATTCATCTATTTATAGAGTAGGACAAATTTTAGATGCATGTCAAGAGAGACTTAATCAGTAACGACATTTTCCCCAGGGGTTAGTTTGTATTCGTCAAGTAACTGCAATGGTGTCTTCATATGCAAACTCATGTGCGGTCTTTTCGTATGATAATACGCCAAATACTCAGTTAGTTCTTTTTCAAGATCAGGAATATCTCTGGGTTGATATTTGCTCCATCCTAAACACTCTTTTAGAAGTGACCTATTAATGCTCTCAATGTAGCTCTGTTCATTCTTTTTGTATGGTCTTGTACTCTGAATCTATCTGCATAGGCAAAGACATTTGATCTAAATTCAGCTTTAAATTCACTTCCTCCATCTGTTTGAAGTAGATTAGTGTGTTGATACCTACTCTTAAAAGAAAAGTTAAGGAAATTTAAGCCATCTTTAGCTGTCAGTGATCCATAAAGTTTAACCACTACTTCTTTGGAGCAAATATCAACTGATGTAAAGGCAAAAACTTGTCCAAAATCTACAGTATCCATCTGAATTACCTCTCTAGGTTTATCTGCTTTCGGAGTTGGGCCTCTTTTCTGATTCTTCTTCCATTTACTCCTTAATTTGTATTTTTCTCCTAATACTTTGTAGATACTGGTGACTGACAGGTTAATACCATATTCGTCAAACAAAAACTCTTTAATCTTTTGACCACAACAATCGCGGTTATCTTCTCTTAATCTGTATATTCTTGATTTAAGTAGTCCATCTGTCTTTCTTTTGGCTCTCTCACCCTTTTTAGCTGCTGTGTACTCTTCTAAAAACTCAAGTAATCCTAAGCTTTGTATATCCTTAATCCATAGTCTAATGGTATCCCTGTTAACAACTAACTTTTCTGCAATATGAGTCTTTGGCACACCAGATTCAAACAATTCCCAAGCTAATGTAATCTTAGTTAATTGGTTCACATCCATATTGTATTATGAATGCCGGATATTTAACTTTAATTAAGCGAATTCTTGACTTTTACTCTCTAAATAACATATAGTGATAACATCAACTATGTTTAGTGGTAGATTTAGACACGTATTCATTGTTTCTCTATTACTTTTATTCGTCTTTGGGGGTGTTTTATTATCCCAAGCAGGTTTCAAGGCAGAGGCCCAAGGAAAGTTTGATGTTATCCCCAATAACTTTATTGTGGTACTCAAAGACAATGTTGGTAATCCCCAAGATGTTGCCAATGAAATGGCACGCACCCACGGTCTTTCTGTTGAGCATGTCTATACAACTGCCCTCAAAGGTTTTTCAGCGACAATCCCCCAAGCAAGGCTTATAAAAGTAAAAGGTGACTCTCGTGTTCAATTTGTCTCAGAGGATAGAGTTGTTGAGGCATTTACGCAGACAACTCCAACCGGGATCAGCCGGGTAAATGCGCCGGTAAATCCCAACAAAGGAACAGGTATAGGAGTCGCTGTTATTGACACGGGCATTGATTTAACACACCCAGATTTACAAGCCAACATCGTAGCAAACAAAAGCTGTGTTCGAGGAAAGAGAACAGGCAATGACGATAACGGTCATGGCAGCCATGTCGCAGGTACTATTGCTGCACTTAATAACACCGTCGGCGTCGTTGGGGTTTCTCCTGAGGCAAAACTAATTGCTGTCAAAGTGCTTAATTCAGCGG
>Ga0209542_10012806_pt1 | contig 14590 bp, 6 predicted proteins | sample RifCSPhighO2_01_FD_184028 | JGI IMG/M metagenome (GOLD analysis project Ga0209542, IMG submission 184028) | Soil microbial communities from Rifle, Colorado - Rifle CSP2_plank highO2_0.1 (SPAdes) (version 2) | ecosystem: Environmental > Terrestrial > Deep subsurface > Rock core/Sediment ...
CGTGACCGGGCATCTCTCGGCGACCGGAACCATCTCGGTGGGCGGAGGGACCTCGGCCACCTCTTCCTTCTCTTCCAATATCAATACGTCGGGAAACTTGAGAGGGGATCGCCTGGAGATCGTGGGAAGCGCGACTTCAACCATATCCGGCGGGCTTAACATTTCTTCCGGAGGACTTGCGGTGGCGAATCTTATTCAAAACGGCATTCTTTTCGCGGGGACATCGGGCGCGGTTGGGCAAGACAACGGCAATTTAGTATTTATTGATAGCACCGACCGCTTTGGGGTGGCGACTTCCGCTCCGGCGGCTTCGCTTTCCACCGGCGGCTCCACTTATCTCGGCGATAATTCGGCCGACAAGCTCACCATCCATTCCGGTACGATTGATTATCCAATCTCCGCGACTACGACTATTTCTAACCTCGCGCTTAATGTTTGGAGCATGGCTACTTCCACCACCGTTTCCCCGTTTTTGTCAGTTTCCACTTTCTTGGGAACCGGAATCGCCTCATCCACGAGTCCCGGGAGAATCGGAATCGGGACTACAACGCCCGAAGCGCGCCTCGCCATTGACGGACAAACTTCCAGCTATTTCGGGGTCGCGGGAATTGATGAAATGCTGACTATCACAGGTCAGACTGGTGTCAGATTTGGGAACCGGATGGTCGTTATGAACAATCCTACCGAGGCCGCCAACACTTTGGTCGGGCAGTTTATCAGAGTGATTGACGACTCCGGACTTTCCAACACGGTCCGCGGTCTTGAAATCCAGGCGCACTCCGGCACGACCACTTCCGGCGCCAACACGGCTCTTCGCGCCACCGGCAAAACTTTCGGGGTTCAAGGCCTAACTACGGGAACGGCTGGCGCAAGTTTGGTTCCGGCCGGAGTCTATGCTGAAAACCAGTCCACCTCCACCGGACAGGTTCTTCGCGCCTACACTTCCACGACGACTACGGGCGACCTTGCGCTTTTCTTCCAGGAGGGAACCCAGAACTTCTCCGGTTCCGGCCTCAAGATGAATTTCGGCAAAGGCACGGGGCCTTTCACCGGCTACTTTTTAAATCTCCAGGCGAATGATGTTTCATTCTTAGTGGCCTCGTCCACCGGAACCATCGGCATTGGCACTTCCACGCCTTTTAACTATTTTCCCGCAGGCGGCTCTGTCCAAGGCGTGCCGTCCACTCATCGCGGACTTCACATAGCATCCGGAGCGATGGCGACCGGCACCACTTCTCCTTTGGTAATGATAGAAACTACGGACTCGCAGGCCGACAACAAAGCGTTTCTTACCATGCGTTCCGATTCTGACGGAACGCCGGATATAGAATTCGTGGTCAACGCGGCGGGCACGGTGCTGGCCGACCAGTCAATCAACGGCGGGGGAGCGGACTTGGCGGAGTGGTTTCCGGCCAAAAACGCGAAGCCGAATTTGGAGCCGGGGGATTTGGTGGCGGTGGACGGCTCCTCGTCCGTTGATTTGGTTAAAAAATCAGAGGGCGCGCCGTATGACCAGAACGTGTTGGGAATCATTTCCACCAAGCCAGGACTTATCTCGGGCGGCGGCTCGGTTGAAGATACGCATGAAAATGACGTGCTCGTGGCTTTGGCGGGGAGAGTTCCATTGAAAGTTTCTCTGGAAAACGGCCCGGTCAAACCGGGAGACCGCCTGACCTCCTCCTCCATTCCCGGAGTGGCGATGAAAGCGACCAAATCCGGGTTGGTGGTGGGAATCGCGCTTGAGGCCTTTGACGGCGCGAACTATCTTTCGGAAGGAACCGTCGGGGTGGAAACAGATGTGATAACGGAAGAAGCGATTTCCACGGTGAAGAAGAAAATTATAAAAGATAACCGCTACTTCGGGGCGGATTTGGAAACAGGAAAAGAGCGCGGCGGGGAAATTGAGGAGGTGGAAATTGAGGAAGCGATAAAAACCAGCTTGAAGAAAATCGTGGCGCCGGAAAATTCTTCTGCTAAAGATATGACCACTTCCAAAGGGGAAAGCGTGAAAGTCGGAAAGGTTTTGGTTTTTGTGAACCTCTCCGGCTCCAAGTTTGACGCCGAGCTGGCAGGCGGTAGTTTTGCGGCCGTTGACCAGAAAACTGGAAAAGTCACGTCGGGCGGAATTCTGGATATGGCGGGCGAGGATATCGTTAACGTGCGCCAGATTCTTTCCGCCTCGGGCAACTGGTCAATTAATGAGAATGGAAAACTGGTTGTGAAAGAAATCCAGACCGACAAGCTCTGCATCGGGCAAACTTGCGTGACGGAAGCGGAATTGAAGGCGCTTTTGGAGAACGCGGGGGTTGCGCCCGCCGCGCCCGGAGCAACATCCGATGTTTTAACTTCTTCAACATCGGATGTTGAGGAGCCCGCCGCGGACACCGAACCTCCGGTGATAACCATCAACGGCAACAATCCCGCCCAGATAGAAGTCGGCCAGAGCTATGGGGATTTAGGGGCGACGGTTACGGACAATATCAATGACAATCTGGGAATTAAAATAAGCGTGGACGGCGTGGATCCGCCAGCTGGCGGAGGCGAAGTGCAGATTGATACTTCCCTGGCGGGAGAACATACCATTATCTATTCCGCAACCGACCAGGCGGGGAACACCGGAACGGCCACGAGAATTGTGAAGGTCATTGAGCCATGAAAAAACTTTTCCAGAAAACTTTAATTTTTATTCTGATTTTCGCCTGGATTTTTTCCGGTTTTCCTCCGTCCATTTTTGAAAAACCCCAAGAAGCCCACGCGGCAACGACGGCCATCCGGCATGAGATAAACATTATTGACGCCATTGTCACCGCCTCGGGCGACGACTCGGCGATCATCCAGCTGGATACCACCAAATACACCGGGGGTTTTTCAAACGTGACTTATTATTTTGAAACCGTCGCGCAGGTGGACAGCGGAACTCTCACCGTCGCGCTGGAACGTGTGAATACCGCGACTCAAGACGCGACGATTTCCGTAACCGCGACTTCTTACTTTCTCCAGCGCACCGTGTTTACCCCTCCGGTTTTAAGCCAGACGCAATACAACATCAATCTCGCGAACGGCACGAATCCAAAGGTGAAAGCCGCGCGGATTATCATACTTCAAAGCGCCGACCCGCTTTCGTTGACGCAAACCCAGATTGAAATAGGGAATAAGGAAACAGGAAAAACAAATACCGCCACCGCCGCGCTCACAAATCCGAAATACTGGCTTTACGATTCTTCCAAATGGGACAACGCAACTTTTTACGCGGAAGTGACGTATAAAGATATTCAAGCCGCCTCTTCCACGATATACAGAACCTCGGCGACCACAACCAACACTTTTTATCAATATATAGGTTCCCGCGGCGTGAGTTACGTTACAGTTGAAGCGTGGGGAGCTGGAGGAGGAGGCAGTATAGGAAATGCCGGAGGCGGCGGAGGAGGGGGAGGGGCGTACGCGCGTTCTACGACTACCGTCGCCCAAGGAAGCGTAAATATACTAGGAGTCGGCGGCGGCGGAAATGATGACCCTGCCACTGCCGGAGCCGCGGCAAGCAGCACTTATACCGGTAATGACGCTTTCATAGTCAGGGCTGCCGGGGGTTCTGCCACGAACGGAAACACGGCGGGAGCCGGAGGAATAGTTACGTCTCCAAATACAATTGGAGCAACTACCAGTCCCGGCGGCGCAGGGGGAGTTGGAAATACGGGTAGTGACGTCGGAGGCGGCGGAGGAGGAGCGGGAGGCCCGAATGGCAATGGAGTTACCGCGAGCGGCGCCGCCTCCGGCGCGCCTACTGCCGGCGGGAGAGGCAATGGTAATCTCGGAGGACTGGGCGGAGCGGCAGGCTTTGGCAATGGTTCTTGTCCCAATGACATAGGACTGCCGGGCAATGACCATTCGGACGGAGCCGGAGGCGGAGGCGGCGCTGATAACGACGGGGGCGCTCTTTGCGGCGGAGGCACGGGCGGGAAACCGGGCGGCGGCGGAGGAAGCAGTGAGTACGCGAGCGCAGTTCAATTCGGCGGGCCGGGGCAGATAAGATTAAAAGAAACGCACGGCATGGTGGGGATTGCGCTTGAAGAGGACGACGGTTCTTTTGGCGTATGGACGAATGTGGCGCAGATTGTGACCGACGGCGCCGCCACTTCTTCTCCCTCACGCGTGCGCGTATCTTTTGCCCCAAACAACGGGAAAAATTATCGCCTTGTTGCTTCCACAACCGCTTCCACCGCTTCTTATGATATTTACAATGCCAAAATAATTGTTGACCAAAGTTCTCCGACCTTGCTTGAGCCCCAATATCTTCTTCTTAACACCGCCGACAGCGGAAGCACGGGACTGCAAAATTATCAGACCCTCTATGACGCCAACGAATGGAGCGGAACCACTAACACATACAAGGTCTCCCACGACGCCACGCATGCTTCTGACGAATCAAAGCTCGTGGACATTACGGCCGCTCCCGATACGGATTTAGGCAATGGAAGTGTTGCCGGGACCAACCAGCAAATTGGCGGAAGCGCCATAACCGGCCTGGTTGACGACCACGAAATTGACGTCAACGTCACCAATACGACGGGCGCGGTGGGAGCTTCAAGGATTTTGGTGCAGGTGGCGCCTACTCCTCCATCCATCACGGTTTCCGGCACTCTTTATTCCAACGAAGGGACAACCGTTTTTGACTGCAACGCGGCCAATAAAACCATCAAAGCGAGCGTCAAAGGGGGAACGGCAACGAGCGGCACCTGTTCGGCGGCGGACGGCACCTGGTCTGTTACCGGAGTAAGCCAGCCGGCCATAGGAAACCCGTTAACGATCTGGGTGGATGGGGATGCGACTTTCCGCGCGGCGGCGGTCACCAAGGCCTCTTCCACTTCCAATAACATATCCAGTCTCAATCTTTTTCAAAACCGCGTAATTGTGAAGCACGAAGGATTTACCGCGACTTCCACCACCAATGCTGATTTGGATGTTTATGACGGCGATAATGATGCTGATATCCAGTTCAGCGTTTCCGGAACGGCGCTTAGCGTGAACGCGGGGCAGGCGCTTTTTGTCGCTACGGGGTCGGAGTTCGCTCCCGGAGGAACCGTTACCATTCATGGAAACGGGCCTTCCGGAACATTTTTGGACGGCTCTTTGCGCCTTGCCACCGGCTTGCGGCAGGATGGGACCGGGACAACTTCCATTTTGACGCTCGGAGGAAACGCCCTGACGCTTGCCGGCTCATTTATGGCGAGCTCCACCTCAAAGTTCACTTCTGGAGGCGCCACGGTTACCTTCAACGCCACGACCACCGGCAAGAATATTTACGCCACCTCCTCTCCTCTGGGCAACGTAACTTTCTCCGGCACGGGCGGAGGATGGACTTTTGGGGCTAATGCTTCCACTACGAATTTCTTTATTAACGGAGGAGTAAGCTCCGTCACTGCGCCCTCCGGACTTCTTTCCATCTCCGGAAACTATAACGCCACTTCTACTTTCACCCATGCGAACGGCACTATTTTGTTTGACGGCGCCGGGGCCCAAAGCATTGCCGGGGCCACGAGTACCAGCGCTTTCAATCACGTCCAATTTTTAGGCGGCGGCACCAAGTCCTTCTGGGCGAACGCCTCCACGACCAATCTTACGATCGGCACCAACGTTACTTTATCAGCCCCCGCGCTATTGACGGTTAGCGGGAATTTTGCGAGTTCCCAGAACTTTACGCATAATTCCGGAGAGGTATTTATGACCGGAACTTCAAACACTCTCTCGGCAAACGGGGCGAGCTTCAATAATCTCACGATTGACCCCGCTACTGCGGGGACGATAACTGTTTCCGGGTCTGACGCCACAGTCGCGGGCACGCTCACGGTGGCATCGGGCGACACTCTCTCTATCTCTTCCGGCCGCACGCTCACTCATACCGGCTCCGGGTTTTCTCTCTCCGAAACCGTCTCCGGCGCGGGACTTTTGACTTTCACCGATACCTCCGGCGGCCCAGGAACCGGCGGAACGCTTTCCGTGCCGGTGCGCTATGACGCTACCAACGGCGACATTGCCGCGACTACTTTTGATGCCAGAACAGGTGCCAACGGATATGACGGCTTGGTCACGCTCTATTCCAATTCCACTTCCAACCGCGCTGTTGCCTTTGCCGCCGGAACTTATGATTTCAACGCGGGACTTGAGCTGAATACCGCCAACGTAACTTCCGGCGACCTGACGCTTGACGGAAACGCCAACGCTCCGACCGTAAATGTCGGCGCGACAAGCGGAAACTTAGATTTTGTTGGAACTGGAGCCGGAGGTGAAATTATTAAAGCCGGAGCAGGAACTTGGACCGTATCCGGAAACGCCGACTTTACGGGAGGAGATTTTATTCCTTCGACGGGAGGGACTCTGGTTATGAACGGAACTTCCAAAACTCTGACTTCTTCCAGCGAGCAGTACTACAACCTGACTCTTTCCGGAACCATAATCACGGCTGACGCGCTTACCGCCACGGGGACTTCGCTCACGCTTTCCGGCTCAACCATTAATTTAGGCGGCTCGGCCACGGCATCTGGTGGGGCAACTCTTTCGGCGGGAAGCATTTATCCACAAACTCAACCCATAGTTTTAACCGGCGCTTCCCAGACCTTAACGGGCGGCTCGGGACAGGCGGGAGCTTTGGAGGTGAGCGGTTCTTACGCTCTTTCCGGTTCAGACCTTATCGTAGGCACCAGCACTATTTCTTCTGGAGGGACGCTAACGATTGGAGCGGGGAGGGTTTACACTTCAACTTCCACTCTTACAATTGCGGGAACGGTGGGGGGAGCGGGCACTACGAGTGTTCAACATTCAAATCTGACTACTGGCGGGACCTTGAGCTCTAATGTTAAAGCCGGCACCACGACCAGCATTAATCTCCCGGCGAGAACTTTCGGGGGGAATCTGGAGGTCGCGAGCGGGAGCACGGTGGTGGCTTCAGCGGCCACGACCACGCTTCTCGGAAACTACATCAATAACGGGACATTTACCGCAAACGGCGGAGATGTTTTGCTAAACGGAACTTCCCAGCAGACTTTGTCAGGAACTCTCTCGGAGTCTTCGGCTTTTGCCCGGCTTACCATCTTTAACACCTCCGGCACGGATGCGACCACAAGTCCTTCGATAATTTTCGCGAATGTCGCCTCCAGCACCAACACTTTCTATGCCTCTTCTTCTCCATCGGCCTCTGTTAAGCTCCGCTTTCCGGCCTCGGCCACCTCCACTTTTCAGAATCTCTATTGGGACGGAGGGGCGGCCGACACCAGAATTATGCCGCGCTCTTCCACTTCAGGAACTAGATTTGGCTTTGCCGTGCCGGGGTCGCGCCTCAAGATTTCCTATGTTGATTTTATGGACACCAATGCCTGCTCGGGCGACGCGAATCTGGATGCCACCGGCGGCACGAACCGCGATTCCGGCAATAACGGGTGCATTGATTTTACGGCTACGGCAGCAAACATTTCTTCCGCCGCCAACCAGCTTTTTGAAGTAGGCCAGGTCGACACCGCCAATTCCCAAATTACGGTGACGGGAGGCAGCGGCTCCGGGCTTATCTCGGCGACCGATTCCACCGGAGACCTGCGCATCGCCATCGCGACCTCCACTGTGGATATGCGCTTTCTGACTTCGGACACGTCGGTTACTTTCAGCGGGGTCACTAATAAAATTGACCAGACCATAACTTCTGGCAACTATGAAGGAGGCGGAAGTGTTTTCAAGGTTGACGTAACTTCTAATTTTGCGACCAATGACGAACTTACAATCTCCGGCCTTACTTTCACCAGTTTCAATTCCGCCAATGCGGTCGCGAACGGCCTTTTGCTCTATCTGAACGGGGCCAATGACATATCCGCAAACGACACGGATGATAAAACCATCGCCATCAATGGAACGCTGGCGCTTGCCGATTCCGGTTCTCCGGCAGAGCAGAACAAGCTCGGTGAAGAGGTTTCAAGCGTTACGAACGCGGAGCTTTTCTCTCTCCGGCTCACTCCGGCGGGAGAGAGCGTGAACATAACTCCCGTCATTCAGCTTTCGGACCTGGTCGGCATGGTCTGCGGGGATTTGACCACCGTGGAACTTTACGCGGATTTCGGCGCTGATGGCGGAGTTAACGGGGATGATGCGGTGGTGGGAGAGCCCTCCTGTTCCATAAGCGGCAATACCGGCTCGCTTTCTTTTTTCGCTTTCGCCACTTCCACCCCTCGGGATTACATTTTGCGCGCCAACGTGTCCAATATAGACCCGGGAGATAAAATTGCTTTTTCGCTCGCCCCTTCCAATGTCAGTGCCAACGGCGTTACTTCTTCCGAATCTATAACCACCTCCGGTTCCGATCCAACCAAACTTACGCATGTTCGTCCGTCGGGCACAAGGTTAGGCGGCGGCGGAGGCACCGGAGGCGGCAGTCCTGCCTCCGAAACTCCCCAAGGCGGCGCCACGGGAGGGAGCGGCGGTTCGGGAGCCGGTGGGGAAACACCTCCTCCGGAAACCCCGTCCGGCGGGGGAACCCAGCAGGGCGGAGGCGGGGACGTCTTTATTCCTTATACGCGCTTTCATGCCGCGGTGATTGAAGGGTTGAACGGCATATTTAACCGTTTGGAGGCCCTTGTGGAGTTTCTCGCCGATGTGATATGATGATTTTATGAATAAAAATCTAATAAATTTTGCGGATGTTTCTGAAAATAAAATGTTTGCGCCCGCGGCGGCGCTAGCTATTCTGTTTTTGGTCGCGGCCGGAGGCGCCTACTATTATTATCTTAAGTTTAACGAGCTGAAAGCCAATCCCCAGAAGATAGCCGAAAGCGAGGTGGCCGAGACTGTTAAGCGCGTTGGAGAAATAATGGTTTTGCCGGAAGGGGAGGCCCCGACCGTGGCCACGGTGGCGGATCCGGCGCGGCTCAAAGACCAGCCGTTTTTCGCGAAGGCCAAAATTGGAGACAAGGTTTTGATTTACACCAATGCCCGCAAAGCCATTTTGTATGACCCTTCCGCAAATAAAATTGTGGAGGTGGCTCCGCTCAATATCGGCCAGTAATAATATCCAATCTACCTAGATTGGATATTATGGCGGGTGTGCCGTAGCCGTCGTGCTTGAGCACGAGCGAACTTTCTGAAAGCTTTAGAGTGGCCTTCCCCGAGGCTTTTACTTTAAAGACAAGTTTTGTTAAAACCCCATCACCCTCAAAACCGCCTATTTTCCCTCCGAGTAAAGTTATTTCCCCCTCGGATTTTTCCGCTTTGGGCTTTTGAATCCAGAGATTAATCAAAGAGTTTTTTTCTCCGGATTTTACGAATTCAAGCGTTTCCGGAGAATAGAAAAGCGTTATTCCGAAAGCGTTAACCGGCTCTTCGCTCTTAACCTTTATCTCTACGGTAAATTCCCGGCCGATTTTTAATTGGCCGGAAGAAGGCGTGAGATAAAGCTGGGCCGCTTGGAGGGAGAATGGAAGAAGGGCCAAAAAGATGGGGATAAAATAGCGTTTCATAAGTGGTAGAATCGGGGTATAGCGTAGCATATGTCAGGAAAAATGGCAAGAATATTCTTTTGGAACCTAATTTTGCTTTTAATTTTCATTTCTTTCGCCTCCGCAGTTTTTGCCGACGAATTGAGTTCGTCCGGTTTTAAAGTGCTTGACCCGGTGATGTTTTCGGGAGGCTTCGCCAGCTCCACGAGCTTCCAGCTTTTCTCATCCTTTGCCGAATTGGTGCTCGGCACCTCCACTTCAGCTTCTTTTGAAGTTCGTCCCGGGTTTTTGTTCTATCCGTTTGCTTCCTCGCCGGTAGTCACGGCGACGGCGGGCGCCGGCCAAGTCTCGCTTTCCTGGTCGGCCTCCGCTGGGGTTTTGGGCTGGACGGTCTCTGGTTATAACGTGGGGCAATCTACGACTTCCGGCGGACCTTATTCCTACTCGGTTTCTTTGGGCAATGTGACGAGTTCAACTCGCACGGGGCTTTCAAACGGGACGACTTATTATTTTGTGGTCCGGGCCGAGGACGCTTTTGTAAATTCCGTCGCGACCTCAAGTGAAGTTTCGGCGACTCCGGCGGCCACGCCCGCTCCCAGCACTACTACAACCACTTCGGGAGGAGGCGGAGGAGGGGGAGGGATTATTTCAGGCGTGACGCGGATTAGTTTGAAAGGGCGCTCTTATCCCGGCGCCACGGTTACGACTTTGAAAGACGGGGCGTTTCTGGAAGCCGTACCGATTGATACTTTCGGCAATTGGCGCTTGGATAAAGATTTGGCAAGCGCGGGGACTTACACTTTTTCAATTTATTCCACAGACCGCGATAACAACCGCTCGCTCACCTTGAGTTTTACGACCTATGTCTCCTTCGGCCAGACCACGACCGTCTCCGACATCGCCACCACTCCAACCATTGTTGCGGATAAATCCGAGGTGAAATTCGGTAACGACATCAAGTTTTTCGGCTACGCCTATCCGGCCTCTGGCGTAAATGTTATTATAAATTCAGAAGAGGTCATTTACGCCACTACCTCCGCCGACAAGCTCGGTTTCTGGGATTTTATTTTCGGCTCTGGGAATCTGGAAAAAGGGGAGCACACGACCAAAAGCCAGTTTGAAACCTCTGACGGAGTGAAGTCGCCCTTTTCCGAAAGCTTGGCTTTCAGAGTGGGGGATGCGGATGTTCCGTTCGGGAAAGTGTCGCGCCTGCCTCTTCCGGCCGCTCCGGCGGCGGCGCGAAAACCCGGCGATGTCAACGGGGACGGCCGGGTTAACATTGTTGATTTCTCCATTATGCTTTTTTTCTGGAACCAGAGAAATCCTCAAAATCCGGAGGCCGATATCAACAAGGACGGCACGGTCAACCTTTTTGATTTTTCAATTATGTTATTCTGGTGGACCGGCTAGTGATTATGACCAAATTCCAAAAATTTTTTCTCCTGATCTTGTTTTCTGTTCTTTATTTTATGTTTTCCACAGATGTCCGGGCGCAGGCCTTGAATCTGAAAGCGCCAAAAACAACTTATGCCGTAGGTGAGAGCTTCCAGGTTTCGCTTACGATAGACACCGCCGGGCGCTACGTTAACACCGTGAGCGGCAAGGTAATCGTTCCGACCGACAAGTTCCAGATTCTGGACGTGCGCTACGGGAACTCCATCGTAACGTTGTGGGTGGAGCGTCCCAAGGTTGACGGCGCCAAGGGAACGATAACGTTTGCCGGAGGGGTTCCGGGCGGATTTTCCGGTTCGGCTGGGCCGATTTTAAGTTTTGGAATAAAAGCCAAAGCGGCCGGGAGCGGAACCCTGGCTCTTCAGGAAATAAAAGTTTTGCTGAACGATGGGCAGGGCACGGAACTTTCCGGCGTCAAAAGCGGCTCTTTAAAGCTCGCAATTGAGAAAGCGAAGCCGCTTCCGCTTCCCTCGCCGAAGGCAGAAGAAGAACTGGCCACTTCTACCCAAGAAGAATATGCACCGCCTCCAGACACTATTCCTCCGGAAGCTTTCGTTCCTCTAATCTCGCGCCATCCCAGCGTCTCCGGCAATAAATATTTTGTTTCGTTTTTTGCCGCGGACAAGGATTCCGGAGTTGAACGCTATGAGGTGAAAGAAATTTCGGCGCTCTGGCCGTTTGACGCGGAAGATTGGGTTCGGTCGGAAAGTCCTTATATTCTGAAAAATCAGTGGTGGCGCACCAGAGTGCTCGTTCGGGCTTATGACCAGGCGGAGAACGTGGCGGAGGCGGAAGCCATAAAGCCCTTCCATCCGCTTGTTTCCTCCGCCTTCGCGCTGCTTGCGGTTTTGGCCGGAATTTTTCTGGGGCGCTTTTTTTACAAACCTTTTCCGAAAAAAAGAGTAAAATTGAAGTCATGAGGAGGTTTCCCATTTGGCCTAAGATAGCTTTGATTTTTGGGGCGTTTTTGTGCCTGCCTCTTTTGGCGCGTGCTCAGGCGACTTTGTATATCTCTCCACAATCGGGCGCTTACCGAGTCGGCGAGCTTTTTTCCGTGCTGGTGAACGTAAATACCGGCGGCTCACCTGTTAACGCGGCCACGGGCCAGTTGAATTTTGACAATTCACGTTTGGAGATCCAAAGCATGGGTTATTCCAGCTCCGTTTTTACCATCTGGACCGATGAGCCAACTTTTTCCAACCCTGCTGGCACGGTAAGATTTTCCGGCGGACTTCCTAGCCCCGGTTTTAACGGGGCGTCGGGCGCGATTTTACGGATAACTTTCCGGCCCAAGGCGGCTGGCCAGGCACCGGTGGTTTTCGCTTCCGGCTCCGTTTTGGCGAATGACGGCCAGGGAACAAATATTCTGAATGATTTTAGGGGCGGTATTTTTACTATTCAATCTTCTTCCCAAAAAACGTTGCCTGCCGCTTCCGGAATTGCCCCCGGCGCCGCTCCACTTGTTGGCCAGTCTGCTCCAAAGCTGTTAGAGCCGCCTGTATTAACTGGCTGGCCGCCTTTTCTGATATCCGGCGAGATTCTTCAAATCAGAGGCCTGGCGATTCCAAATTTAAAGGTTTTGGTGTATGTGCAGAAAGAGACAGAAGAGCCGGTGGCCGAAGAAACCATTGCTGGTCCAGACGGAAGATTCAATTTTGTATTTCCAAAAACCGTAGGTTCAAAATTTTACAGAGTATGGGCGAAAAGTATAGCTCCAGAAGGATTGGAAAGCCCGCCATCGGATAGCGTAACCATTGAAGTAAAGCCACCTTGGTATCTCCGCGTCGGTAATGCTGCCTTGCAGTACACTACCATCATCGTCACGCTCTTGGCTCTTTTGGCTTTAGCCCTTTTGCTTATCTTCTGGCTCTGGTGGCGTTTTCGCAAGTGGCAGGCCCTGCAAGGTGCGGAGATATCCGAAGCGGAAAGGACACTCCATGATGGTTTTGAAAAACTTCGGTCCGGGTTTAGGAACTATGTTTTATATCTCACCCGAGGAAAATCGGCGGAGGGCATCAAGCGGCGGGAGATGAAAACCCAGGCGGAGCTGGAAAAAGAGTTAAAGGGAATTGAATCCGGAATTGAAAAAGAAATTGACGATATAAAAAGGCCCAAAGGGAGTAAAGAAGCCTAGTCCGCTTGAACCTAACTATATCGGATAAAGGTGAAGTAGTATTTATAATGTAATTATGGCCTCCTATTCGGTGCTCATCAAAGGCGGGATGATTGCTCGCGGCGGAAATCCGGAACGGCTGGATGTCGGCATTAAGGACGACAGGATTTGGGCGGTTGGGGATTTGTCCAGAGAAAAAGCGCCGGTAGAAATTGACGCGACGGGGCGCTATGTTTCGCCGGGCTTCATAGACCTCACTTCGCACTCCGACACCCATTGGACCTTGTTTGACCATCCCTCGCAGGAAAGTTTTTTGCGCCAGGGCGTCACCACCATTCTGGGAGGGAACTGCGGCTCTTCTTTGGCGCCATTGGTGAAAGCCGGCGATATCGCGGGCACTTTACGCTGGACGGATGCCAGCCGTAGCAATGTCAACTGGCGGAGTCTGGATGAATTTTTTTCGGAATTGTCGCGCCGTCCCATCGGCGTGAATTTCGCCACGCTGGTGGGGCATGGCACCCTGCGCCGGGGAGTCATGGGAGAGACGGCGCGAAACGCCACGCCCGATGAAATCGGGCAGATGCGTTTTCTCCTGGAGAAATCTTTCGGCGCCGGGGCTTTCGGCTTTTCAACTTCGCTGGCGTCAACCGAAGGGCTTTGGGCCGGTCCGAGCGAGCTTTCTTCGCTTTTCGCCCTGGCCGGCTCTTACGGCGTTTTGACCAAGCATCATCTCAAAGACGAGGGCAAAAACATTCTTCCCGCCGTCGTCTCTCTCATCCAGCTCGCCCGCGAGGCCGGAGCAAAGATGCATTTATCGCATTTTAAAATTTTGGGCCGCGCTTCCTGGCCGCTTTTTCACGACGTGATGCGGGTGATTGAATCCGGACGCGAGGAAGGGCTTGACCTGACGCTCGACGCTTTTCCCTATACGCGAACTGGTTCCCTTTTGCAGGCCTTTCTTCCGCCCTGGCTTTTGGAAGGGGGGCGTGAAAAAATCCTGGCTGCGCTCGGCGTTCCGGCGCGCCGCGAAGAAGTCAAATCTTATTTGAAATCCCTGACGCTTCATTACGACCGGATTACCGTGGCCTCCGTGCTCCGGGATTTTTCGCTCTTGGGCAAAACGCTTTCCCAGCTCGCCGCCGCGGCGGGACTCGAGCCGGAGGAAACCATGCTCCGGCTTTTGGAGGTGAACGACCTGAAGGTGGCGATTTTCAACGAGGTCATCTCAGCCGGGCACCTGGAGGAATTAATCAGGAAGGAATATTGCCTCGTCGCTTCGGACGGCGTGGGGTACGCCGGCGGCTTGAGTGCGCTCCCGGACCTCCCGCATCCGCGCTCTTTCGGAGCTTTTCCGCGCGCTTTTGAGCTTTTCGTGAAAGAAAAAAATATTTTGTCTTTCCCGGAGCTCATCCGCAAGATGACCGAACTTCCGGCCGCAGTTCTGGGGCTCAAGGATCGCGGAAAAATTGAAAAGGGTTTTTTCGCCGACGTGGTGATTTTTAATCCCGAGACAATCTCCAGCCCCGCCGATTATGAAAATCCGCAGCTTGGCCCC
>Ga0209542_10012808_pt1 | contig 14590 bp, 13 predicted proteins | sample RifCSPhighO2_01_FD_184028 | JGI IMG/M metagenome (GOLD analysis project Ga0209542, IMG submission 184028) | Soil microbial communities from Rifle, Colorado - Rifle CSP2_plank highO2_0.1 (SPAdes) (version 2) | ecosystem: Environmental > Terrestrial > Deep subsurface > Rock core/Sediment ...
GGAAAAAGATTTTTATCCGTCGGGCAAATCCTCGCCTGATATACGCAAACCTTCTCTTCCGATGAGTAAGTCCTTTGCTCCAGCGAAGCCCAGTGTTTTTGGAGCCATTAAGAAAATTTTTACAAAACCTGCCCGTCCCGCAGGCGGGGAAAATTTAGCCTTAAGAGAGCTTTTAAATAAAACCGTGCCGTCCAAAGCCCGCGCCGCTAGCGCCGAAGAAATGAATAAATTAAAAAATTTGATTTCAGAAAAAACTGAAGCAAAGAAAGAAGAAGTTCCAATTCCCAAGAAACCCACCACCAAAGAAGTTCCAGAGGATGTTTTAAGAAAGATTTTAGAATGACCTCTCCCTAGCCCTCTCCTTAATAAAGGAGAGGGGAAAAAAGGGGTAAGGTGAATAAAGATGGAATACATACAAGAAAAAAGAATATGTCAGAATTGTAAAAAGGACTTTATCATAGAGCCGGAGGATTTTAATTTCTATGAAAAGATAAAAGTTCCACCGCCGACATTTTGTCCAGAGTGCCGGCTTGTGGGTAAGCTAGTGGGTGCCAATGAGCGAACGCTTTATAAAAGAAAGTGCGATTTGACCAGTAAAGATATTTTTTCAATGTTTCCAGCGGATGCGCCGTTTCCGGTATACGATACGGATGCTTGGTATTCTGATAGTTGGGACCCGTATCAATACGGAATGGATTATGATTTTTCTAAGAGTTTTTTTGAACAATTTTTGGAATTGCAAAACAAGTTCCCCAGAATGTCTTTGATAAGGCAAGGCCCAGCAGTAAACAGCCCTTACACCAATAGAATTACAGAGCCTAAAAATTCATATATGGTGTTTAGAGCCAGCTACCCTGAAAATTGCTTTTTTCTTTATAACGCGTTAGATTCCCGTGATTGTTGCGATTGTATTTGGATTACAGATTGCGAGCTGTGTTATGAATGTGTTAATTGTAATAATTCATATAATTTAAAATTCTCTCAAGAATCCAAAGATTGCAGAGATTCGGCTTTTTTGTATGGCTGTCGAAATTGTTCCAATTGTGTAGGTTGCGTCAACTTGGTCAATGGTCAGTATTGCATTTTTGATCAAAAATACACCAAAGAAGAATATCTCGAAAAAATTAAAGAATTAAAATTAAATACCACAAGCGGGCTAATAAAAATGCAGGCAGAATTTGAAGAATTTAGAAAAAAATTTCCAATCAAGGCGATTGCTTCAATCAAATCAGAAAAAGTTTCTGGCAATTGGTTTGTGAATTGTAAAAATGTGCTCAACTCTTTTGATTGCAGTGAGGTGAAGGATGGAAAATATTCGTATTCAATTTTTAAAGCTGAAGACTGCATGGATTTTTTGCAATGGGGCAATAAAGCGGAGCAAATTTACAATTCCACCAATTGCGGGATAAATGTGGCTCGATTATATTTTTGCACTCAGTGTTGGGTAGGCGCCACGGATTTATATTACTGCAACACTTGCCCTGGCGCGCGAAATTGTTTTGGTTGTGCGGGGTTAAACAAAGGAGAGTACTCCATACTTAACAAAAAATATTCCAAAGAAGAATATGAAAAAATGGTGCCGAAAATAATAGAGCACATGAAAGAAATGCCTTATAAAGATACACAGGGCATGGTGTATGGTTTTGGTGAGTATTTCCCAGTTTCTTTTTCTGATTTTGCTTACAATGAAACACCGGCGCAAGATTTTTTTCCTTTGTCAAAAGAAGAAATATTGACGCAAGGATACAAATGGAAAGATCGAGAGAAGAGAAATTACGAAACTACAATTAAAGGTTTGGATCTGCCGGAAACTATTTCTGAGGTCAGCGATTCTATTTTAAACGAAGTCATAGAATGTGAGGAAAAAGACAGTCCTAATTCTCCGGGCGCTTTTCGGATTACCCAGAACGAGCTTAATTTTTATCGGAAAATGGATTTACCCTTGCCACGAGCGAGTTTTGATATCCGTCATTTGCGCCGAATGGACAAGAGACCGAAACTTAAAATAATCAAACGGAATTGCGGAAAATGCAACATTGAAGTGGATACAGTATATACCGAAGACTACGCGCCAATTATTTACTGTGAAAAATGCTATCAGCAGGAAGTTTATTAATGTGCTATGAAATGATGCGGTCGTCCTGTTTTGTATTAAGTTGTATTAATATGCTATATTACTATTTATGAATATAAAAATTTTAGACCATAAAATTGATTTAGAAGAAGTCAAAAAATTGGCAGATTTTTGGTATGGAACAATGATCAAGGGTACTGTTGATATTGAGCTTGGGCGAGTAGCCCTAGGAGGGGATTATCATATTGAGTCCTCAGAAATACTCACAAATTCTGGCTCAAAATTTGAAAATGTTTGGGGTTTTAATATTCGTTTTGAAGAAAATCAAAATGGAGTTTTGGAATTTGATTCTATGGTTAATATCAAACCAAATACTGATAATCGTTCTCGCGGAATAAACAATGAAGCAGTAATAAAAAAAGCCACAGAAATTATTTATAAACTCATTGATTTAAAATAATGGAAAAGAACTCGCTTTTTTATATGGCCAATCTTTATCCTGAAATTGGGAGACTTTTTTCTTTTTTTGATTCTGGTAAGGTTGAAGCTACACTAAATGCTCAAAAACGCTCTTTAGATATTGTAGATAAAATTTTATCTTTTAAAGATATTAAACCCGCTGGACGCGAAGAATGGAACGTAATTAAAAATTTTATTCTCGGTTACAATAAATTAGATACATACGAGAGAACTATTCTAGAAAAATATGCTGAACCTTTTTCATATAAATTTATGAATATCTATTCTAAAATTCTATAGAATAATTGAGTCTTGATTTTATTGTTGATTTTTTTTATAATACGCAAAGCGTTCGGGAGCCAGTTTAGTCAGCTTGGCTGTTAGCGTTTTTATCATTAATTGGAAATATAAATAATATGGCAGACGAAACAACCAAATGCCCAGTTTGTGGCAATGATCCATGCACATGTCCTAAACCAGAAACCCCAGAAACCCCGGAAACTCCAGCTCAGTAATTTTCAAAAAACAGCCCCTAAAAGGGCTGTTTTTTGTCGTGTCGCATTGGTTGAGTGGAAAATAGGTCAAAATTATGCTATAATATAACTATAGAAATAACAAAAATTGTAAAAAAATTATAAGATTCTTTTATATTAAACTATGCCGAAACCAAATCGAGTACAAATAATCAAATATGGCCCGCCCCCGCCGGAATTGCCTGTTTTTGGCAAGGTCAATCCCGAAGATGTTTCTTTTATTGGTCGGACAAATTATGTAGCTTCTCTTGAAGAGAAGAAGTTTGTTTTTGGCATCAAACGAATAGATCGCCGAAGGCATCTTTATATAATTGGAAAATCAGGTGTGGGAAAAACAAAACTTCTTGAATTAATGCTTCGTCAGGACATCTCATACAACCATGGTTTATGTTTGATTGACCCGCACGGCGATGTGATAGAGGCGATGCTTGATTATATACCGCGCGAACGCATTCAGGATGTTTGCATCATTGACCCGACCGATATTGATTTTCCTGCTTCCTTTAATCCGCTCGCAAATGTCGACCCAATGTTTAAATTCCAGTTGACGCAGGGGTTGATTGAAGTTTTCCAAAAACAATTCGGAGCGAACTGGACGCCACGTCTCGAACACGTTTTTCGTTTTACTTGCTTGGCCTTACTTGACTATCCGCATGCCACCATGCGTGGGATGATTTCAATGTTGACCGACAGAAATTATCGACAAAAAGTTGTGGAGTATATTACAGATGATATGGTGAAAAGATTCTTTGCCATAGAATTTGCCGATTGGTCCGAGAAATTTGACACCGATGCTATTATTCCGCTCGTCAACAAGCTTGGGCAATTCCTCTCTGACCCATTGTTACGCAATATTTTCGGGCAGAAACAAAACAAGATTGATATAAGTAAATTGATGAATGAAGAAAAAATTATTTTGATTAATCTTTCCAAAGGTCGCCTCGGCGAGGAAAATTCCTCTTTTCTTGGCTCTATCTTTTTGACGAAAATCAAACAAGCGGGTATGGAGCGTGCCGCGATTCCGGAAGAGCAACGCAAAGATTTTTATATCTATGTAGATGAGTTTCAAAACGTGGTGACGCAAACTTTTGAAAACATTTTATCAGAGGCGAGAAAATACGGGCTTAATCTTACCATGGCCCATCAATATGTCGGACAAATTATTGCCAGAGTTCACCAGGCGGTGCTCGGCAATTGCGGCAGCATTATTACTTTTCGGGTAGGTGGCGAGGACGCGGTTAAATTGAAACCGGAGTTTGCGCCGCTCTTTGATGTGAAAGATATGATCAACCTTGCGGTCGCGGAATTTTATATCAAAATGACGATTGACGGAGAATCCTATGATCCATTTTCGGCAGAAACTCTTCGGGTCCTTCCGCCGACCCATCCGTCGTGTAGAGAAGAAATTATAGAGGCATCTCGCGCAAAATATTCTATATCCAAAGATGACGCGGCGAAACTCATCGCGGAGGAAGAGGCGACGATAATCCGAAGCGCGGAAGAAAAAGCGATAATTGAAGGAAAAGGCAAAAAAAGAGGAAGAGATAGGGGTGAGGAAGTTGAGGAGGGTAAAACAGAAGAAATAGAAAAAGAAAAAACTTCACAAGAAGGAGAGCCCATGATATGATAGTCAATTAAAAATTACGAATTAAAAATGCAAAAAGATTATTACGAAATTCTAGGAGTAAATAAGGGTGCTTCCAAAGAGGAAATTAAAAAGGCCTTTTATAAATTAGCGCACAAATACCATCCCGATAAAGGGGGAGGCGACGAAACAAAATTCAAACAAGTTAATGAGGCCTATCAAGTGCTTTCGGATGACGCCAAACGTTCCAAATACGACCAATTTGGAACTGCCGACGGCGCGAATTACGGAGGTTTTTCCGCCGAAGGCGGACCAACCTCTGGCTGGGATTTTTCCGGGTTCCAGCAGGGCGGAGCCGATTTCGATTTTGGAAATCTGAATGACATCTTCAGCGATTTTTTCGGAGGTGGAATGGGCGGGGGAAGACAACAGGCGAGAAGAGGAAGAGATATTTCCACTGAAATTCAAATTTCTTTTGCGGATTCTATTTTTGGTGTAAATAGAAAAGTATTAATTACTAAAACATCCAAATGTTTAACTTGTAATGGTTCTGGCGCAAAAGTTGGTTCAAAGATGGAAACTTGTAAACATTGCAATGGTCAAGGAAAAATTCGCGAACAAAAGAGAACAATTTTCGGAACTATTGCCAATACAAAAATTTGCGATGCTTGTTTAGGCGCGGGTGAAGTGCCACATGAATTGTGTGAAAAATGTAAAGGCAAAGGAGTGCTTCGTCGTGAAGAAGAAGTTTCAATTGTTATTCCAGCAGGCATTCGCGATGGTGAAATGGTTCGCATGTCGGGCTACGGAGAAGCGATTTCGAAAGGAACAGCTGGGGATTTGTATATAAAAATAAATGTGACACCACATCTGGTATTTAAACGTGAGGGCAATGATTTGGTAATGAATTTAAATTTGAAACTATCTGATGCGCTTTTGGGTACAAAATATTCTATTCAGACTCTTGACGGAGAAATCGAAGTGACGATTCCGGAAGGCGTCACCATTAATGAAATTCTTCGCGTGCGTGGCAAGGGCGTACCGATGTCTAAAAGTAAACGTGGAGACTTGCTAATCAAGCTTCACATTAAACTCCCAAGTAAACTTTCTCGTAAATCCCGCGAAATTATTGAAGAATTAAAGAAAGAGGGAATATAATATCTCTAATTCGCGCGAATGGGCGAATAGTCAAAATATGAAAAGCGGAACAAAAAATTGTCAGAACTGCAAAAAGGACTTTGTCATAGAGCCAAAGGATTTTGACTTTTACGAAAAAATAAAAGTCCCTCCACCGACTTTTTGTCCGGAGTGCAGGACGGTTAGACGTTTTATTTGGCGCAATGAAATGTCTATGTACCATCGTACGTGTTTAGCCAATAAACATGTCGAAAAAATTGTCTCTATTTATTCGCAAGACAGTTTAATCCCAGTTTATGATTATAAATATTGGTGGTCTGATGAATGGGATCCGCTATCATATGGACGTATTTATGATTTTAATATTTCATTTTTTAACCAGTGGGGAGAACTCAATAAAATTTTTCCCCATGTCGCAATGTCAAATTCACGTGCAGAAAATAGCGAATATTGTAATGTGAATGATAAAAGCAAGAATTGTTATCTTATGTCTGCGGCATATGAAAACGAACGAGTGGCTTATGCAAACAGAATTTCGTATTCGAAGGATACTCAAGATTCTTATATTGTGCACAAATGTGAATTATGTTATGAAATTGTCAATTGCGAGAGTTCTTTTAGACTTTTATTTAGTAATAATTGCAGGGAATGTTTAGATTCTGCGTTTCTCTACGATTGTCGCGATTGTTCAAATTGTCTTGGTTGTATTAATTTACGAAATAAATCTTATTATATTTTTAATAAACAATACACTAAGGAAGAATACAAAAAGGAATTAGAAAAATATAATTTGTCGGCTACAACTGGTATTCTAAATTTTACCAAACTTTTTAGACAATATAGAAAAAAACAAATTTATCGTTATGCGCAAATAATTTCTTCAGTTAATTCGACTGGGGACAACTTAGTCAATTCAAAAAACTCGCATTACTGTTTTGATCTTAAGGATATTGAAGATTGTAAGTTCTCATCCTGGGGAGGTTTTGTTTTAAGAGATTCATATGATGCTGCTCCAGGGACAGGGGATTATTCAGAATTATTATATGACTGCTTCGATATGGTTAAGAATTCACAGATATATTTTTCTAGTGTTGTATATGACTCGCATAATATACAGTATAGTTTTAACTGTTATAATTCCTCAAATTTGTTTGGTTGTATCGGTCTAAGAAAGAAATCCTACTGCATCCTTAATAAACAATACACCAAAGAAGAATACGAAGAACTCGTCTCCAAAATTATTGAGCACATGAACGATATGCCCTACATAGACAGTAAAGGCAGAATCTACAAATACGGAGAATTTTTTCCGTCAGAATTAAGCCCATTCTGTTACAACGAAACCATAGCTCAAGAATACTTTCCCTTAACAAAAGAAGAAGCTATTAAACAAGGGTATAAATGGAAAGACAGAGAAAAAAGAAACTATCAAATAGATATTAAAAATGAAAACATTCCTGATAATATCGAGGAAACAGATGATTCAATTATAGGTAAAGTTCTAGAATGTGAGCATAAGGGCACTTGCAACGAACAATGCACCGAAGCCTTCAAAATCATTCCTGCTGAACTGCAATTCTATCAAAGAATGAATCTACCGATACCGCATCTCTGTCCCAACTGCAGACACTACCAAAGATTAAAACAACGCAACCCTTTGAAACTCTGGCACAGAACTTGTATGTGCGACAAAGAGAACCATACCCACAAAGGGAAGTGTGAAGTAGAATTTGAGACTTCCTATGCACCAAAACGTCCGGAAATTGTTTATTGCGAAAAATGTTATCAACAAGAAGTGTATTAACTGTATGACATTTTGCAAAATTACGTAATGATGATAAAATTAAAAATATGAGTTTGCAATATAAAAAAATTGAGAAAATAGTAAAAAGTTTTGCAAATCATAGAAGATTACAGGTTTTAGAACTTTTAGCGAAAACTCCAAACTTGTCCGTGGACGATATATCTCAAAATCTTAATGTTAACTTTGTGACCATTGCTGACCATGTGCGGAAGTTATCTGATGCTGGCTTGGTTGAGAAGAAATATAAAGGTCGTTTTGTAATTCATACAATTACGAACAGAGGAAAGTCTATTCTGTCATTTTGCAAAATGTTGTAATAATCAAAGATTTATGTTTCCAGAAAAAATAATAATTATCGGAGTTCTAATAAATTTACTTTGTTCATTTTGGTATATAAAAAATGTATTAAAAGGAGATACGAGGCCGAATCCTGTTTCTTGGTTTATTTGGTCTTTGGCGCCATTTATCGGAGTATTTTTACAATTGAAAGCAGGAGCCGGATGGTCTGTGATGGGAGTATTTATGGCTGGTTTTGCGCCATTTTTGGTGGTAATCTTTTCTTTGCTAAAAAAAAATGCTTTTTGGAAAATACAGCTATTTGATATAGTTTGTGGAATTTTTTCTATTTTAGCTTTGGTTATTTATGTAATGACCAGTAACTTGTGGATATCCATTCTTTTTGCCATTGCCAGCGATTTTCTAGCCTATATTCCAACGTTTATTAAAACCTGGAAAAATCCAGAAACCGAAACAAGTTCTATATACTTAGGAGGAATAATAAATAATTTTATTTCCTTACTAATTATCAAAAATTGGACCTTCGCAATATATTCTTTTCCAATATATCTAATTCTCGCGAATATTGTTGAAATTTATTTTATTTACCGGAAGAAAATTACTTCCCGTTTTTCATTCTAAATTTGTGTGCCATTATTCTGTAGCAGATAAGTGCGGCACCGAATTCGGTAAGTACTGAGTCTCTCTGGGGAGAGACTTCTACGATATCAGCGCCTACCAATCTTTTTTTGTCGATAGCCCTTTCGATTAAATCTAATCCGTAATGCCAATCAAGTCCTCCTTGTACTGGGGTGCCAGTGCCAGGCATGTGCGCTGGGTCAAAACCATCTACATCAACTGTAATGTAGACATTTTTTGTTTTTATTGAGGCGATAATTTCTTCAATTGAGATAGGTCTATTTTTCCATTCAAAAACGGTTATGGTTTTTTTATTTTTTTGCCAATATTCATATTCGTATTTTGAATACGTTCTGATGCCTACTTGGACAATGGGGAAGCCGAGTTCGTGTACTCTACGCATTGCACAGGAATGAGCATACTTCTCCTTTTTATTACTATAATCGCTGTCGTCGTCACGAAGGTCTTGGTGCGCATCTATTTGTAAGATTGTAATGTCTTTAGGATTTTCTACCTTTGCGATTGCGGAAAGTGCTCCGAGGGATACTGTGTGTTCACCTCCTAACATAATTATAAATTTATCGTCTTTAAATAATTTTTGATATTCTGCGCTAATTTTTTCAGCTGCTTTTTGCGGAATAAGTTTTCCAATGCCAGCAACTTCTTTGTGAGCTGTTCTAATCATTTTTGCTGGTTCATAGTGTAGATTAACGTCAAAAAGTTCTAGATTATTGTCTAGTACTTCAATTATTTTTTTAGGAGCTCTAGCTGTGCCTCCCATAAAAGAGACACTGTGCTCGTACGGAGCACTTAAAATAACCATGTCTGCTTTTTTTATATCTTTTGTGTTTACAATTCTATCTATCATAATTATTTTTTATTAATTTTTTAAAATCTTCGAACCTTGTGGAGTATCTTTAATATCATATCCCATGGAATTTATTTTATCGCGCAATTTGTCTGATTTTTTAAAATCCTTATCTTTGCGAGCCTGCTCACGTTCGTTCGCGAGTTTTAAAATATTTTCAGGAATGCTGATTCTCTTTGCTTCTTTTATATTTTCAAAACCGAGCCCGAGCACCTTATCAAAATCTAAAATAGTAGCTTTCTTGTCTTTGTCTGACATATTTTCATCTTTTACTACATCCCAAAGAAGTGTTAATGCTCTTGGTGTGTCTAGGTCGTCTTCGATATATTCTTTGAACTTATTTTGGTATTCCTTGTGAACGTGCCCAATATCATTTCCAAGCCCTAAATAAAGGCCGTAAAGGCGTTTTAAGGCTGTTTCTGCACCCTCTAGGGCTGAGTAGTTAAAATTCATTTTGGTGCGGTAGTGAGCCATTAAAAGCCAAAAACGGTAGGCAAGGGGAGCTATACCTTTTTCGACGATACTTCCCAGTTTTAAAAAGTTTCTATCAGACTTAGCCATTTTTACACCCCCAAAATCCACGTGTTCATTGTGCATCCAAAACCTAACTGAAGGCTTTTTCCCCGTTGCGCATTCACTCTGGGCTATCTCATTGGTATGGTGTATAGAAATATGGTCTATGCCCCCGGTATGAATATCAAACTGTTCGCCGAGAAAATGCATACTCATGGCCGAGCATTCAATGTGCCAACCTGGAAAACCTTTTCCTAATTCTAAATCAAAACCGATTTTGTCATCAAATTTCCAAAGTACAAAATCTTCCGGATTTTTTTTCTCAGGATTTTCAGCAATTCTGTTTTTTGATTCTTCTCTTTTGGCAATACCTCCTCTCAATATTCCATAGTCGGGCATTTTAGAAATATCAAAATAAATTCCATCGCTGATTTTGTATGTATATCCCTTTTCTTCTAATCTTTTTATCAAATCCACATCTTCTTTTATATAGTCACTGGCAAAATACATCCCGCTCGGCATTTTTACATTAAGTAAGTGCAGATCTTTTTTAAAACTTTCTGCATAAAATTCTGCAAGCTCCCGCATATTTTTTAATGTCAATTCTTTTCCTTCTCGCAAAAGTCCCTTGGTCATTTTATCTTCACCTGAATCTGCATCGCTCGTTAAGTGTCCTACATCAGTAATATTCATTATCTGTTTTAATTTTAAGCCGTCATATCTAAGAGTACGGCATAATATATCTGTAAAAACATAAGCGCGCAAGTTGCCTATGTGAGCATAGTCGTAGACCGTTGGTCCGCAACTATACATCCGGACTTCTTTTGGATTAATGGGTAAGAAAATTTCTTTTTTGCGCGTCAGAGTGTTATAAAACTGCATTTTGTTTAAGCTCATTTCTATAAATTGAGATAAGAGTGTACAGCAAGCTCACCGTTAACGGCCCTATTAAAATGCCGACTGGTCCCAGAAGCGAGATTCCGCCGAGTACGGAAAAAAGAATCAAAAGCGGAGGGATATTCGTTTTTCCGCCAATTACCAGCGGACTCAAAAAATTATCAATCATTCCCACTATCACGATTGCCCAAATCAAAAGACCGATAGCCGAGGCGATATTTCCCGTGGCAAAAAGAAAAATAATTGCGGGAATTGAAACAAGAGAAGTCCCAATCGTGGGCAGAAGCGAAGATACGGCGGCCACCACTCCCCATAGCGCGGGATTCGGGACATTAAACAGCCAGAGTCCGATTCCCATAAGTATTCCCTGAAGAACGGCTATAAAAAAATATCCCCTTATCACAGCATTGACGGAAAATATCAGTCTGGAAATTATCTTTTCGTCCTCCTTGTCTCCGAGCGGGCTAAGCATCACGACAGCTTTTCTCCATCTTGTTCCATCTTTCAGAAAATAAAAAATTATTAGAAGTATCAATAAAAAGGAAAAAGAGGCGGAGAGCATGGCGCTAAATATATTGGCTATGTTTTTTGATATATAAGAAATAAGATCAGTTATTTTCTGATTAATATCAAAACTTATTGCTTCAGGCAAGATGTTGTTGACTTTGCTTTCTATCAAATTTAAGAATGGCTCGGCGTTCCCGTCATTTACAATCAAATAATAAACATTTTGGCTTTGATTAAAAACCATAACACCGATGCCCAAAATTGGACCCCATAAAACTATTGTGAAAAGAAATACAGTCAATAACGCAGAAAGCCAGCTGGGCAATTTTCTGCCATTGAGCCATTCATACACGGGATAAAGCACGATGGAAAAAGAAATTCCAAGCACCAAGACTACCCAAAAAGGGCGAAAAATAAAAAAAGTAAAAACAAAGGTGGCGAACAATAACCCGAAGAAAAAATACTTCTCTATAATTTTTGTTTGCATCATATAAGCGTTATTATAGCAGAAGGTTGCCTTTTTGTGAAATATCATATAATATAAGCCAATATGAAGAAGGGGGAATTTGCAGTAATAGCTACAGGCGGCAAGCAATACAAAGTCTCCGAGGGGGGTCTTGTTTCTATTGAGAAAATAAAGGCAAAAGGAATTGAGTATAAAAAAGGAGATAAGCTTTCCTTCGATAAAGTTTTGCTAGTGGATGATGGTAAAGATACGACCATAGGTACACCTTACATAAAAGGCGCGAAAGTGGATGCAGAAATTGTAGAAATCGGTCGTTCTCGAAAAGTGATGGTTGTAAAATATAAACAAAAATCTCGTTATCTAAAGCGTAACGGCCACCGCCAGCCATTTTTCAAAGTAAAAATTACTTCTATCAATTAAAAAATCCCCTGAGCATAGTCGAATGGGGATTTTTTGTAATTTGTATTAAAAAACAAAATACTCCAGAGGGTGTGACCCCTCCGGAGTATTGCGTTCATTGCTGAACGGGATGATTTTAGATCTCGGTCAAGCGCTTTTCCTGATCGAACCGCAGAGTGGCGTAGATCAAAGGATTACGCAGAGCGAGGATCTGGAGTGCCGCGAGCACGGCGTTCGCGGGGTTGAGCACGGTCATGACCGGCACGTTACTCGGCATGCGGAGCGATGACCATACATCTTCCGGAAATTTTTTGTAGCTCGCCGGCACGGTGATCACCGGTACCGTGGCATTGGCCGCGAGGGTTGGACCAGCGCCGTTGCTCATGCCGACATAGGCGAGGAGTACGCTGTCTGGAACCTCCGAGATGAGCCGCTGAAGCATCCGATAGGCACGCGCTGGTTGTTTGTGCATGGAGCAGGTGACTTCGCTGGTTTTGAGCTCGTACCCTGGGATCAGCTTCCGGAGCGGCCCGTGAAAGAGGTTGAAGTCGTCTTTGTCCGAGCCACGCCAGAGGATGAGTTGTTGGTGCGGGAGAGAAAATCGGCTGGTCAACTCGGCAACTTGTTGGTACTTGGACGTCACTTCGTTCAGGTCACCGCCATCGCGGTAGACCTGTTTATCGATGTAGCCACCGGAGGCGTCCATGACTCTCCAGGAGTCGTTGTCAATCACGTCGGCAAGCATAAGCACGCCGTTGGGACTGAGGCCGAACTCCACCTTGAAATCGACGAGCTTTCTTCCCTGGAGTTGCCAGGCCTTCTCGAGAATGAGAAAAGTCGTCTTCGCGCAGGTTCCCATGATTTCCCGGAGAACTCTCTCATTGCCCCTGCTTTCCACTTCTTCCCCAGGAAGCACCAAAAATGGCTGTGCTGGCGTTTGGGGGAGGTTGGGTTGCTTCGGGTTGTAGAGGTGGACCAGGTTCTCGGCCGCGTCGTAGATCATGAGCGGGTCGTCGCAGACGAGCTCATGGTTCTTCCATTTCTTTCCGCTGGTTTTGAGATAGAACTCAAGGACGAGTTGCGGAAAAATGTGGCCCTTTGCCAGGTGTGGCGCACGCTTCAGGTAGGAGCCGTGCGCTTCACGTCGAACCACGACCTCGTAGGGTAGCATCGCGCATTTCGGTGCCGTGAATCCGTAGGCGGGAATGTCCGAGGATGCGAATTCTTCCTCAAAGGCCACGGGAATACCGCAGTCTTTGAGAAGACGGAACACGTTGCAGGTTGTTTGATTGGCGAGTTTTGCCTTGCCGTCAATGATGTCGTGCTTGGCGCCGTCGCCAGCGGTAATGTCGTCCTTGGAGACAACGATGACCCTTGCGAGTCCGTCGGTCATCTCAAAGATCCGTTTTGTCTTGCCCTCGGCAATGGGGGGGAAGGAAAGAGCCTCTTCTGGTATTCCCATGATTGTACCCCTTTCTTTTCAACGAACGATACGGAAAGCCGTATCAGCTTTTGGGAGTTATTCCCAGTTTTTTATTCCAGTCAAAATATGACACAAATAACTAAAATAGTAAAGAAAAATTTGGCGTTGCTTTTTATGTGTTTTGGTATAGTCTGAATTTGGGTCTACAAAAACGTATTCGCCCTTTGACATATATATTCTAACCCCTTGAAAGGAGCTGCCCATGTCAAACTTAGCACTTCCCGGAAATCCTCGTTACCAACCAAAGGATCTTCAAAAACACTTTGGGTACGATAATCTATTTCGTACTGTGGCCGACGTGGAGATCGCAACAATCATAACACTGGCAGAAATCGGGATTATTCCCAAAGCCGACGTCGACCTACTTACTCCGGCGGTTGAACAAGAACTTCGCGCGATACAAACGAGCGAGGTCGATGACATCGAGCGAAAAGTAACTAAGCACGACATTCGTGCCTGGGTGCGAATCGCCCAGAGCAAAATGGAACCCAGTCTTCGTCGTTGGGTCCATGTGCCGCTTACGAGTTATGATGCGCTTGACACTGCACGTGCCGTGCAGTTTGTGCAGGCTCACAACAATGTGGTGAGAAGGCTCACTAACAAAGTTATCGGGCATTTTGCGGAGCAAGTTTACCGTTTTGCTGACCAGCCTCAGATTGGCCGAACGCACGGCCAACACGCTCTTCCCATCACGGTTGGTTTCTGGTTCGCGACGATTCTCAATCGGATTGTTACAAACATTCAAAGCGCTAGTGCTGCTGCGGAAAAACTGGTTGGAAAAATCTCGGGTGCCGTGGGCGTGTACAATGCCCAGGTTGGTCTTGGCATCTCCGCTCGTTGCGGAAGCAAGACCTTCGAAGAACGAGTGCTCGAGAAGTTGGGTCTTAAGCCCGCGCCGATCAGCACGCAGATTCTCCCACCGGAGCCACTTGCGGACTACTTGTTTGCTT
>Ga0209542_10012810_pt1 | contig 14589 bp, 20 predicted proteins | sample RifCSPhighO2_01_FD_184028 | JGI IMG/M metagenome (GOLD analysis project Ga0209542, IMG submission 184028) | Soil microbial communities from Rifle, Colorado - Rifle CSP2_plank highO2_0.1 (SPAdes) (version 2) | ecosystem: Environmental > Terrestrial > Deep subsurface > Rock core/Sediment ...
TTTGGCGATGGAACAATAGTTATCTCTAAAAAATCTCCTTCTTCATCATAATAAATATCTATTCCACCTTTCATTTTATACTTCTCATAAAATGTGCTGTTAAAACAAAACCATCGCCGTTTAAATAGTTTATTACAACACATAAATATCTCTTTGGTTTTTTAGAATGTTTGTAAAATTTATAAAAATATTTGATTGATTCATTAAAATCATCTTCAAGAATTTTATCAGGTTTTTCCAGAGTTTCTTTTATTAATCTCCTTTTATCTTCCATAGAAATCACTTATATGCTTCAGTAACTATCAATCATTTCTTTTGCATTAAACTAATGAGATTTTGATAATTCTACCTTATAAATCTTACCCTCTACATACGATTTTACAATTGTAGCGGGTAATCTACGCATTCTCTCAATCCTCTTGCCTATAAACAACCCTCTCTTCCCAAACAAAAAATAAAGATTTATAAGGACTTAATAGCTATAGCTATTATGTCTATAAAATTAAAAAATCTACTATAAAAAATGAAAAAGAAAACTATCTTGACCAACAGGGAAATTGATGTAATCAACAAGAAGCTGAATAACAAGAGACTAAACCAGCAGGATTCAAATTATCTTAGCAAGTATGTAAGGCCAAAACTAAGAGAAATAGCTTCTATAAACGCAGAGGCTTTATTAAAAAGACTAGAATACAATCAGAAATCAAGATCAATAGAGAGGAAAATAAGAAAATTAATCCTGGATAATTTAAAAGATATATATGCTATAGTCTTATACGGCTCAGCAATACAAACAAACTATAAAAATTATAATGATATTGATGTTTTGGTTATAACAAAAAGGAAAAGTTGGGGAAAATCAAGGGAAAAATATGGAATTATAAATTTGTTGAAGGAAAATGCACAAAAAATTGGATTAAATTTAGACATTCAAATTATTGATAAATCTTCCTTTTATATTCAGTATCCTAATAATGCTTCATTGATTTACCAGCTAAAAGACAGCCGCATGATTTATGGTAAGATTAAACTGCCAAAAGAAATAGAACTATCAAAAATTTATCTGCGAATGAAACTTGACTGGAGCGATATGGTTGATGAAAATTCAGAAGGTGAAGAAATATATCATGCAATAAGAAATGCTGTTTTAGTTAAACTTTTATTAAATAGAATTGTTGATAATAACCTTCTTTATAAAGAATTAGTCAAAGAAATTGGAAACAATTTATTAGCAAGGCTAAAATATAATAAAGCCTCAAAAATAGAAAAAAGAATTGCCATTAATTATCTGCAGGATTTGGCTGAATCAACAAGGAAAGAAATAATTAACTCAAAATGGGAAAAAATGAAATTATCAAATCTCTAAGCAAGGTAATTGCAAACATCTCTTTGCATAAATTGATAGTTATACATACAAAAAAACCTGAATCAATTCATTTCTTGGAATCAGAAATAGTTGAATATAGGAATGTAGCCCAAACAAAGGCGCAGGAATTTAACTGGAATGATTATGAAAAAGAGAAAATCCAAACATTATCACTAAAAATATTATTGAAATTGAAGAAAAAGAAATATACTGATATAGAATTTTCTATTAAAGAGGCAGAGAAGATAATATTAGAAACAATAGAAGATTTGATTGGTTAGACTGGATAAACTTAATGTTCTATATCCTCAGCCCCCTAACTCCAACTTCTCCAACATTCAACACAAACCACCCCCTCATCTTTTCTCTTCCCTCTTTCTTCTGACCTTATCTCTTCTCTTTTCCCCCTCTTACCTCTTCTCTTTTCCTTATCATATTAGCCAGTTGAATTATAGAAAAGGTTAAAAAATATTAAGCAATTTTGAGTATTCAATATCAGATGATTTAAGGATAAAAAAAATTACAGTTCTTATGAGGGAAAAAGAATATCTTTGGATTACATATCTGAAAGAAAAAAAGAAATTCTGAAAATAATAAAAAAATTAAAGGATTTTATTGAAAATTCCAACTTATAAAACTTATTCTACATCAGCAATTCATGAATGCCTTTGAAATGATTTGCCAGTTTTTTGCCCTTATCTGTGAGATTTATTATCTTTTTTCTTCCCTCTTTTTCTGCTGTTATCAAGCCTAATTTTTCAAATTCTTTCATTATCTTGACTATATGGGCATAGGTTGTATCAATCTCTTTTGCAATCTTGCTGGAATATTTATTTCCTCTTTCAATAACATCAGAAATCTGGACCAGTGCAAGTGCAGGTTTATTTCTCAGGAATAAATCAGTTCCGTTTTTTACCATCCTAAATCATACAACTAATAGCTCTATATATATGTTTTGTTATATATTAATTAAAATATACTTTGAATTTTATATAATAATTCATTTAATCAAAAAAACTCTGTATTTGCTTTGAGTTTTTAGGATGCAAGAAAAAACTTTTATGGTTCCCAAAAAAATCTTAGAAAAGATTTTTAGGGCCCAGAAAATTAAGAATTTTCTTGGTTTCTGCACAGAAAATCATAGATTTTCTTGTGATCCAAAATCTAAAACAGCAAAGCTAAAACCCCATTCTAAAGAATATGGTTTTAGATTTATGGACATAATATAAATTCTAATTAGAATTGATCTTAAAGTCAATTGGAAAGTCAATCTTGAATTTTCTTAATAATTCCTGTAGTATCTGCGTTCTTTTGCTAAAACTAACAATGCCAATACTTTTGATTTCATTTGTATTTTCATCTTTTCTTACAAATATCCCTTTTTGAGGTTCATCAGCATAACATTCTGTCTGATCCCCAAAGAATACTTCTATGAAATCCGCTTCTTTATCATAATGAATATCATATGTTTTTACCATTTTATGTTTTTTGTAGCATAAGCTGTTAATACATATCCTGTACCATTTAAATAGTTTATTACAACACATAAATATCTCTTTGGTTTTTTAGAATGTTTATAAAATTTATAAAAATATTTTATTGATTCATTAAAATCATCCTCAAGAATTTTATCAGGTTTTTCTAATGTTTCTTTGATTGATTCCCATTCCTCAACCTCTGGATGTTTCTTTCTAATATGTGTCCATCTCTCCTTTGTTAATCTTGTCTTTATTCCCTTTTTATTAATTATTTCAAAAATAGTCATTAAAATAATAATTAATACCTTTTATTAAAAGTTTCTAAACAGAGAAGTAAACTAAAAAATTCTTTTAAAACAACATAGGATTAAATTCTACCTACATACATGAGAGACCAGCCTATGGGTGATGCATATTTGCTATCACCATTTACAAATATTATCAAGCTTTTTATAGGATCATAATTCATAATTGATTTTTTAATATCTTTATTTAGATTCTCTTGAGAATTCTGTGTTATTTGCACAAAGGTTGTAAGAAAAAAATCTCTTTTGCTCTTTATTGCCTCTATCATATTCTCCTTTAATTCACTAATTTCATCATCATAGTCATTTGGGTGTGCATGTTCATAAAAATCTATCAAACCGCGAATTTCAGCAAACATCTCATAAGTTGTGAGAGTTATTTCATGGTCATATGTCATGCAGTCTTCCCATCCTTGAGGTTTCCCCCCTCTAATAATCATCTGCTCATCAATAATATCCTTTAATTGCTTTACTTTATTTTTTATCCTTCCCTTTATGTATTTTTGATCTGTTCTGCTCATGTTTTTATCATATATTCCCTTATATTTAAGATTTTCTTTGCTTCAGGCATATAATAATTCCATCATATAAATATTCAAAAAGTCTGGAATAAAGATTTTTTAATGAGATTTAGAATTCCGCGGCTTGATAGGACTTATAGGCAGGCTCTTTTAGTGCAGCAAGACCAGGAAAGAATAGAGGATATATCTGTAATAGAGAGGATATTAAAAAACAGAGGATACAATACAACAATAATAGGTGTTGGAGAATGCACCAAAAGGAATGTTTTATCAGGCATAGAACAATTAATTGAAAGAAGCAAGAAAGATTCCAGGAGTTTATTTTATTATACAGGACATGGCAGTGAAATGCCAGGATATACTAATGGAATAAGCATGAATAAAGGAAATAATGAATTTGACCCTTGGGACAGAAGGATATTGCCTTATTCCCTGTTGAGAAGATTGGGAAAAGTTAAAGGCAAGAAAGCAATAATCATTGATTCATGCCTGAGTGGGGAATTTGTGGAAAATGCAATCAAATATTCTGATGAGATATTAATCAGGGACTATGTGATAATTACTTCTACTACAAAAGACGGATATACTATTTGTTCTAAATGGGATTTGCATGATAATCATCCACTCAGAGATAAAAAAATTGGGTTGGTTACTCATTGGATGTATGAGTCCGCCAGAAGAGTTAAAAGGCTTAATTTAGCAGAGGCTCAACTTGGTAAGTATTCTGTCAAATTTCCGGAAAAAGTACATATAGAAAATGAAAATTCAGATTATAGTAAAATAAAATTGCAAATGCAAAGAACAGGGGATGCAGATTTCTTTTTATGATCAAAAAAACTCTGTATTTGTTTTGAGTTTTTAGGATGCAAGAAAATTTATTCAATTTTCTGCACGGAAAATCCTAGATTTTCCTGTGATCCAAAACTTAAAATTTCAACTTTACTACCTTATTCTAAAGAATAGGGTTTTAAGTTTATGGACATAAATAGCTATCCAATATTTTATAAATTACCTCTCAATTAATTATTGATATGTTCAATAACTATTCGCCCACAGAAAAAAAAGAGTTTGCTAGAAAATTTATTTCTTATACAATCCTAGCAATTATATTAAGTTTCTTTGTTTATTATATTTACACTCATTTCTCTGATTTTAAAGCTCTTTTGAATATTAATCCCTTATGGATTTTTCCAATCGCCATTATTTTCTTATGTTCAACAGTTGTTAACGGTGTGATTTTTAAGACTATCATGATTCCTTTTCATGTAACCCTCAAGCCAAAAGAATGGTATGGATTGTCCATTGTGACCTCATTCTATAACCTCATAACTCCATTCAGAGGAGGGGCAGTTGCCAGGGCAGTATATCTGAAAAAACATCATAGTTTTAGCTACACTAATTTCATAGCAACAATGCTCGGAGTTTATGTAATACAATTTTTCATAATAACTCTCGTTGGCATGATTAATCTGTATTTTATCTATAAATATCATAATGTTTTTAGTCTTCCTGTTTTTATTATCCTATTTTGCATATTTGCAATTCTAACCTCAGTAATATTTTTTAATGTAAGATTTCCTTTTTCTCTAAATCCTATCCTGAACAAATTATTTGAAATAGGAAATGGATGGAATATTGTAAGAAACAATGAAAAGATATTATTTGTTTCAATTGTTGCTATTATAATACAACTTATGCTTGGGGTGTCAGGTACAATGATTATTTATACTGCTATTGGAATCAAATTAACTGTTGTTCAGGCTTTGTTTTTGGTTACAATCTCATCATTAGCAGGCCTTGTATCAATAACCCCTGGTAACTTGGGTTTTGCAGAGGCTGTTTCAGTTCTTTCTGCATTAGTTTTAGGAATAAGTCCAGTTCAGTCCTTATCAGCATCAATCGTAAATAGAGCAATAAGCACAATAATATTTTTTATCCTGGGTCCTATTTTTTCCTATATATTATTGAGAAAAAAAGATTATTGATTTTAGAAATCACAATCCTTAAATATATTATTTCCTTAAAAAGACAATGGCAGCAGCAATGGAAGATCGCATTAGACAAAGGAATGAAGAAAAAGTAAGATTTGAAAGAACGCTTGAAGAAATGGGTTTTGAAAGGTTGAACCATATTAAATTTTCTGGAAAATCTCATGATGATAATAAATCTAATGGAAATGGCAGTAAAAATAATAGTATTCGGGGATTTACAACAAATAATGGTTACGATTTAGAATTGTACACACAAACTTTTATTAGAGACCCGCAAAATCAATATTCAAACAAGCCCAAAATATGTCTAGAGTTACAAATATGCGAGGGTATAGGGTCAGTAATATCAATACATTCAATTCCATGGATGCCGCATTATTCCTTGAATGTTCCAGGTACAATAAATAGAAAAGAGGTATTAAAACTGCTTAGAGAATATATAAAAACATCCAAGTTATAATTATCTTGTAGAATGAATATCTTCCAAATTAAACTCACTTTTACCCTTAAATAATTCACTTAATTTATCAAGATTATTAAGGATAATTTTTCTTCTCATTACTACCCCTTTTTCCAGAAATTTTTTTGTTTCTATAGATTCATTATTTGGATTTAAGGAATTATAGAATTTAGTCAGTGCTAAAGCCTGATTTCCTTTTTCCAAAAGAGAAAGAAGATGTTCATGGTCAAGACGTGAGTAATCAGCTAAATCTACTGGAAACCCTTCCAATAAATGATACATCTCCATGTCTTGATGTATTTCTTCGCACTTATTTTCTATTTCTGTTCTTAATAAAACTTCAAGATTATCATAACCATTATAACTTACTTCCATTTTTATCTCAATTAAGCGCTCTCGCTCAAAACCTTGTCTAAACTTTTCATTTTTAATGTTCTCTTTCTTCTTTCATTAAAATTATTTCTTTGATTATAATGTTGGGATTGATCATCCTCAATTAAATAATCAGGTTTTCCAAGAACTTGATAAATCCTTTCTTTTGTTTTTTCACTTGGAAGGTAACTCCCAGAAATATAGTGTGAAATGGCCATTTTGCTAACTTCTATTTGTTCTGAAAGCCATTTTTGAGTTTTTTTTAAATCAAATAATCTATATAATATATATTCAGAAAATTGTTGATTCTCTTTCCTATTTTTTCTTTCTTCATCATGAGAAATTTTATAATGTTTAGAAGAACGAAAACCTTTCCTTTTTGCAAGATAATCCTTATACTCTTCATGAGAATTAAATCCTTTCTCTCTTGCAGAAGTAAAAATAAATGCTGTAGAATAGGCTATATCCAACCTGTCAGCTATTTCATTAATTTTTAGACCTTCTTGGTTGAATAATCTCCAAGCTTCTTCTTTAATTTCTTGTTCTGCCCTTCTAACCATTCGTGTTTTGTTTGAAAAATAAAAATATAAACTATAAATTACATAGAAAAAGCATTTTTAAATTTATTGTTTTTTTGAGGTTTTTCTAAAATAATAGTAAAAATTATAAACTAGCTTTTTGTGTATTCTTAATGGAAAAATTCAAGCCAATGGAAGCAATGAAAGAAGATCTTGAAAAGATTGATTCTATCATTAATTCAACATCAATAGGAAATAAGAGAGATAATAAATGTATTGTTGATATTATTCATGAAGCTGATTTCGATTTCCAGGATAGATTGGAAGGAGAATTTAAAGATGAAAATATCAATGATGCAGACTATCTAAGAACAATTCTTCTATTGGATACAAATGCTCCTAAAGATGTCTATGAAAATCCTTTCATTAGAAAAGCCGCTGATGTAGATGAAGAGTATCACCATAGAATCGGATCAGATTATTAATAATAACTATTTCTTCTGTTAACTATTAAAAACACAACTAATATTATTATAAGAAGAACAATTACTATCATAATATAAGTTATTATATTATTAAACTCAAATGCATATTCTAGCTCTGCATAATTGTCTATTATTTCAACATTCCACATTTTTGATTCTTGGAAATTGCCTTTGATAATTACTAACTCTAAGGTGTGATTACCAGGATAAAGACTTTCACTATAAAAATAATATGAAAGAGAATCGTGTTCAACAAGTCTATTATTTAGATACCATTCTATTCTTTCATAATCATCTCTTTTAAGAGTAAGGGAAAATGTTCTATTATCTCCTGATAACATAGTGATGTTATTTTCAGAAGGAGAATAAGTTTGGATAAAAATGAAATTATTTATTGTTCCCTCTGTTATTGGAATATTATCTGTGTTTGTATTAATTCCTATATCAGGCCAGCTATCATCAATTAAACTTTCTCCACTTGGAGATGTAGAATTTTGGTCTGTTGTTGTATTGATTTGATTGCATTTTGTTGTATCTGTTAAATCCCCATAACCACATTTCACAACACAAATAGAATCACCATGCTGCTCAATTAAAGGTCTGACTCCAAAATTCATGTCAAATTCCTTGAATCCAATTTGATCTGTAAGTGTTTTTCCACTTGAAGAGATTGTATAATATTTATTCTTTGCATCTGTAAAAATAGGATTATTTGTAGCAATTGAATTCTTATCATGTCCTGCTGAAATCCAGCTATCCCATGATACACTAGCAGGAGGATATCCTCTTACATAAGGAGTTCCAACAGATGAAACTAAATTTGATTCAGAATAAAAATGAGTTTGTTGAAATAAAGCAGTATTATTATATTTGTGAGAAACCTGATACACAAATGAATTACCATTAAGCAAAAATGAAAATATATTTTTTGCAATTCTGTTTTTTTCTGGATAATAATAAGAATATTCGCTTGCAAGTATTCTCTCTTTATTATCCTCACCAACCATAATATTATTCAAAACATGGTTGTGTTTGCCTCTTAATCTTAGAGGAGCAGCATACCCGCTTGTAGGAGTTCCCAATAAATTTTGATATATTAAAGCACCACTAATCCCTGCACCATCTTGGTATATTGCTTCAGTTCTTGTGGGAAAACCAGCTAATTGCTTGTAAGTATGTATATAATTATGTTTTATTATATGTTCATCTCTCCACATACTTTCTAAACTATTCCACATATAAATCCCCCCAGCATCAGAAGACCTTTTAACAAAATCAGAAATTTCATTGTCAGACGCCATTGAACCGTCTCCTGTTATTGATATTCCACCATAACCAGAATCATTAATAGTATTTGATTTTACAACATTAAAAGCATCACTTTTATATGCACCTTCAACAACCCCAAAAGAAGTTAAACGGATATTGCCTGATCTAGAAACATTATTATCAGAAATAACATTCCTTTCACCTTTGAGATAAATATGTTGATAACCATTATTTCTAGCAGTATTTCCTTTTATTTGAACTTCTTCAGTTTCCCTTCCAAGAATTCCATATAACCCCGAATTTTCAAATAAAGAATCACTAACAATAATATTTTTTCCTTTACTGATGAATAATAAAGATTGATTTATTGAATAAATATCGCTTTGTAATACAGTATCTATATATTCTGTACCAAAAAAAGATAAATCATGAATTTGAACATCCTTAACATAGTCATTTGTTGTTCCTTCAATTTTAAAGACATATTCTTCTCTCGGAGCATATATTTTTTTACTTAAAAAATTAGAATCAATTGGCCAATAATATAAGTAGTCACTATGATCCTCAATATAAAATTCTCCAGGCATATCTAAAAAATCTAATGAATTAAAAATTCTATATCTATTATTTGAAAAACCACTTGCTGGAGCAGTTTCCGCAGGTTGCTTAAATGGAATAATATATCCTGCTTTTCCTTCCATTATTATCTGCCTTTCTTCAAAAGAAATATCTTTTATATTCATTAAATTAATAAAATAATCTGCATGCCATATATCAACTTTAGCATTTGTATAATTATGATTTGGATTTAAGTCACCTTCTCTGAATCTGAATCTATCATAATTATATTCACTTAAATTAACCATTCTCTGACCATCTGTCAAAAGAAATCCTCCGTTTAAAGTACTAGGATCCCAATCAGGTTCTTGTGCAATATATGCTCTTTTATTTTCTTCAAGTAATGTATAAAACTTTCTTCCATCAAATTTCATTCTATAAATACTTCCATTATATAATTCCCATCTGGAATTATCAAGTATTTCTGCAGTTGTTATCTTTACTTCTTCTTTAGGATAGCTTCTCCAGATAGCAAAATATCCATTGTTTCCTGAATCCCTTTCATCCAGCTCAAAAACATCATTCAGAAAATATTCCCCCCCTCTTATAACAATAACCAAATCTCTTATTAATCCATGAGATATTTTCTGTCTTGCAACTTCTTTTGCTTTTTCAAGAGTTCTGAATGGACTGTTTTTTGTTCCACTATTTGTATCACTTCCTCCTAAGGCAACATAAATCGAATCTTCTTTTTCAACTGCATCATACATGTTTGTGCAGCCAACATCATTCATGTCAACAGAACCATCGTCGTCATTGTCTATTCCGTCATTGCAGGCAGATTTTAATGTATTAACACTCCCGCATAAATAACCTGTTTCAATACCACATTGGCTGTTGCACCCGTCTCCACTTAGTGTGTTTCCATCATCACATTGCTCTCCACCTGCAACTATTTCATCACCACAATGAGTCCTGCATATTAAAGGATCTAGAAAACAATACCACCCATTTTCCATCTGGCATGAAGAACTGCATCCGTCACCATTAGTTATGTCTCCTAAATCACACTCTTCCAAATCCTCAACAATACTATCACCGCATGCAGCCAGAACAAATGACAAATTTAAGATTACAAATAAGAAAATTATCAATACAAAAAACAAATTCAATCTACCTCTTTTCATATATAAATCATATTTATCTGTAATATATAACCTTTTTCTCTCTTCATGTTATAATTTAAATATAATAAGATATTTGTTTAATCATGGAAAGAAAAAAAGAGATAAGGCTAATATTATTTGTAATAATTATAACAATACTTTTTCTGCTTTTTTCTTACTGGTCAAAAGTATATGCTGATTCAATAAGAAACTTTGTGGGGAATAGTATCCATGGCATAATTATTTATATTATTTTGATAAATCTAGATGTAATACTTGCTCCAAGTTCAGTTATCCCGCTTATTCCAATCGCAACTTCAGTTTGGGGCTGGCAAATTGCAGGTCTTTTGACTTTAATTAGCTGGACAACTGGTTCTATAATTGTTTTTTTCATAACAAGGAAATACGGTGTTCCTATAATAAAAAGAATGACTTCAATTGAACAAATCTGGAAGATGCAAAAAGCAATACCAGAGAAAAATCTTTTTATGGGGGTTGTATTGATAAGAATTTTTATTCCATTTGATATAATGAGTTATGCTATCTCCCTTTTTACAAAAGTAAATCTAAGGACATATGCGGCTGCAACATTTATAGGATTTGCAGCTCCTGCATTTATTCTTGCATATGTCGGTGGTTTTGATTTAAACACACAATTAATGGTTGCATTAATTGGGATAGTAATCATAATAATCTTCTCGCTTCTTCTGTACTTTGAAAGTAAAATAAGAAAGAAATTCCTAGATAAATTAAAGAAAACTTTTATGGACTGAAAACAAGAGCACTAGAAATTTCTTTTACTATTTTTTTAGTATCTTCCCTTATATCTTTTTTATCATCTGTCATATCAATAATATTCTCAACATTTTTTGTATGATCTTTAGCATATTCGTATGCTTTTTTTCTTATTATTTTATCTGCTAGTTTTGCACTTAAAATAGAACCATCATAATGATTAACACCATGATTACCAGAGTTCCAATGTCTCAAAATATAATGTTCTGGGAGACCTTTTTCAAGAACAACTGCCCTGTCTGCACCAAATTTAGTTTGAAAACTGTATGGTTCTCCTTCACCTGATGAATCATAATTATTAACTCTATAATGCCAACTATAACTACCAACTTCTCCATATCTATGTATTTCAGTTCTTCTTTCTAATTCTAAACTCATGAAAAATTTTAGTTGTGAAAATTTATAAAGATTTATATAATCCTTCTTTTTAATTATAAAAAGAGAGTGTAAAATGGAACCTTTTATATCATCTGCAATTTTAGGAGGAATTGGAGGATTAACCAGAGGAGTTGTTGGTCTACTTAAAGCTCTTTCATTGAGAAGAAGAATTCTTTGGGGTTATTACTTGATAACTGTTTTTATTGCATTGATTATTGGAATTTTCATTGGAATAGTTTTTAATTTTGATCCAAGATTATCTCTATTGGCAGGATATGCAGGAACAGATATTTTGGAGGGAATTTACAAAAGTTTTAATGTCCAGAAAGTCTATGTAAAAAATAGATAAAAAATGAAGAATGGAACAAATCAAATAAAAGAAGGTGACTTGTTCATAAACCCTCACAGATTCATACGAAATGGTAAAGGCAATATCAATCCAACTATCTAATGAAGAAATAAAAACTCTCACTAAAAAGGCAGAAAGAAATCTTTTATCCTTGAAAGAACAGATTGAAGATATAATAAGGCTTAGTGTACTTAGAACAAAAAAGAAATCAATTTCTCAGCAAAAGATTGATGATACCCTTGTTTCAATATTTTCTCGTGAAAGAAAGGGCAAAAAAAGAAGAAAATAATATATAAGATTTTGTAATAAACCTTTAATACTCTAAATTAATTTTAATAATATGTCAAATTTAGAAGAAGCAGTAAAAATCAAAGAAGGAACAACAGTTAAATCAATAATTTCTTGTGATGGTCTTCATAAATTAACTCGTGATAAAAGTTATACAGTAAATAGTGTAACTCCTCTCTTTAGAACAGGACCTCCAGATTATGTATCAAAAAATTCACAGGCTGGATCTTTATGTAATGTTGAATTTGGGATAACAGATGATAGAGGTGCTGCAATGGATGTATCTTATGTTAATTTTTATTGGTAATTATTATGATGCAAGAGTATGAAGATTTAAGAGTTTCAGGTAAATTAGAAAAAATTATCTTTACCAGGGAAGTCAAAAGAGAAATTGCCAGTTTATTAATTTCACCAGAAAGAACTTTTTTTTCTAATATTATAATAACAACTAATAAAGGTGAAGAAACTGTTGAGATATTTGGTGTTGTGCCTAACAATTATCTAGGAAAAGATGTGGAAATAGTCAAATCTTCTTACAAATTATCTAAAGATAGAAAATTAGCTATGCACGAATTATATGTGGATGGTGAAAGAGTTATAAATCAGTCAATTGTGAGGAAATATTAATCATATTCTTACTCTACAATAATGCTTAATTACCCCTTATTTTTTAAGTTTTAATGAAAGGGGATGTAAATAATATAACTGAAAAAGTCTTTTATTTTATATTAATTGTATATCTGATTCTTATAACCCTTTCAGCATTTGGTTTTTTCTGGAAATATTCCTTTAGATTTGAAATCTTTGCTTTTATAACTGCAATATTTGGTATATCAATTATATCAAAACAAGAATTAATAAAAAATGATTCTCCAAATTCAAAAAATAAAAAATATCATTTTTTATTAATATTATCAGCTCTTTTTTTCATATTTTTAATAAGAATAATACCTTACATCAATAATTCTATACCTCTTGGTTATGATGCAGGAATATACAAATATGGTGTTGAAAAAGGATTGCAAAATCTTGATGAATGGATATTAACAGGAGGATTAGAGCCAGGATTTTTATATCTTGCAGCTTTCCTGAAAACTTTCTTCTCAACAAACTTCATATTAACTTATCTTCTTATTTTTTTCTGTATCATTACAGGAACAATCATTTACATAACAACATCCAAATACTGGAATAAAAAAGTAGGTTTAATTGCATTATTCCTTTATTCAATTTCTTTAATACAATTCAAGACATTTGTTTTTATGTACTATAAGAATATACTTGGGATAATTTTAATTCTCTTCTCTTTTTATCTTTATGAATCATATGAAAAAGAAATAACCATAAGAAAAAGAAAACTTCTTATATCTTTATTTATAATAACAGGAGCAATACTTGCTTCAATTCATAGGCCAAGCTTCTATATTTTTGGGATTGTTTATACAATTTATTCTATTGTTTCTCCTTATGAAAAAAATATCTATCACTCCAAGAAACTTTTTATTAATTTTTTGATAGGACTTTCTATGATAATTTTGGGCTTGTTATTTTATATTGGAAGTTTTTCTTCAGCAATTACTAATATGATTGAACCGGTATTGGAAGGATTTGTAAATACCGGGGAATCTCCAGGAACTTTTATCAATATTTTAACCTATCAATACTCTATATTATTTTATCTTCCATTTGCAATAATGGGTTTATTTTATCAGGCAAGAAAAAGAGAATTCAATCTTATCTTCTTTTTCACAATAATAACTGGGATAATAGTATATTTTGAGTATTTCTTTTTTAATAGGTTCATAATATTCCTTGACATTGGTTTGATAATAACCTCTTCTCTCTCGCTTTATTTGATTATGAAAGAGAACAAATTAGGGATTTTAATACCTGTGATAGTTATACTTTTTTCAGGTTTTTTGATAGTAAATGAATCAATTGATACAAAACCTCTTATCAATGAAAATGAATTAGCTGTAATAGAACATCTGAATAATACTGAAACTGATTCTTTTGTAATGTCTACTTCAAGTATTTATTCTACTTGGATTTTAGGCTACTCAAACAGAACGACAATTGCTCCAGGACTTTTCGATTACAATCAAAATTCTTTGGCAGAGTGGGAGGAATTTTGGATAACAGAAGATATAAACTATATAAAATACTTCATGAATCCTTATAAAACCCCCCTCTATATTTTTATAGGGGAAAAACAGAAGGATAATCTTAAATCTTTTCCTGAATGTTTCACCACTTACTATGAAAAAGAGAATAACAGAATCTATGAGTA
>Ga0209542_10012812_pt1 | contig 14588 bp, 9 predicted proteins | sample RifCSPhighO2_01_FD_184028 | JGI IMG/M metagenome (GOLD analysis project Ga0209542, IMG submission 184028) | Soil microbial communities from Rifle, Colorado - Rifle CSP2_plank highO2_0.1 (SPAdes) (version 2) | ecosystem: Environmental > Terrestrial > Deep subsurface > Rock core/Sediment ...
TTCCTCAGTTGACACACCACAATTGATGGAGTCATGCGGATATCTACAGTGTGAAAACGGACAATGTATAGATCAATGTCAGGATGGCATCCGAGACGGCGACGAATCAGACATCGACTGCGGTGGAAGCTGCAATAAATGTATCGATGGTAAGGTCTGTTTCACTCAGCACGATTGTGAAAGTGATTTTTGCAACGGACAAAACACATGTGGTTGCATAGACAATGATGGTGATAGCTTCATGGACGTTATCTGTGGCGGTACTGACTGCAACGACAACGACGTCACAACTCAAAAATGTCCGGTACTCTTGGTACATGGAATAGGTTCGAGCCCGGCAATGTGGTCTGAATTCCCATTCGATTTCTCACAACAGTTGAAAGATAGTGGATACGATGTGCATGTGAGCGATTATTCCCCTGGGTCAGACGCATGTGATGCGATGGGGAACATCATCGGCTATGCAAACATACTTAAGAATGAAATTAACAACCTACTTATCAGCACCGGTGCGGCAAAAGTAGATATTGTGGCGCACTCCATGGGTGGCTTGGTCTCACGATGGTTCAATCAGATGATTGAAGAGGACAAGATAGAACACTTGATTATGTTGGGTACTCCAAATCATGGCTCATTCCTATTCGACCATCGATATGAGCCAAAGTATTATGCTATCGAAAGAGTGTTTGGTAGCATAAAACAATGTTATTTGGCTGGTGTTGCCGGTCTACAGATGACACCTGACAGCCCATTCCTCAATGCCCTCAACCACGGCGCTACTAACAAGCACACCGGTACTGACCTGATAAGCTCCTTTACAAGCCACGCAACACTGGGGGGTACCAATAGCTGGTGGGACATACAGCTGCTCTATCCGGAAGCCAGGAAATTCAAGAATGACGGGGCGGTAATGATAGACAGTTTAAACCTGAATAGCGGAGCTGCCTATGAAGGGGAGTACTATCTTACCCACCTTGACTTATACTTGGACCAACAAATTTTTAATACTGTAGTGGGACTGCTTGAAGGCACAACAACGAGCAGCTTTTCCAATAAAGAGTCCTTACTCCCTGGAGATTTGCAGATGCCTCAGGAGTCCTTTTACCATAGTGGCCACATGGATCCAAATGATTTGCAGACCCATACTGCACTTGTCAGCTTCGCTGATGATGCAACATTCACGCTCGTTTGGATTAATGGAACCCCACCCAATTTTACCCTAATAATGCCCAATGGGACAACACTCCTGGGAAACTCCACAGTTGCGGCAACAACATATTACCCCTCCGACGCAGATCACAAAATAGCTGGTTTCTATGTGCAAAATCCTTCAGATGGGGCATGGCAATTACAGGTTGAAACCTCGGTGGAATCTGATTATTTTATCCAAGTATTTCTGGATACATCGCTTCAATTATTAGCAGGCACAGATCAGCCCGCTTATCATAGCGGGGAAACTGTCTATCTGATAGCCAATCTAACTGATTCCGGCATTTCCATATCTGATTCTTATCTAACTGCTGCTATCCTCCGGCCAGACGGTGTTGTTGATTTCAGAGTTCTTCAGAATGATGGCGGCGGTATTTACAGCGCCCCCTATGCCAATGCCAATGAAATCGGGCAATATGAGATTACCCTAACAGCTAATGGCACCCATAATGGCAAGGATTACAAAAGATCCGATACGCTTCATGCCGAAGTTATCAGTTTTCGGGATTTGTATATCACCAGCCTTACCCTATCGGACGCCTCACCAGCAGAAGGAGAGTTTGTATCCATTACTGCGACAGTCTTTAATCAAGGTACAACCCCTATCCAGGGCGTCAATGTGGATTTCTACTCAGACCTGCCACCATACGGGAGACTTTTAGGAACCTCTACCCTCAACATAAATGTCAATGCCGCCAATAATGCCGTACTGCCCTGGTTGGCATCTACGGGCGCACGGTATTTATACGCATACGTTAACCCTCAGATGGAAATAAATTACACCAATAACTTTGCTAATATCACTGTCTACGTCACTTCACAGACTACTTGTGTTGACACTGACAATGATGGGTTTAACGCCAGTGGAGTCCTCTGTGGTCCGCGCGATTGCAATGATCTTAAGAGTACTGTTCACCCGGGTGTCTTAGAAACATGCAATGGCATCGATGATGATTGCGATGGCAGGATAGATGAAGGGCTGCTCTGTCCAGGCCCATTGCAGGTAAACCTCCTATCTCCTTATAACAACTCCGATGTTGGCAGCGATTTTAGCCTAAACTGGACAGTAGACCGAGAGATACAATGGTGCGACTATTCTCTTGATTGGAAATCTCAAATCCCGATGTTCAATGATGGAAACGTCTCACTGCTGCGAAATGCAGTTCAATGCTGGGGCAGAAATGAATGGGGGCAGGTTGACACCAGACTTTATGGAGATATAGTGGACGTCAGGGCAGCTTCATCCAGAACTTGCATACTGTTGTCAAATGGAAATGTACAATGTCATGGAAACAATCAATATGGCCAAGGGGACCTGTATCGGGGAGGCGACGCCTCTCAGCTTGATATTAGCGATAGCCATACTTGTATTAAGACGCGGGAGTGGAATTCCAAATGCTGGGGGGACAACACTGCTGGAAAATCTGATACCTACCTGGGTGGAGATGTTCGTGAGGTTACTGTCGGTGGAACGCATACTTGTTTCCTCCTCACAAATCGAAATGTAGTGTGCCAGGGTGAAAACTCATCTGGCCAATTGATATCTATTGATACCCATGATGTTCTGAAGATAGCATCTGGTGACGAACACACCTGTATCCTCAGACAAAGCGGTGATGTCGAGTGCTCAGGTGACAATTCGTCCGGCCAGTCGATTTCATATTTTTTAGGAGACGCAAAAAACATTTCAACTGACCAATTGCATACTTGTATCCTGAAGATGGATGGAGATGTGCAGTGTTATGGGGACAATATATATGGCATGTCCAATCCTTATCTGGGCCACGATGCTGTGCAGGTAGATGTGGGCTTTTTGCATACTTGTGTCCTCCGGGTGAACGGCTCAACTTTCTGTTGGGGTGACAACAGTTACGGACAACTCAACATCCCCCATAATAATGGTATTAAGCAAATTGCAGCCGGACAAATCCACACCTGCGCATTGAATGCAAGAGGGAATGTAGAATGCTCTGGCAGTAATTCCTTTGGCCAGTCCAACAACTTCATAGGGGGATATGCACAGAAGGCTGCAACCAGTTTATCTCACACCTGCGTTCTTACCTCGCAGGGTAATGTTGATTGTTTTGGCAACGGGGGCTACGGGCAAGTAAACCGTTATTTGGGTGGTGATGCAGTAGCCCTTGATGTATCACACGGAACCACCTGTATGGTTTTTTCTAATGGGACCGTAGGCTGCACAGGAGATAATTTTTACGGGCAGGCCAACCCCTACATTGAAGGAGACGCAATAGATGTAACATTGGGCGAAGGTGGACATAGATGCATCCTTCAGACAGGCGGCGATGTGGCTTGCCAAGGGCGAAATGACTCGGGACAGGCAAGTGCCTACAGCTTAGGGGATGTGATACAGATTACAGCAGGCAGCCTAAACACCTGCGTCCTGAAAACTGATCACAGTGTTTCTTGTTGGGGAAATAATGCCTCAGGCCAGACTATCAATTATCTAGGCCATGATGTAATAGCTGTGTCTTCAAATGGGGACTTTTATACTATCGGTGGCCATACCTGCATACTAAAGCATGATGGTAATGTACAATGCTGGGGCGAGAATCAGTATGGTCAGTCAGAGCCATATCTACAGGGAGACGCTGTCTCGGTGTCAACGGGTGCGTGGAAAACCTGTGTAACTACAAAACATGGCACGGTTCAATGCTGGGGCTACAATGAACCCGGATATTCTGCTTCTTACAATTCCGGTGATGCTTTCTCAACTTCGGCAGGATACATATCCACGTGTACTCTTACAGAGTCAAGAACTAAAAATCTGAGTTCAATACCTGCCGGAAATCATTCTATAGTTGTATACTGTAAAGACACTGATGGCTGGTATGTTCCAAGCAACACCGTTTACTTCACCGTACAGGACAATGACTCCCCTTTGACATATTTGGTTCGGGGTTGGAACCTTTTTGCTCCTGTTATGCGGCCAGATGATTCAGAGGAGAAGAGCATACGCCTGCATACGGGCTGGAATTTAGTGGGCTACTCAGCCGACAATCCATTCTACTGGCCCGATGCAATCATTACCGATGGCAGCCAATCTAAGACAGTGGCAGATGCCTCATCGTGGATACAGCCAACAGTATACTATTTCAAGGATGGGGGCTACCATTTTATTCCAACTGACGGAGATGATTACTTACAAAAAGGGACAGCATACTGGTTATATGCTATGCAGGAGAATCTGACATTGGTTCTGCCAGGAGGATCTCTTCCTTACTTATCCCTGGATTGGATGAGCCAGAATGTATCCAACGGTAGTACTACCCTCTCAATCCCTCAAGCAGAATCTGCAGGTTGGCTCCAATCAACCTTGTACTATTATGATGATGGTTATAAACTAGTTCCGGATGATGATGTAAATGTCTATCCATGGAGAGGATACTGGCTATACACAAACAAAAACTTGACTTTAATGATTCAATAAACTCTTTTTTTAGACTCGGTATGTTTAAAAAGCAGGGAGCATTACTCATTAATGGATGACCTGCTACGAAAAAATGCCTTTTGCTCCTTATCGGAATCTTGCTTTCCTTACCTATTGTAATTGCTTCTGGTTTTGTTTCGGTCAACGGGACGCACTTTTATCTAGACGGTGAACCATTCTACTTCGCTGGAGGAAACGCCTATTTCCTTTGGTATGGCTATTATAACTGTAACTCCACTAGTCCAGCAAATCAGGGTTTATGTACCCCCGAGGCGCTTGATGATGCAGTAGGCCTCAACTTCACGGTTATAAGGACTTGGGGCTTCTCTGATGGACTACAGTTCTGGGGCTCTTTGCAGAACCCTAACGGTACCTACCCTGAAGCGAGCTTTCAGAAATTTGACAGGCTGATTAAGGAGGCGGGTGATAGAGATCTTAAATTGATTATCTCTTTGACTAATAACTGGGATGACTATGGTGGGATGTGCCAATATGCTAAATGGTGCGGAGTTCCGAATGCGAATATATGCAACCCGAATTCTGGGCAGCCAGGAACACCAGCGCACGACGCATTCTACACTAACGCTTGCACAAAAGATTTATACGAAAGGTATGTGACTTTCTTCCTCAACCGGACAAACACGCTAACGGGCGTGAAGTACAAGGATGATCCAATTATAATGGCATGGGAGCTTGCAAATGAACCCAGAGCCATGACAGATCCGACCGGGCAGACACTAAGGAATTGGATTGCTGAGATGAGCGCTTATATAAAATCCCTTGATTCAAATCATCTCGTAACAACAGGCGAGGACGGTTTTTACATAAGCGGCAGCAGGCCCGAGTACGGCTATCATGCAGAAGACGGTGCGGACTATATACTCAATAGCGATATCCCTACCATTGACTTCGCTTCATTCCATGCATATGATTGGTGGGGGAGCCAGAGCAACCTCTACTACTGGATACAGAAGCATGGTGAGGATGCGAGATTTATCTTTGGGAAGCCGACTGTAGCAGGAGAGATAGACGCAAGCAAGTCTGACAGTTATATCCAGGATGTCTACAACCAGATGGAAGTATCGAGAATTAACGGCGATCTGATTTGGATGATATGCCCAACTGGATTTAGCGAGTCTGGAGGGAGATGTATCAAATATCCAGAGGATACCTTAGTTCCCATAGCTCAATCACATTCAGCCTATATGGATAGTTATGTGCCGCCAGCTAACCATGCGCCTGTGCTTGCGCACATAGATGATGTGACTGTCAACGCCACTGGCCTAGTCACCATTGTAGCTGACGCAGCTGACCAGGACGGCGATCCATTGAATTATTCCATAGATAACCCCTGGTTCGTCAAGAATGGGAATGTATTCACTTGGCAGACCAGCCTTTACAGCACCGGCTATTACAATTTCAGGATGACCGTGAACGATGGGGATTTGGGTGACTCACAAATCTTCTACGTGAATGTTACCGGCCAGAACTTCAACTGTACGCTTCCGCAGAACAACCTGCTTATTACAAAGGACACTACTCTCTGTCCGGGCAATTACAATCTACCAGATGGGATAACCATCAGCGCATCAGGTGTAACACTAACCTGTGAAAATACCTTTCTGATCGGCGGTGGTTCTTCAACCGGCATACGTGTAAGTCCCGATAGCAAAAATAATGTAACTATCAAAAACTGCCGTGTAGAGGAGTACACTAATTGCATACTCTATCAGTATCATCATAGATACGGGAAGTTCATTAACAATACTCTCATCAACTGTGGCTATGGTATAGATGCCAGAGAGGGGACGATTGGGAATAATGTATTCATTGGTAATAGATTTATCAACTCAACGCTGTACCTCCACAATGTCGATTACAGTGTCGTAGAAAACAATACATTCAGTAGGGGAGATAAGTATGCAAATGATATCGGTATACAGTTGCATAAGGCGGATTATGGCGTGTTCATAAACAACAGTATAAGCGGTTATAACCAGGGCATTGTTTTCGATGGAAATAGTTACAATCTTTTTGAGGATAATATCTTCATGGAAAACCTTGCAGCTGCAAGTTTCTTTTGGGGAGGGTGGCACAACGTTTTCATGGGCAACCGTTTCGTAAACAATACCTATGGGCTCAAGCATGACGCTAGTTGGTACGGGCAACTGACAAACATCAGCATAATCGGTAATGAGTTTGTCGGAAACAACTATGGCTTATACCTTGGCGCCGTGGCAAATTCAGAGGTTGTGAGCAACAACCTCATCGACAACGTCTACGGCATTAAGGTTCTATCGGGGGTGTATTTATCCAGGGGTAATACGTTCTACAGGAACAACCTTATCAAGAGTAGCATTTCATATGCATACAACGCTAATGATGGCGGCACAAATGATTCCTGGTCATATAACAGCCAGGGCAACTACTGGTCCAGCTATGATACACCTGCAGAAGGCTGCAATGACGCAAACTCAGATAGAATCTGCGATCTTCCCTATGCTATCAGCGGCGGAAATAATTCTGACAATTACCCCTTTACAGAAAAGAACGGGTGGCTGCCACCTGAGATTAGCATTTCCCCAGGTTGGAACTTATTCACGCCATTACGGATTCCCATTGATGCCAAAGACAAAAATATCTCCTTGCGCCAAGGATGGAATTTATTTGGATATTCGGGTTTGCAGCCATTCGATTGGTCAGAAGCTGTTATTTGGGATGGTTCAGAGAACTCAATCTATGACGGTTTAATCCAGTCATCAATCTATTATTATGATAATGGTGCTTACAGCCTAGTGCCAGGTGATGATGCATACCTTCAAAGAGGCAAGGCCTATTGGCTCTATGCGTACCAGGATAATCTGATCCTGATCTTGCCAAATGCTGGTGGTTCTTCTATGGGTTCTTCCCATACTTGGGCTGCTGTAGAAATCTCCGATGGTTCCACTACAAAGAATGTTGCGGATGCAGAGTCTGTTGGATGGTTACAATCAACTCTCTACTACTATGATGATGGTTATAAGCTTGTGCCGGATGATAATGAAAGTGTGTATCCGTGGAGGGGATACTGGATTTTCAGCAATAAAAATTTAACTTTAATCATTCAATGATAAGTTGCGTAAAACATGCATTTTCAGAGATAAGTTTTTATATAAATCACCATTCATCAGAAAAATAATTGAATAAGGGGGGGTTTACATGAAAAAGATATTTTTTCTTAGTACTTTACTTTTTATAGTGCTACTCACTTCAATCGGATATGCCATACAACCTTATCCTGCTGATAACCCATTTGGTGCAACAGTACATTGGTCGTTTGATAATCAAGACTGCAGCGATTCTACCAACAATACTATTTGTGATAACCAGGGGGGAAACTATGTTATAGATACTCCCCTAAGCACGGGATATTCTATCTATTTTGACGGTGGGGATGACCACTATCTAAACTCTAACACAAACAATTTCTATACGAACGGCCCCTGGGCAATTTGCGGATGGTTTAAAGCAGATAAAGTTTTTGAAGTAACTGACAGCCTATTTGGAAGTCTAGATAGCGAAGTGGAAATTTATGACTATAAACTTGCCGATGGAAGTCCAAATTTTTATGTTAAGGCAGGGGGAAGTGTGTATTCTGTGGTTTACGATGATAATTTGATATATAACCAAAGTTGGAAACATTTTTGTTATATGAGAACATCGGCAACTGGTAGTTTGCTCTTTGTCAATGGGCAAGAGATTCCATTTACTATAAGCTGGCAGTCTCAACCAACCAATACAATATCAGATTATGACATGATTCTCATGGCAAGGATAAATTCAGGAACAATTTATGGGGAAGTTTCAGGATGGCTAGACGATGTAGTAATCTTCCAAGGGTCAGTTCCAACTATTGCACAGATTCAAGATATGGTCGATGGAAACTATGGTGATTCTGACGGTGATAGTTACTCTATCGAAGACGGCGATTGCAACGATAATAACCCCACCATTTATCCAGGAGCTGTGGAGTTATGTAATGGTGTTGATGACAGCTGCAATAATCAGACCGATGAGGGATATCCTGATTCTGATAGTGATTCTATAATGGATTGTACCGATAATTGTATCGATGTCGATAACACCAATCAAAGCGATGTAGACTCAGATTCAGTAGGAGACCTTTGTGACAATTGCCTTGCAGCTTCAAACCAAAACCAGAGCGATTCTGATATTGACACTTGGGGAAATATGTGCGACAACTGCCCTTATGTATCTAATATCAATCAAGCTAACTTTGACAACGACACATTAGGTGATGTATGCGACGATTCTGATGAAGACACAATCACCGATGATCAGGATAACTGCCCCCTAAATAGTAATCCGGCGCAAATAGATGCAGATGTGGACGAGGTTGGAGACGTCTGCGACAACTGCGTCCTTGATCCTAATACTGATCAGGCAAACAACGATTCAGATTCTTTGGGCGATCTTTGTGACCCCTGTACAGATACCGATGCAGATGGTTGGGGGAATCCAGGTTATGTAGGAAATACATGTCCAGACGACAATTGCCCATCTATCAAGAACATCAACCAATCAAATGTTGATGCAGATTTAATGGGAGACTTGTGCGATTCTTGCTCTCTTGATGCAAGCAACGATGCAGACCTTGACCAAATATGTGTCGGTGAAAATTTTAAGTTAGGCATGTTGGGTGGTAATGATAATTGCGCTACCACTGCGAATACAAATCAAACAGATACAGATACAGATGGAACCGGTGATGTGTGCGATGCATGCATCGATACTGATGGTGATGGATTCCATGATAAAGGCTATCAAGAGCCAAATTACCCAACTCCGACATGTTCAGAAGATAATTGCCAAAATAGCGCAAATCCAGAGCAGCAAGACTTAGATGCTGATAGCATTGGTGATGTATGCGATAACTGTACTGACGTTGATCTTGATGGTTATGGGAATCCCGGATTTCCAAATCTATGCTTCCTGGATAACTGTCCTATTGTAGCAAATGCAGACCAATCAGACATTGACTCAGATTTGGTGGGTAATGTTTGCGACAACTGCCCTGACACCAATAATTCTCCCCAAACAGACAGGGATGGAGATTCTTTGGGTAATGTCTGCGACAACTGCCCAGGCATATCCAATCTAAATCAGTTGGATTCTGATGGTGATGGTATTGGGGATTTGTGCACGGATTTTGTAACTACAACGTTATCTCTCGATAAAGGCTGGAATCTGTTCAGCTATCAATCAGCTCATCCAGCCTATTGGTATAACGCAACCGTAGTTGATGGGAACACTAACAAAACCATAGAGGATGCCCAGGCTGCAGGATGGATTCAGGGAACTATATATTATTATGATGAATCCTATAAGCTAGTCCCTGGGGATGCAAGCTTCATCTACCCTTGGTATGGTTATTGGCTCTATGCTGAGAAGGATGGACTTACTTTAATCATACCCTAGAAACCGATACATTTAAATAGTTATTACAGTACAGTAGTAAATTAAAAGAAAAAGGCTTATATTACGGAGCACGTTGGTGATTGAATATGAAACGATTGACAAAGGTTTTGATTCCGGGAATCGGTATAGTAGCTTTAGCAGCTGCCGCAGTAGGTCCTCAATATATTGGAAATCCTTCTACTGCTCATACCAAAAGTCAAGATACTGGCACACATAATGTTTATTTTATTGCTAATAATCCTGATTTATGGGTTCCAAGTGGATTTCATGCTTCGCGATGGACTCCCTCACAAACTATCCCGCCCACAGGTTCTTTGGATGATCAATTGGCTTCACATACTGGTGACAATACCAAAAGCGTCGGATTAGATCCAAATACAAGAGCGCAAACAGCATCTGCTGTACGAGAGAGTGAAACAACATTTGGTTTAGACTCAACATCTCCTTCAAGTCCCCATCTTAGCAGAATAACTTTCCTTGCTACTGAGGTTGGGACTCAAGCGCCGCCCGCATGGGTTGAATTCGGATATACCAATGCAAATGCAACTATGGGCTATGATGGTTTAAGTAGCAGTGACCTTCTCGCTTTTACTCCGCCACCTGGGAAGAGCTTGGATGTATATCTGATTACTCTTCCAACCAGTTCAAATTTCTTGGCAAGGAATGTCACTGGTGTATCTACCCCCTATACAAACCTTGTTTGGAGTGGAAACATAGAGCGACTCAACGGTCTTTCAGAAACTAATTTGACCGCTACCGCTGATGGTCCCCAAACAGACCAACACTATATATTCTTGCTTTATTCAGATAAAAGCTTTACAAATTTGGTAGCTGTGCAGGAACTTAAGTCGGGTCCCCAATCGCTTCCTGTCGGCACCAAAGGTTTCAGAATTGCAGCCCCGCAAACTATCACTGATGTTGATGTCAATCCACCGGGAACTAATGTTTTCTTAAGGGCATATTCCCTCCCAGGCGATGCATCTCAGATAAGTGCTTTTTACACTACTAATGCGCTGACGCAAGGCACCAACATCAACTGGCAGTCCCTTGGCCAACTACAGAAAGTTCCTGGACAACCTTTATATCAAGGGACAAACACATTGCCAGCTGCTGCTCAAAACGCATCCCATGTCTTTTTCAAAGTTGGACGTTAATCATAATGTTCAAATTCGCATTTTTTATAATTTGCGCATTAATTTCAATACCTCTGGTTCTAGCATACTCTCCTGTTGCAGGTGTTGATCTTTTTGCATCAATACAAGGATCTTCTTTTACTGCCTCAGGCCAATTCATTGCAGGTGCGGGGGACCCCGCATTGGACGGCTACGACCAATATGATGGCAGGATGGTCTCATCCCCAGGATACAGCATACCTTTCTATTCTGTTTTAAATAGCGAATATTTTATGATAGATTACAAGGCAACTCTACAGTCAGGTCAACCAAAAAGCTGGGACATAACCCAGCAGGGAAGCAGGCAATTCCTTTTTTCAGGCGACTACGACGAAACCATAACATGGGATATTTCAAATCTTCCATCAAATGTAGAAGCAAAATTTATAGATTATGGAACTGATGCATCCAGAACAACTAAAGTTACTGAAATTAACCTCAGGTCACAATCGTCATACACAGTCAGTGTGCATCCGGAATATGGTGATTACAGATATTTCAGGCTTACCTTGGAAAAAACACAGGCAGCCTGCACAGAATCCTGGTCTTGTACTTCCTGGTCGCCATCTGTCTGCCCACAATCAGGCATCCAGACCCAATCCTGCCAGGATATAAACAACTGTGGAACCACGAACAACAAACCGCAAGAAACAAGATCATGTACCTATCAATGCACTGAAAATTGGGACTGTACCGGCTGGTCAGCATGCCAGGATGGCACTCAAACCCAGTCCTGCACTGACCTTAACAGCTGCGGCACCACCGTAAACAAACCATCAGAATCACAATTGTGCACTGCATCCTGCACAGAAAACTGGCAATGTTCAGCCTGGTCTTCATGCTCAGGAGGCGTTGAGACCAGATCCTGCACTGACAGTAATGGGTGTGGTACTTCCCTTAATCTTCCTGACCAAACAAGGTCATGCAGTGAACCAGATGATTCAGGCAGCGCAAGAAGTGCTAGAGACTCCTTCTGCATTCCAAGCTGGACCTGTTCCACATGGGGCGCTTGTGCAAACAACAAGCAGGCAAGAACCTGCATTGATATAAACCATTGTGGATCTTTAGATGGTAAACCAACCGAACAGCAGCTCTGCCAGGCCAGCAATCCAAAGTCAGGAACAACGATTTATGATGAACAAGGAGTTGTCGTTCAGGTTCAGGATACTGCTCAACCAATTAAAAAGAGCAATGAACCCCTAGGCTTGCTGCTCATCCTTCTTGTATTTGAGATTATTGTGGTATTCACCCTCATAGCCTATTTGGTTTTGAGGAAATAACAAAATTTATATACTTCATTCTCAGAAATAATCAATATGGCATTCATGGACAAGCTCATGTTCTGGAAAAAGAATGAGATGCCTGACTTGAGCGGCAAAGATTTAGGGTTGGATTCTGGTGATAATTTTAACCAAGCTCCATTGGATCCTGGTTTTGGGAATCAGAACTTAGGTCTTCCTAATGATAATTTTGGGCAGCAGGATTTCAGCACTCCCACCAGCTTTGACCAGCAGCCTTTTGCCCAATCCAATCCCCCCCAGCAAAGGTTTCAACCAACTAACTTCAGCCAAAGAACTCCCCAATATGCCGCAAACTACCCCCAAAACGATTTTGGGCGAAATCCTCCGCAGCCCATGGCTCCGCCAGGCTTCAACACTGCGCAAGCATACGAACCACGGCAAGACATGGTCAGCAAGGATATTGAGGTCTTATCTTACAAGATTGACACATTAAAGGCAGCCATAGACATGGTAAACCAGAGATTGTCCAATGTAGAGCATATGATCATGGATCGTAAGGGATGGTAAAGAAGCAGTTTCTATATACTATTGTTTTAGTAGTTTTTTTAGACCAGCTTACAAAGTTCCTTGCGGTAAAGTTTCTGCAGGAACCTTTTACCATCATACCTGATTTCTTGTACTTACGCTCTGTAACCAACACCGGAGCTGCATTTAGCATGCTTCAGGGCATGAACCTTTTGCTGATCATAATCAGTCTCATCGTAGTAGCGGCTATACTGTATTACTATAAGCGGATACCCAAAGAAAACATACCCCAAATCATGTTTGCCCTTATAGCTGCCGGAGGAATCGGCAACCTCATCTCAAGAATCTTTCTCGGCCATGTCATTGACTTCATTTATTTCACTTTCTTCCCTACCTTCAATATTGCAGACTCTGCAATCAGCATTGGCGCAATAACCTTAATAATCTATTTTTGGAAGAAATGATCAGATGCAAGAATGAGCTTTGAATCGTTTCTTTGCTTCTTCCTCATCAGCGAACCATACTCTATTCTGTTTCCTGATTTTTTTGGCCCAGTCGCATTTAGGGATGTGATAGGTTGTACCAGTCTTGCTGGCTATATATTTTCCAGGCATATATGCTGTTGTCACATGTGGCTTCTGGATGCCGGTAATGGTTAAAATCAGGCCAATGGCAGTTGCCAGGATTCCTATCACAAATGGCATATCAATTTTATTAGTAAGGTAAAAGACAAATAAAATGTCAAGCAAGATGACTCCAAACAGTATTGACATCAGCCCATAGCCCCAATTGGATTCTTGATATATGCCGATGAGCGCAATGAATGAAACCGCTATTAGGACCAGGACAATGACTAATTCCCCCAGAAATGCGATCCTTTTCAAGCCGAAAGCCATAACGACGAGGCTTGTCAATATGACCAGCAACAACACATCAAGTGCAAAATATTTGCCTGCCCCCATAAGAACATGAAAAGTTTAGATGTATTTAAGTATTTCTATTCTCGAGTAGTTAAAACTCTTCCCACTCATCAATCTGCTTGAGATGTCCTTTTTTCTTTAGAAATGCTATCTGCGCTTTAGAATACTTATACACCACATCCCCTTTTTCATCGCCGCTGAATTCCCACGGTTCAACGATGACCACATCTCCTTCCCTGACCCACAATCGCCTCTTAAGCCTGCCGGGAATCCTGCACACCCTTGTTTTCCCATCAAGGCATTTGACGTACATCCGGGAGCCTCCTAAGCGTTGCTCAAGAAGTCCGAAAACTTCTTTGCCTCGGGGAAGCTTGATGCGGGAAATCTCCTGCTGTAACGCCTCAACTCGTGCCTGTTCTTCTTTCTTTTTGCTCATTTCTCTCTGCAGAAGGATACGCTATTTATAAATATATTGATAAACAAAGATTAATAGAACAGGGGCTAAGTCTTTCCAGACGTTAGTCTGGTAGATGAATGCCCCTTTGAGTTGCGGAGCAACTCACCTGTTCTCTATGATATATGCAGATGACTTCTG
>Ga0209542_10012813_pt1 | contig 14587 bp, 11 predicted proteins | sample RifCSPhighO2_01_FD_184028 | JGI IMG/M metagenome (GOLD analysis project Ga0209542, IMG submission 184028) | Soil microbial communities from Rifle, Colorado - Rifle CSP2_plank highO2_0.1 (SPAdes) (version 2) | ecosystem: Environmental > Terrestrial > Deep subsurface > Rock core/Sediment ...
TATTGAAAATATGCGCGCGGGCGTTTGCGCGATTAATGACATGATATATGATTCCTCCTACGTCTGCGCGTAATAGTCGAGCCATATGGAAATAGTATCATAGAATTATATGTGTGTGTTAATGGGGACTGACCCCATTTTCATTTTCCATTTTATTTTCCTAACAAAAATAAAAGCGCACAGTAAACTGTGCGCGCTTTTCATCTCAAGAAAGAGTCTATAGTCCGATGGTCGTCAAGTATGACCTCCCCCGATGGGTAGATATTAAATCGGGTCACTGTATCCGTGTTATCTCTTCGGAGGATATCTAGCTCTCGTCCTATTGTGTACAGCACAGTTATAGGCTCTCTCAGAAAAATACGATCCACACCTTCGCGTAGGATTGTAACCTTAGGAGGAGCAGAAAAGAAAGGGTAGTAGTAGATAGCAACTACTTCCCAATCCCGAGGTCTTTTACCCTTATCAAGCATTTGAACATCTTCTAAAGAGACAGCCTGCAGATCGATGGTCATACACGGTGTGCCCTTCGAGTGCGCTAGCATAAGCGTTCCGATGAAACACGGAGAAAAGTAGTAACTTGTGACCGGATGAACGACAAATTCAACCTGCGGATCAACAGACCTAGTGGATACCACAAAACTTCTAACTTCTTCAATGGAGTAACATGTTCTTTGTGGTAAACTCATTTCCGATCCATGACGCTTCCCTGTCCTAACCCTCCATATTCTCCCATTCGCCATTCTCATATCCACTTGATCTAACTCCTCCACATTTTGTGCAAAAATACATTCTACACAAAAACTGTCGAAGTGTCTTTGGAGCAACTTTAGACCCTCCAGCTTCTTAATCATATAATCCCTCGACACTCACGCCGTTTAGAAGGTTGTGGTATGGTCCTACACAATTCAACAGTTTAGCGCACCAACTAAAAGCTTTCTTTTTTGTCGGTGCGCCAATGGATGGATTTTCAGGGAAGACTATTGCCTGTCCTGTCAACGCAGCAATTGTATTAACGACTCCTTTTGCGACTATCTCTTCTGCATAGCCACCTCCTAGTACTGCTACGAGCGGGATGTCACCATCTTTTCTGAGATCACCGATCAGCCTGTCACGCCGATAAAGACCACGAAGACTTAAGTTGAGATTGCCTATTGGATCCGTACGATGAGGGTCTAGACCTGCCTGGTATACAACGACCTGCGGGCAAAAGTTTTTCCACAACGGACGGAGTAGTAGTTCAAAGAGTCTAACATAAACTTCATCTCCTGTCTGTGGAGGTATAGGTAAATTAATCTTAAAACCCTTTCCTTCCCCGGTCCCAGTATCACCATAAAAGCCCTCTCTCGGATATATACCCCATCCGTGTAATGACAACTGTAGCACTCGTTTATCTGACCCAAAGATGCGTTGGACTCCATTAGGATGATGGACATCGACATCGACGTAGAGAATCTTTGTGTATCCATTGTGCAACAGATAGCCTATTAAGATTGCTACATCGTTGCAATAATCAACAGACTCATGTCTATCAGGCATCCCATGGTGATAGCCACCTCCAAGGTGGTAGCTCACACAGTTTCTCTCTAGAGCAAGCTCAGCTGCTTTCAACGTACCACCCACGCCGATTCTCTCAAACTCAACAGCTTTAAATGGAATACCCTCCATATCAGAACAGGACTGTTGTACTCGCATCAACTTTTCAACATATGCAGACGTATGCGCATGCAAGTAAAGCGAGAAATCAGCTGGCTCAGGTCGCGTGATTCTACAATTTTGCAAGACTGCCGAAGAAGAGAAGAGAGAGAATGCACTCTCGTAACGCCTTGCAAATTGCAACACAAGATTATTTTCTAGATCGTACTTCCCATAAATGAATTCGAGCGTCATGGTACCCTCCTAAAGATAAAGGGGGACTCCTAAGAGACCCCCCCCCACATTGTGTGAAAACTAACTTCCGCAGAGGCAACCTACTCCGCACATTGCTGGTCTTGTTTGGCTACCAACGCCACACATAGAAGGACTTGTACGTTTTTCACCTACTACGCCTCCTTCTACAGGATAGAGACCCCAATAGGCAGGATTCGGCTCACCGAAAAAATCTTGGTATGTGCCTAATGTCCTCTCATACCCCCTGACCATAGCTTCCCCACAAAGACCAGAGTCATGAATAATCCGCACACCGAGTTGCTGCTCCACACTCCCCAAATACTCAGTATCGGCGAGAATCTCATGCACAGCTGAATCTACAATCTCCGATGGCACGAGCGCTTCATGACTTCTTGCAACTAACCACAAGAAGCGGTGGGCTTCTTCCAACAATGCCCCCCCTGCTTTACTGCCCAATGGCAGGTATGGCATAATAGGGACGTTCAACGAAATGAACATCATACAACCTCCTTAAAGGTAGATTTCAAAGGTCTAAGCCTTTAATCTAAGCTGTAGCAAACAGTGAGTAAGAAGTCAAATCAATGCAAGTCGATATAAAATTTAAAAGCAATGAGAAAGAGCTGCACGGAAAGCTAGACATTATTTCAAAAACTGCTCCGATTGTAATATTTTTCCCAGGTGTCAGCGGGGGGGCACTCACAGACCGTTATAACTTCCTCTCTGATGCAGTGTTGGCAGCCGGTGCAAACTTCTTCCGATTTAATTTTTCTGCGCAAGAAGATGGGTGTCCACTGGATAACTCAAACCTTCAAGAAGAGTTAGTTGATATTAAAAACACCATAGATCATTTAGAAACCTTAGGCTACAATCTTAAAAAGTTTGGAGTAGTAGCAAAAAGCTTTGGTTGTATAAAGGTATTTCTTTTGAATGACCCTCGTATATCATGCGTTATCTTATTAAGCCCGACTTGCTTTTTCAATGATAAACCAAATACTCCAGACGTGCTCTTCCGTAAATACGCAGACATCTCAAAACCTCAAGAAATTATTCTTGATGCCCAACTCCTTCGAAAATGGTCCACACCAACTCTTATTTTTCTTGGTAGTGAAGACGCCTTATTGAATCCTCTTGATATGAAAAAACAATTTGAAACACTCTCGGCAAAAAAAGAAATCCTGTTTTTAGAAGGGGCTACACATTCACTTGATAGACCTCATGATATTACTCAAATTAAAGAAAAAGTGACATTTTTTCTGAAGAAATTTATGTTAAAATAATAAATAATAATAATAGAATAATAGATAATAGGGTCAGGATAATAGATAATAGGGTCAGTCCCCATTCTTTTTCGGTCTTCCTGGTGCATGAAGTGTTTGCTCAAGCCCCAGTTTAGTTGATATCTTTCCAACCCATTCAATATCACCAAATGGTTTGCTTTTAATAACGCTATGACGTATATCTTCCAGCTCTGAATATGAATATAATATGAATATGGAATATGTGGAATATGAATATGGGGTCAGTCCCTTTTTTTAAAATACAAAAACAAATCTTTTACTTTAAGAATAACATATATTTGTATAGGTGCGTGCATTGTATAATAATGTTTAGAATTAATGGGGACTGACCCCATATTCTGACCCCATATTCATATTCCATATTCATACCTATTCATTAGAGTGTAGATATGAGATTTGGCAAAATAATTTCAAAAGCATGCCCCGTTGGTCCCGCCTTGGTGGGATCCTTCGGGGTTTGCGAAGGTTTTAATTCGGGAGCCATACAATTAGATACGAACTCGGATTTTGAAGATGAGAGGAGGATTCGCCTCGCGTCTATACGCGACCTTTGGCCTACAACCAACACCTTAATCGCGTCCAGACGCGACTCTACCATTGAGCTACATCCAAGCTCCGCAGGTAGGATTCGAACCTACAACCAACGCCTTAACAGGGCGCTGCTCTACCGTTGAGCTACTGCGGAGCTTGGATGTTCTCAATTGTGACTGATTTAAAAATATCCTTCCTCGTCCGCTCTTTAAGTACTCTTCCCGTTCCATTGCTTCTCTTCGAGTATTATATTTCTCGGACGCCTTAATCGCGTCCAGACGCGACTCTATCATTGTGCTACCGCGGAATAAAATAATATCTACTATATCATGCCGGAAACATTTTTCAAGAAAAACCAGCCTACCAAACAGCTTAGCGCGAGTTCTTTCTGTGTATATTATTACTACATTCCCTGGTGATCTTCAATTTTTCGCGCATGAGAATGCTGGCGGATCTTCTCAAAACTTTTTGCCTCAATTTGACGTATGCGTTCTCGTGTAACACCAAATTCCTTCCCCACCTCTTCCAACGTGTGTGTAATGCCATCATCCAAACCAAAACGCATTTTTAAAATCTTTTGTTCACGCGGCGAGAGATCATCCAAAATAGCACGCAATTGATCTTTTAAGATACGGCGATCCACTTCTTGCGCGGGTGTAAGCATGCGCTCATCTTCAATAAACTCGCCAAGTACTGACGCTTCATCATCATCGTCGCCAACCGGCGCTTCCAGCGAAACAGTGTCTTGCGAAATTTCCATGATGTGATGCACCTTTTCAACTTCAATACCCATTTCCGAGGCAACCTCTTCCGCTAATGGCTCGCGACCCAAATCCTGAAGCAAACGGCGACGAATCTGCTGGTATTTTGATATGGTTTCAATCATGTGTACGGGAATGCGGATGGTACGCGCCTGATCAGCGAGCGCCCGTGTAATCGCTTGGCGAATCCACCAGGTTGCGTAGGTAGAAAATTTAAATCCCTTGTGCCAATCAAACTTTTCCACAGCACGGAACAATCCCAAGTTTCCTTCCTGAATCAAATCAAGTAAAGAAAGATTATTACTACGACCTACATACCGTTTCGCAATACTCACCACAAGACGCAGGTTTGCCTGCACAAGCATGTTTTTTGCTTCTTCGTCATCTCGTTCAACACGTTTTGCGAGATCTCGCTCTTTTTCGCTGGTAAGTAGTGGTATCTTCCCTATTTCTTTCAGGTACATTTGCACTGAATCAGATGAAATATGCTCTACATCTTCTTTGAAATATTTACTTTCAGGACCCTTTTTTGGCTTTTCTTTTTTAGCTTCCTGACTCCCTTCCACTTCAATAAATCCTTTTTCTTCCAGCACATCTACCCCGCTAATTTCAAGCTTTTGATAAAGTTCTTCCAATAGAATAATATTTTGTTCAATACGCGGAAATTCCTGCAAAATTTCACCATAGGTAATAAATCCACGCTGGCGACCCCGCTCTAAAAGAGCGGATACTTTTACTTCGTCAAGTTTTTTCTGATCTTCAACCCGCTGTTTTTCTACAACGATCCTCTTTGCCGCAGCTACTTTTTGTTTTTTGGAAGGTATCACGCGTTTCCGCGCTACTATATTTTTTTTCTGGTGAACCTTTTTACCCTGCCGTTTCTTTATTTGTTTTTTTATCTTTGGAGATTGCTTTTTTATTTTTTTTGCCATGGGACTCATTATTAATTATGATAGAGTGGAAAATGTGTGTGAAAGAGAACTAAATTCATCCGCAAGCAACGAAACTTGTTGCGCGTTGCCGGCTTCTTCCGCCCTTCGGATATCACGGGTAATCTGTTCAAGTTTTTCTTTTACGCGTTCTTTCTGAAGTTCCAGCGCGCACGAAGCATATTCAGCCTCCGCCGCTTCTTGCCTCACCAGCATTTCTGTTTCAAATATAAGCTGATTTGCAAACGCGCGAAGCTGATCTTCCGGCAAATTCGCAAGAGTTACGCGGACATTTTTTGATTCCTTCAGTGCAAAAAATAATGTTTTGACTTCTTCGGATAAAAACAATTTTTCCGACACAATGGGAAAACGCGCGAAACCATATGTTAACAAAAGCCCCAACATGCGTTCTTCAAGAGTTTGCGTTCGTGTTCGTTCTCTGGGAGAACGCGCCATGTTTGATCTTTTAACAACTGTTTGATTACTACCGGCAGATTCTTTCCCCAGATCTTGCCATACAGCATCTTCCCGCACGCTTATGTGGGAGGCGATGCGTCCTACCCAGTGAGCTTTATCCACTTCCCGCGGTAAACGCGCCACCAACGGTAAAACACTTGCCATAATACCGCGCTTTCCTTCCAGCGTGTGAATATCATAACGCCCAGTCGCTTTTGCGAGAAAGTAAGAAATAATATCAACAGCGCCTTCAACCGTACTTCGCCACATAGCAACGTCTTTCGCAATAAGATCCGCGGGGTCTTTGCCAGATGGCAACGAGAGCGCTCTTACATCAAAGCCCATCTCCAACGCCAAGTCAATGCTTCGGCGCGTGGCAAGCTCGCCCGCCATATCCATGTCAAAAGACATACTTATGTTATCACACAAACGACGCAACAGGGTAAGCTGATGATTCGTAAGCGCGGTTCCTGAAACCGCGACTGCGTGAGCGGTACCTGCCTGATGAGCCATAATGGCATCCATATACCCTTCCACCACCACACAATTATTTTCTTTTCGAATTGCCATTTTTGCTTTATCAAACGCGTAGAGCACGGCACTTTTATCATAGAGCGGTGTTTGGGGTGTGTTGATATATTTAGCGGGAGCTGTTTCCTCTTTGTTTTCTGGATTATTGTTCTTCTGCGCATCATCATATATCCGCCCACCAAAACCTACCACATGCCCATTTGCATCAGCAATGGGAAACATAATGCGATTCCGAAAGCGATCGTAATATCCTGAAACTTGTTTTTTTATAATAAGACCCGCTTTTTCAAGTTCTTCAGGTTTATAGCCTTGCCTAAGGGCATATTCATAAAACACGCGCCAGCCGGCTGACTCGGGCGGGGCATACCCCAGACGAAAATTCTCCATACTCTCGCGCGTAACGCCACGACCCGTAAGATACGCTTCTACGTCCACGTGAGAGGAACGTTGTTTTTGATAAAATACGGTGGCGCACTCCAATAATGCAAACAAGCGCGCGCGTTCATCGCGCGCGCGCGGATTTTCTGATTGCAATTCAACACCTGCCCGCTCCGCTAAAATCCGAAGCGCTTCACGAAAATCCACGCCTTCAATTTGCATAACAAACCGAAATTGATCGCCTCCTGCCCCACACCCGAAACAATGCCACACATCGCGTGTGGGAGAAACAAAAAAAGACGGTGATTTTTCAGAATGAAATGGACAAACTGCTTTAAAATTTGCTCCCGCGCGAATAAGTTTAAGATACGATCCCACCACATCAACCGTACTTAAGCGTGATTTGATTTGTTCAACGGGAGTCATGTACACACTATACCATAAAGCACTCTTGACACCCTCCCACAACGAGGCTTGACAAATTAGCCACGATTTGCTACAAACAATGCGGCTTTGGGGGAACTTTGAAAACAACAATTTAACCAATGGAGGTGTATAGTGTTATATTGTCGCGCATTATTATTGCTAGTTAGTGTTCTTATTCTGACTGCGAACTCAGCTTTTGCGTGGTCAGGACGGGTGGATTACGGATGGAACAACAAAATCAGCGGGGCGGAGTTTTGGCAAGCGGATGGTGATCCCGTATGCGCCACAACAAACGTGGTGCAAATGTGGACAGGAAACCAGGTACTGTTCGATGCCAGCAACCCCCCGCCCAACAAAAAATTTTCATGGTTACATATATCCGTGTATGTGAGAGATTGCAACGGATACACAAGCGACGAAATGCATCTATATGCGGATCTCTCGAAAAAACCCGCAGACAAAAAAGATGTGTTTACGCCGGAAGAATTCGCGCAAGATGGAAAATTGCGCGTAAGCATGTTAATGCAAGATTACTATACTGGGAAGTCTCATAATGTGCGCGTGAATATGATGGTCAGGGGAGGAACATTGTATTTGTACTCTTTTGAAACGGTCGAATGGGGGTACGCTGTTATGTATAGCTTCCCCACAGCAGAAGCGAGTCTGGTGGTTGATAATAAACCAATCATGATCGAGGCGTTGAGCACGCCCAGTAGTGGCTATACCGAAGCCACTACCTACGTACGCAGATAAGTTTACACGCGAGACACCTTATTCCCCAAAGCCACAGACCCGTTTCTCAACCAGAGAGACGGGTTCTTTATTTCTATACACATCATTGTGTTATAGAGAACAGCATATTTTGAGTCATGTGATACTATAAAAACAGTATGCTTACCCAAGAAATACTGAGAACATTTCTCATTAGTATTGGCTGGATTGCGCTCATATGCGCGAGTATATTTATATTCATAAAAAGCTGGCTGTTTTATTGGGAGACAAAAGGTTCACCCTTCGGTAAACTGGTCGCCGCCGCGCACGCGGGTTGGCTTATTACCATGTACAGCTTGGGACTTGTTTCCACATTCTATTTGTTTCGCGATATATCATCTTTGCGTATTATTTTTCCTATTTTCGTCGTCTGGTTTGTAACACTTATTATTCTTTTATACGTTACTATGCGTTGGAGTAATGAGGCTTCCACACTTCACACAACGTATGCAAACCTAACGCGTGAAGTAGAACGGCACACAAGTAATCTGGACGCTGCCTGCAAGCGTGAACTTGAAAATGAGAAAAAAGTTGAGCACCTAAAAGACGAAATTCTCTTTGTTGCCGCGCATGAGCTCCGAAGCCCCGTGAGCGCAATCAAATGGGGGCTTACAACGCTTCTTGAAGACAAAGATTTCAACGCGCATCTGACCCCAGACCTAAAGGAAATTCTAAAAAATATCCACATCCACAACGAACGGCTGGGCGATCTGGTAAGCCGCCTATTAAACACCGCGCGCATTGAGCAAGGTGTTCTTTCCATAAAAACAGAAAAAGTATTTCTCCTGCACAGTATTCATGAAGTGCTTGATGAAATAAAACATCTTGCGGCGGAACAACAAATTCACATTATAAACACTGTCAAAAACCCCTCGCCTGTAGTAGCAGACCCCACACTTGTAAAAGAAATACTTACGAATCTTATCACAAACGCCATTCGCTATAATGTACCTGACGGTTCCGTTACCATAACCGAAAAGCATACAGACGCCGCGGTAATGATAAGCATAGCCGATACCGGTCAGGGTATTCCGGCAGAAAAACTCACAGGCATATTTGAAAAATTCCATAGTATCTCTGAAAAACGCGCGCTGGGAAAAGAGAAGAGTGTAGGTCTGGGACTTTACATCACAAAAGAACTTGTTACCCGCATGGGCGGCACCATTCGCGCAACTTCGGAACTTGGCAAGGGCTCCACTTTTACCTTTACTCTCCCACGGGAAACTCCTCCAAAAGCACCGTAGAACATTAGTGTCGTATCACGGAACCAATTTTTTCTCCCCGCACGACACGCGCTAAATTTCCTTTCACGAAGATATTAAATATATGCGTGGGGCGTTTATAGCGGTTTCGCGCGTGGGAGAATGCTTGTTCGTCCATAACTTCCAGCCGTTGTCGCAATACTTCATCATAGGTAATCTCGTGGATAAACGTTGCGTCTTGTTTCTTTTTAGGATCGGCGTCATATATGCCATCTACTTTGGTGCCTTTTAAAATCGCGACCGCGTCAAGCTGACAAGCGCGTTGCACCGCGGCAAAATCCGTAGACACATACGGCTCGCCTATGCCACCTGAAAGCACTACTACCCGTCCTTTGTTTATATGCCGAAGGGCGCGTTTATAAATATATGGCTCGGCAATATGATTCATGGGGATCGCCGTCATGCAACGCGCCGATACGCCGCATTGCTCCAAAAAATACTCTAACAGCAAGGCATTTTGCACGGTGGCGAGCATACCCATATTGTCGGCAACTTTGCGTTCCAACCCCTGTTGTTCCAACTCCAACCCCCGAACCACATTACCGCCGCCCACGACTATCGCAAGACGCACCAAAGGATCTGAGACCGTTGATTTTATTTCATCCGCGATAAACTTCCCTGCTGACATACTAAAATGCTCGCCGTTATTCACCAGCGCCTCACCCGTGAGCTTTAGTACATACAATGAATATTCCATAATCTTTACTATATCGTACACATGTATAAGTGGAAACAAGCGGTTTTTATTGTGGCAAAAAGAGTTCGCATCCAGCCCATAAAGGATCAGGGGCAAGTTGCGAGCAGGTTGCCGTATCATCGCCCGCATTGCCGTCCGCGGGGCTGATAGCGCCGGCATTCACAACGCCCGTACAAGATGTAAGGTTATTGGCGCCATGTACACTGTTTGAACCTGTTGCAAGCGCGGAGATAAGGGCGTTGGCGCCATTGGTTATACTCTCCTGATACGCGCGAATAGTATTTACACCACCGCGTGAATTGCCGCCGGAAGCGGACGCGTCCACCTCCGGATTAAAATTAGTATCTGCGCCAAAGCGTATAAAACTAAGAGCTTTCGCGGCCGCCAAACGAATAGCCGCGATGTTCGGATTCTGTTGATTTCTGCCCGAAACATCAAACGCCCGGTCGCGCGCGACAATAGAACCATTAGTGGAACGGGTATCAATAATGCCGCCATGCGTGTCGTTTGTGTTTGTTACTGCCGCAACTGCTCCAAAACTACGGCGGTTCGCGTGGCCGTGTCCGTTGACAATAATATCATGTTCCGCTTGCACCTTGATTGAACCCGGATTGATATTTTCCGTAACCCATGAAAGCAGACCACCCCACAAATCATACGTGGTACCCGCGTAATCGTACTCATCAAACAAAGGGATAGTGCCGGTAGCGTTTATGGTGACTGATCCATGAAATGCCGCCACATTAATATTGGGACGGTTTTGTGTTACTGGTTGCGTGCGGGCTTTCGCGCGCGACATGACAAGACCGTTGGTGGTAATATTTCCTTTCTGGCAAGCAAGAATATTTATGTCATTACCGCCGTTAGCTATACCCAAAACCTGAACAAGTCCAGAACGCCCTTCCGTAATATCGCCGCATTTGGAGGCAATAGTGACTTTTCCGGGAAGATTAAGCGTTCCCGTTACTTCATTATGCACTAAACCGTCTATCTGCATATCTCCATCAAACTGAAGCAATATGTCTCCGGCATTGCGATTGAGAGAAGTAACCACCACACCCGCGTCATCCTCTATATCAAGTGTGCATCTTGATTTTATAACAATCCCGGGAGCGTATTTTTGGTTGCCTGTGCCCACTTGCTGTGTTTTAATGGTTGCTCCGGATTTTATTATCAAAGCCTTTCCCTCCAAATCGAATATCGCTTTCCATGTATCTGGCGTAGGTCCCGACGTGTCGTACGTAACATAGGGCTGTAAAACCGGATCGCCCGAATAGGTGGGCGGGTTCGTATTAAAATCTATCGTGATATTATTTTGCACCGTTACGGTAACCGGATCGCCCGATTGATCACGCTCACAGAAAGGGCAGTCTTTCACAAATGAGATACTCAAAACCTCCACCACCAAATCACATCCGAAGACCTCTCCCTGCATAGCAGGATCAAGTTGGTATTCAAAAGGAACCGAGTTTATCTGATCGCATTGACCCTTAAAACATGGCGTATGTAAATCAATCAGCCAATTATCTTCGGTATCATTGTCTGATTTTGCCAGGCGTCCGTAGGTGATACTGGAAGGCGCGTCGGGATCATGAAACGCAGGAACACTTGTATCGTTTGGAGGCGTATCATCGGCAGTTTTTGAAAGATACGGACACAATGAAGGATAACATCGGCTAAAATCATTTGGGTACGCGGCGCAATAGGCTCGCTCTTCGGGTGTATCTGTCCGCGGTTTTGGTTTTTGAAGTATGCGATATTCCACATCATCATGAATGGGAGACGCCAAGAACTGATCGGAAAGATCAACCGTAAGGGGTTTGAAATGTACTTCGCCTGGAAATACAGTAGAGAACGAAATGATATTCGGGCTTACTGTTAAATTGCTGTCTATCTCAACATGCGTGGCGCTCACATCAATAAAATTCATGAGAATAGCCGTAAGCGCTATGCCCACCGAAAGCACTAATACTCTTTTTTTTGTGAAGAAAAAAATATACATACTAAAATCTACTCGTCAGTTGATTCATCTTCGTCTCCTGCGCCGTCATCTGTGGAGGTTTCAGGAACTGTGTTAGTGGCTTCTTCCGGCAACGCGATGGTTGTATCTTCTATTGTCTCAACATCAGCCTTCGTATCGGTATCGGTATCCGCGGCAGTATCAGTTTCGCTTACAGGGGTTTCCGAAGAAGCGGAAGCATCAATCAGAGGATCGGCCTCACTTGTTTCTGCGGGTTCGTCAACGGGCGTACTTGCCGAATCTTCAGACGACTCTTCGCCGGTGGTGAGAGGCGTGGATTCATCTATGTCCTCGGGAGTAGAAACAGGAACGCCGTCAATCATAGTATCGGTTAATCCCAAATCTACCGGTTCCTCTTCAACAATAATTTCTTCAACGCCCGGGATAAACGCTTCCGCTACGCCTTCTAATACTTCAAAGAAAAACATGTTGGGGTGTCCTGGTGTTGGATCAGGATCTATCCAGTTTGATGATCCATCGGGAACGCGCGCAAATGATTTGTTTTCTGGAACGGATATGGCATACGCGTGACTATCAATCAGCGCGCCGCCTGAACCAATGGCACCGTCAAACAAACGAACGGAATCTCCGCTCGAATTATTCAGCGCGAAATCTCCGTCGCCATTCCGGTACACCACCAAAAATCCTTTGGAAGGCAGAATAGTATCTCCCGTATCGGTATTTGTGGCAGAAATCACAAGCTCGTTTGAATTGGAGCTATCGTACAATACCCAGCCGTCCACATTCACTAAAACGCTTGTGGGATTGAAAAGCTCCACCCACTCGCCTTCCGGCTTAACCGCGTTGTCGTCTCCCACAGGATTCGGCATGAACTCATTTATCACAATATGCAAAGTTGAATCAAACGCTTGGCGCGGCCCGCAAGAAATTTTATCGGGCAACTCACGGTAATTCACCGTTACATTGGAATCTAGTCGTATCGCCGCGTTATCATCCGCGTCGTCGCCTGTTCCGTGCGCGGCAAACGTGGCAAGAATAGTATTATCCGAGCGCACATGCACATCGCCATCTGACGCGTAAAGTACTGCATCGCCCAGATCGGAATTACCAGAAGCTATTTCAATAGCCGCGTCATTTCCAGAAACTGCCGCGTGCGTGGAAATTAACAGAAACGCGCCTTTCACGCCCGAACCGTTAAAGGAAACATCTGAATCAATATCAATGAGACCGTCTACCACGATCGGTATAAACTGATCCCCAAATGCCGCGTCTTGAGTGATGGTAGATCCCGAGCCAATGGAGAGATTTCCATGAATATAGAGCGGGCCTTTTACAGTTACCGTGTTTGAACTACCAAACGTAACATTGCCGGAAATTTCAGACGGACCCATCTGAAGCCCCAGCGTTCCGTCGGGAAATATAAAACTGCCATTCACAATGCCTCCATCAGCCGCGCGATCTTTCCATTCAGCAATCATGACATCCGGTAATGTAATTGCTGGAGCACCCGTGAGAGTCATTTTAGTAATGGAAATACCTGCATCAATAGAGTTAGTGCTCGTAGCGGAACCTTCTATAATACGGTTATCACTCCCGCCGATGATTTCAATTTCATCGTTGCTTCTTACGTCTCCGTTTATGGTTACATGGGAAGCAAGCGCGACATCATCATTTTCAGACGAGGAGCCGGCAACTTGAACCGCAAGCCCGGGCTCAAACATAATATCTTTCGGCACGCACATAAAACCGCTGTCAAAATTGTAGAAATCAAATTTTTGATGTTTGTTGTTCTGATCAATACTTGCGGGAAAATCTTTGGGTGTTACATGCGTCCAGCCGTCGCGTGATTCTTCCTTAACAGTATAGACTCCGAACGGCACGCCGCGAAAGATATAAAAGCCGTTTGCATCGGTAACAGTAGTAGAGGCAACGACATCATCCGCGTCCAGTAAAAAAATCTTCCAGCCTTCTAGAGGAAAATCAAATCCGTCGTCAAAAATACCATCCTGGTTCACATCATGATACTTGTGCCCAAAGATACTCGGACTGTTGGTAAGAAACGTGTAGACATGACTTACGATAAAACTTCCGGGGGCTTCCGTTCCCCCACCCGCGCACGCAATTGCTTTTATCACACTGTTTTCACTTACCAAAAATGACGGCAATGGTTTTATGCCTCCCCATTCTCCATTGCCTCCGCCACATATCGGGTCGGGAGCCGCGTCTCCATCAGAGCCAGGAGTAACTGTGTAGAATATATGGGTCGCGTCGGTATCATCGTTCGTGATGGATACCTCAACGGGTTCTTCATAGGTATCGCCCGCGGGAGAAACTGTAGGGGGATCAATACGGGCAATTTCCGCGCGCACGTTTACCACATGCGCCTCAAACGCCATAAAACCACGGGCATTTGTTAGCACCACAAGAAACGCCACTCCAAAAACAAAAACTTGTTTTTGGAGTGTCAGAAACATGCGAACCATTTTACGCGATTGAATAACCGTGCGGGAAACAGTATGCACTGGAATGCGGCGCGGTTTCTTTACCTTGTGTACAACGGCAATTTTTTTTACGTGTTTCATTTTTGATTTGCGTAAACCGATACCATGCCCAAATAGGGAATGCGAGCATTTTTACCGAATAGTTTGTATGTTCTACCTATCACATCTTCATATCTCA
>Ga0209542_10012814_pt1 | contig 14587 bp, 18 predicted proteins | sample RifCSPhighO2_01_FD_184028 | JGI IMG/M metagenome (GOLD analysis project Ga0209542, IMG submission 184028) | Soil microbial communities from Rifle, Colorado - Rifle CSP2_plank highO2_0.1 (SPAdes) (version 2) | ecosystem: Environmental > Terrestrial > Deep subsurface > Rock core/Sediment ...
CTCTCCTCTTTTTACTTTGTCTCCGACGTGCTTATACAAGTAAATCCCAGCTCCCTTGTCGCGAGGAGCGCCTGCAATCCTTGCGATTCTTGAGATTAGCATATTGTTTATGCTGGCAACCCTGCCGCTTTTTGCCGACAATACATCATGGCAATGCCTCCCAATCTTGATGTCCTCTGCTGCAATCTCTTTCCCGTTCTGGGCCTTGATAATCTCAATCATCTTGGAGTAAGCCCTGCCGGAATTCAGGATTTCCAATGCCCTTTTGTAGCTGTTTTTTATTCCAACCATATTAAAAATCTCAGCGCACATCTTCAGGCATTTTCTCTCCAAGTCCAAAGGCCTTCTGGGGTCCCTTTTAAGCAGCCACAAGACATCCCTTGCTTCCAATGCAGGACCTATGCCGTTGCCGATCGGCTGCGAGCCGTCTGTCAAAAGCACCCTGACATGCTTCCCCAGCTTTCTTCAAACTCCTTTTTAAGCCTTGAAGCCTCGACTTTATTTTTAACTTTAGAGTCCCTGCCGACAGGCACGTCAATGACAATATGCGTGCTTGACACAGAATGCTTTTTTGCCATGATTGAGGCAAGCAATTGGCTTTCAGCATCAATTTCCAAAGGCCTTTCAACCGCTATTATCTTGTCGTCTGCAGGCGCCAAATTCAAAGAGCCTCCCCAGACTATGCATCCCTTTGCCTTCAGCACGATTTTTCTCATCTTGCTTATAGGAAATGTCACATCGGCAAGAACCTCCATTGTGTCTGCTGTGCCTGCCGCGCTTGTTATTGAGCGCGAGCTTGTCTTTGGAATGAAATAGCCGGCAGCTGCAATTATCGGCACAATCACAAGCGTTGTCCTGTTGCCGGGAATCCCTCCAATGGAATGCTTGTCAATGACAGGATACTTGCCCAGATTCAGCACCTCGCCGTGCTTGACCATTGCTTTTGTCAGCAAAATGGTTTCTTCGGTGCTCATGACATTTGTGTAGCATGCAGCAACAAAATAAGCAAGCTCGACTGCGCTGAGCTTGTTATGGACAATGTCCCAGACTATCTGGTCAATCTCGTTTTTGCTCAGCCTCTGCCCATCCAGCTTCTTTTTTATGTAATCGATTGACAATGGCTTCCTTGCGACCGAGATGTCTACTGCGTCATTATTTTTCAGCCTTAAAGAATTAATAACCTCTTCAAACACCCCAATCCTGCCCTTGGGCACAACCTTGCTGCTTTGCGCTATGTCAACAACAGCCGTCTCAATCTTGCTTCCTTTCTTCAGCTTTATCCTGTCCATGACGTGCAAGTCAAGCATTGCAGCATCTTCATGGTTTACAACTGCAACCAAAGGCCCGCCGCTGGAAATGTCTATGTCTTTGACGCGAAGTTTCATTTTTATTTAATTATTTTAGATTAATTTTAATATTTTTAAATCCGCCTTCGGCAACTATGCTATATTTTCAAAAATACCTCTCCAGTTCCGCCTTTTCCTCTTCGTAGATGTCAATAAAAGTCATAAGCAAGGCAAGCATCACAGGGCCTAAAATCAAGCCAATAAATCCAAACAGGTTCAAGCCTCCCAAAACGCCAAGCAGCACTAAAACCGGGTGCACATTAGCTTTCATTCCTATAATCTTAGGCTTGAGGAAATTGTCGATGCTGCTTATTACAAATATTCCATAAACAATAAGCACTATCCCCTTTATAGTTGAAGAGCTGTCATTTTGAAGGTACCCTATAAAAATCAGGTTTAAAGCCGCAGGCAGCCACACTATTGCCGTGCCAAAATAGGGTATCAGCGCAAACAGCATCATGACAAATCCCCATAATATAGGTGATGGTATCCCCAGCACCAAAAATCCGATTGCCCCAAAAATGCCCTGTATTACTGCCACTGATATATTGCCATAGAACACTGCATAAGTTATTTCATGGAATCTTTGAATCACGTGCTCCTTGTGCGACGCTTTCAGGGGAAGGGCATTTTTTATCCTCAATGCTATTGCATGCCCGTCTTTAAGCAGGTAATAAACCACAAACATCATCACAAAGAAGCTTAAGAGAAATGCAGGTATTGAAGCGAGAAAATCCCCGACATTTTGCAGGATAAACAGCACTATTTTCTCGATTGTAACCTGCAGGTAATAATCCAGGTCTTTCTGCGGCAGAAAGCCTATGAATGATTTAATGGCCTTGCATGACATCCAGCTTTCTTCCTTGCATACAACGCTTAAAAAATTTGTTCCGAGGTTTTGCTGGTTCAGCGAAGTATACGTTATGTAAGCCTCTTTCGAAACCAATCCAAGCACGATGACAGAAGGCACTGTAAACAGCAAAACTATCAGTATGGCAATAAAAAAAGCTGCTAAGTTCCTGTTTTTCACATAGTTCAGTATTTTATTGTACAGGGGATATGCCAAATAAGCTATTATCGCAGCTGTAAAAAACGCCGGCAGAAAAGGCTTTGTTATGTAAAATGCCAGCAGCAAAATTGCCAAAAATACTACAGAAAAAAATATCCTAGGGTAAATTTTTGATTTGATGCTCCCACCACTTTTTTAATTTTTGATGTTATAAAATGGGCCTGACCAGATTCGAACTGGTGACCTTCGCCAATTCAAAACATATGGGATGTTGTGTCGAGGCGACATCATTTGCGGAACTATGCTGCTTAACCGCTAGACTACAGGCCCTTAAAAACCCTGAATTTACTGCGGTATTTATACTTTTCTAACATTAGCCAAAAACACTTGCCCCGATGGGGCTGAAATAAAACAAAAAGAAGGCAGTAGCCAAGCCGAAAACAGCAAGTATGACTTCCTGCACTATCTGGTGAAACCTTGTGAAATCCCTTGTCGCCTGAACTATATCTGTTTCTGTTACCAACCCCATCAATTTTCCATTTTCGACGACTGGAAACCTCTTGATTTTCTTCTCCCGCATGGCTTTGCTTATTTCAGAGAACCTTGCTGAGGGAGATATCACAATGAATTTCCTGCTCATCACATCCCTGACGTTCGCCTTTTTAGAGATTACCCCCTTGATGAAGTCATTCTCGCTTAATATCGCAACCGGCTTTTCTTTGTCAACAACCACAAGGCTGCTGACAGACCTGCTTGCCATGAGCTTCGCGGCTTCCATTATTCCTGAATCAGGCTTTATGGTTACCACATCCTTTGTCATGATGCTTCTGACTTTTATCATTTCAGGCTCCGAAAGGCACGTATTGCTGCACGTACCTGTAAACAACAAAAACAAAAAACTCGAACAGCACAAAAAGCACAAGCACTATATTTTGTATGTTCCTGTGCAGCCTCAGGTTATCGCTTATTGCATTTACAATATCCTTTTTAGTGACTAGTCCGACAAGTTTTTCATTTTCAACAACAGGATAGCGCCTGAACCTTTTTGTGTCTATTACTTTCAGGGCTTCGTCCAGCTTCATTGAAGGGGCCATGGAAGTCACAGGAGACTTCATTACCCTGCTCACCGGCTCTTTAAGTGTATCACCCCTGGAAACGGCATTTCTCACAAAATCAAACTCCGTTATGATGCCGATTGGCTTTTCATTTTCCACTATAACAACGCAGCCGCTTTCCCGCTGGGCCATCAGCCTGGCTGCTTCCCCAAGCTTTGCCTCTTTTTTCAGGGTTGGCACGTCTTTCAGCATTATTTTTTCAATTCTCGCCATTGGGCATTTTATTGCCATGGTTATATAAAAAGTTTTCGCCAGAAAACAAGGCAATGAAAAAATTTTTAAATGTTGAAGATATCGCATTGGGAAGGGAATGCAGTTGAAAAACAGATATTTGGCTTTTTTATTTGTAATTGTCTTAGTTTATGCTGCAGCATGCACGCCTGCGCAACCGCCTGCAACAGCCGCCCCTGCCAGCTCTGACGCCAAACCTTCTCCCCAGCAGCAGGCAGATGTACCGCCAACTGCTCAAAAGCAGGAAATATCAGCCGAGGTTAAAGAGCTATTTGACAAGTCAAAGACAAGGGTAAGAAGCATTTACTACAAGTACAGGGGGCCTGAAACAGGCAGCAATTTTTATGAATTCTACGTCAAGGGCGATAAAATAAAGTACAAGCCTTACCTTGAGATAAAGTCCTTGGACAGGCCAGACTCTTATGATGCTGTTTTCGTAGACAAGACAGCAAGTACTGCCCAGTCTTACTGCACTGCAGCATATTGCGCATACAAGGGCAAAAAAGAAGACCTAAGCTACGCAAGCGCTTATCTTCCAACTGTATTTGACTGGATTGGGGGGCTGGATAAAGCCAGCAAAGTAGGAGAAGAGGTCATTGATTCAAGAAGCACTTGGAAGATTGATACAAACAAAGGAGTTTTATGGATAGACACTTTTTACGGCATTCCGTTAAAAGCAGAGTCAGGAGGCAAAACTTACAGGTACGAGCAGATTTCTGTAAACTCTGTTGAGGACCCTGATGTTACTCCGCCTTAAGCGGATTATAATTAGTTTCCCAACGTTGAGTTGAAAGCATTAAAGTCGTACTCTGCAACCACCAGGGGCTTATTGCCTAGGTCGGCTGCGTCAACCACAACAAGCTCAAACTTCTTTGTCAATGCAATGTCATCAAATGAGACGCTTACAATGGCATCCCTTGCCGCATGCCCGCCTATCTCGAGTTTTTCAATATCAAAATTTATCTCTGCCTTTGGCTTGAACCGCTCTTCCTTGGGATCTTTCTCATCGTAAAGTATTACAATGGCTTTTGGCTTGAAAGCCTTATTGCCGTTGTTCAGGATTGTGAAGGTTATCTCAGTTATCTTGCCCCAGTACTCGCTTTTTATCTCGTGCTTTATGCCGTCAAGCGAAAGCGATATGTTGTTTTGCGCGCTCACAATGCTTCCTAAGCTGAACTTGAATTCTTCTGTGTTTATGCTTTCTTCATGCTTGTCATTCACCAGCTCGTCATAATATTCCTCTCCTGTTTTAATCTGGATTTCCTGCTCCCCTGTTTGCTTTTCCTCTGTAATTTCTTCGATGGTTTGGTTTTCAGCCTGCTGCTCAATTGCCGGAGCATCTTCATAAATATCCCGTTCTGTTGCTGCAGCCTTTCCTGTGATATTGTCATTAGAAGAGCAGCCCACAGCCACAATAAAAATTATAGAGAGTATGCAGAATAAAGTGTTCTTTTCCATTATCTCAAACCGCCAAATCAATTTATTTTAGATTAGGGTATTTAAAGCTTGCTTTATTCATGGGTTAAGGAAAAAAGGATATAAGCCTCTGAGAGTATTGACTACATAGTGTTACATAACTTTAGGTTTAAACCCCTATTTTTTAGGGATTGCATTAAATAAGTCAAATCTCATACTAACATTTTGTACATTTCCAGTATAACTTTCGTGAGTATTCCTAATAAATTTCAAATCCTCATAATATCCAACTCTTTTTGGATAGGCATCAAGAGTAACAAATCTAACAGCAACCATGTCTGAGCATTCAAGGATATGACCGAAAGCCCATTTCAAAATACCCTCTCCAACTTTCAAACTTTTATATTTTTTATCTCTGCCTAATCGTGCAATTTTAATTGCTGGAAATTCTTTAATTGGTTTTCCATCAACTTCGTGCTGTATTTTTTCTGGTACTTTTAATTTTAATGAATCGGCAGCAATTGAACAAAATCCTATGATATCCTCATTATAAATAAAAATAGTAGTATTTGCAACCTTTTTTTCTTGGTATAATAAAGCCTCATTTTTTATAAAATCATTAATGTCTTCATCTTCACAATCGAACTGTGAAAGGTCATGATACTTGGCTAGTCTTTCAGCTTTAACTAAAGAAAAATCAAAAGTCATTTTATTACTTATCTCTTTGTTTTTCTATAAGTATCTCTGCACTCGTCAAGAAATTTCTGCTTGTCTTCGTTATAGCTTGCGCTATTAACTTCTTTAATCAATTTTTCTGCATCCTTCCCTTCCAATACTGGTGTCGGTTCTATTGGTCTTGCCATTTTTATTAGGTAGTTACTTCTAGTTGTTTATTTGGCTAGAAGCAGATTTGCCTTTTTCACCTCTTTTGTAAATCCACTTATGCTACTTTTTATTGCCATTTTATAAAAACATTATTAACTACTATAAAATGGTATAACCTATATATAAATTTATCGGTTATCACTAACCCATAGTATTTAATTGACAGTTAATGTAATGTGATAATCTCTTTTGAGTTAAAATCTATAAAAACTTTGCCATGAATTATATGATACACTCGTTAAAGTCGTTAAAACTAGGTTTCGTTTTGTTACTTTGGTTTATTTTTAGTATTTAAGCAATCAACCCCCACTAGTCCTTACTCATTTGATTCCTCTTCAAAAATCTTTTTTACTTTATGAGCTTCTTGTGTAAACTTTACTATATCTTCTCCTGTTATTTCTTTATAAAATTTAGATATATCAATCTTCTCTGAAGTTTCAATTCTTTTATTAAGATACTTTAAGGGATATCCTTCTTTAGCCATTTTTATTTGTCTACTATTTTCCATTTTAAATAAAAATTCTACGAAGCTCTTTTTTATTGTTTGGTCTATCTGGTTTGAAATGAATGAATCGCCATATCTTGCATACAATGTCTTATATAGTTTTGATGGGCTAATCCTTACATTTTTATCATCTATTTTGCCTAATAAATTAATTATTTCATTTTTTGGCATCTCAGCTCCGCATTGTTTACTGAAATCAATAAAATGTGAACTACTACGGGTTTCGCTTTGCGCTCAACCCGTAGCGTCGCAGGCTTAGTTAAAGTTGAACAAATTTTTCTGTTCTTTATTTTCAATCTGCTTCCAGTGCTTTTTCTGCCCTTCCCTTATGTATCGCTTTACCGTCTCTGCTGTTACTGCGCCGACTGTCCTGTGAAAGTAGCCAGCACTCCAGAATTTTTTGCCCCACAGCTTATTGCTAAACAACGCAGAATGTCCTTTGCGCATCATTCTGCTTGAATGGGCTTTTAGCTGTCCAGCTAAAACTGGAATCTTCCAGTTCTTCCACTGCTTGACGAATAAGTGCAGATGGTCGGGACCGCACTCGATTGCAGCTATCTCAATTTTCATCTCTTGCGAGCGCTGGATTATATAAGCTACCGTAAGTTCTTTTGTCAGCGGCTCGCTGAAGATGTCACGCCTGTACGCAGGCGTGAACTGTAAGTGCAGGTTTGTCTCGCCTACAGTGTGTCCACTACTTCTTAGCTCGTTTCCCATTTTCCTTTCTCCGATGGTTTTTTATAGAAGTATAGCTACCGCTACTTTGCTTCTTTTTTTCAGAGCGCAACCATCATGCGCTCAATTTATTTTTTGATAATTGCAGAATAAGAACTTTGCTCGGGCAGATAGTTATGCGCAATTCACTGCTGGTTTCGCTACGCTCAACCAGCGAGGGTTCTTGCGCGCCCTCGCACTAAATTTCCAACCTTGTTTTCTTTATCTATATTAATAAAATAAGAACATGGAAATGACTTACATACCAAAGGTCTATTTTCATATATTGAGCATAGGTTATTTTCTAGCTGAGGACAGTTGTTTTGAGTTAATGTGTACTCTATAATAATTGATTTATTAGAATTTAAATCATAGATAATTTTGCTTGGGACTATGAGATTGTCATATCCCTTCTTCTTAAACTCACCCATTTCCCAATCATGCATGGGAAGGGTTGTATTAGCCACACAAATAATAATTCTATCCATGAAATATGGAGTCTCCTTTAGTGGTTTTGTACTAAGTACCTTACAGCAGTTGCCACATTTCCTGCATTCAAATTTTGGAATCTCTCCTTGTACTGGAATCTTAATCATTCTTTTAATACGTCTCCATATTCCATATAATCCATTTGCTTTTATATAAATCCTTCTTTAGATAAATTAAACAAAAAAATGATGCATTAGAATTTATTATTCGATGTTATCATTTCCATTAATCTTGATTTTGGAATTTCTTCTATGAAGTCAGGATATTGCCTTGCTTTCTTAGGTATCCTCTTTAGTAGCATTGGCTTGTCTAGAAATAAGCCAACCTTCTCAAATTGTCTTTTGTCTATAACACTTTATAAAAAAGCCTCTGAGGGGATTTGCACCCCCGACCTTTGCCTATTTAGAAATGTTACCAAGGCAACGCAATGGCTGCTATGCTACAGAGGCGTTAGGATTTGAGAATTAAGTTATTTTAAAAAACTTACTAAAAACGTGAGGGTATTTGATTTTGAATGTATTTAGTCAATAAACTAGCTAAGAGATGGTACTTTTGATGTGACCTGTTACCATTTCTCCGCCGACAAGGTGACCATTTACAACTTCTCCGCCAACAATGAATTTTATGTCTTGATCAAATGTAGAACCAACGTCACCATTATTGCAACTATCAAAACGGAACATTTGGTAGTTTCCTACTTTAGGATTTGATGTAGCACTGGAACAATCGCTAACTAAATAATCAGTTATTACCAGATTTGATTCTTGCGTATTTTCAAGCTGTAAAGTAATACTATTTTTGTTAACGACAAAATCCATGCATTTATAGTTTGCTAAAGTACATGTTCCTATAGCATTGCTAGATTTTTCGATTTTAATCATTTCATTACTAACCAAAACTTCCTTGACTGCTTCTTTAACAACATCCTTAACTTCTTGTCTTATTTCTTGCCCATATTTACTTCTAAATTCTTGCTCACTACAGCCTAACAAAAATAGACTTAAGATAATTATAGGTATTATTGGATTTCTCATTATTCAAAGAAACAATATTAAGTATATTTAATTGTTTCGATATCTACCAATATGGAAAGATTATTCAAAATTAAGTGCGGGGGAAGGGATTTGAACCCTCGGATCCACTAAGGAACAGGATTGCTCAGCTGGTCTTAAGTTTCGCAAACAGACACTTCAAACGTTGGTGTTCTGAGTCCTGCGCGTTTGACCAGGCTTCGCTCTAAGGAATCCTAAGCAATTGCTTGAGGAATTACCCCCGCATTGCCCGGCAGTATTCCGAATTAGAAAACTATATTTAAATGTTATGTTATTAAAATATTCATTCATACTTGTACTTCTGCAGCTCAAAGAAAGCCCTCAGCCTTTTAAACATGTCCTGCCCGTCTGCTGCAACTGCATTATCGTACTTGTCGCTCCAGAAGTTGTAAATATACTTGTCAATCAAAGCCCTTATGAAGTAATAGATTGGCTTGACCTGGTAAAAGCTGCCGTGGATATGGGATTGTATCCAGCCGTCTATGTTTATAAAAACGTCGCCGTTGTTCATTCTTATTTTTTTGCCGCTCTTTTTTATGGTAACCTCTTTGATGTTATCAAGCAGCGCCCTTAGCACGATTATGCTGTGGTGCAGGTCATCAAGGTGCTTGTGCGCTTCTATAACCAATTCTATCTTCTTCCCGCTTTTGGTGACGTGCTCCATCTTCTTCTTGGGCTCTTTTTCATATCCTTTCTCGCCTATCCAGCTGTCGATCTCCCTGTAGAAATCCTCAACCAGAAAGGGCCCATTGTAGCTTGTCCTTAAGTCATAAAGCACTTGTTTTTTTTCTGACATAAAATCGCCTATGGGGCAGGTTTGGATATAACGGAGTAATGCCTGTAAAGGTTCAAAAACTTCTCGATGTGGTCTACAAGATGGTTTATGTCGTGCACAAGCATGTGCTCGAACCTTTCAGTGTAGGCCTTGAATACAAAGTAATCATATACTGTCCTTAAAAAAAGCAGAATCGGCTTTTCGTCCCACCTGTGGTCGTAGTCATATTCCATAAAGCCGTCAATCACTATGATCAGCCTGCCATTGTCGATTTTCGATTTTTTGCCGTTGTGGGCAGCCTCGGTTTTCAGTATATCATAGCCAAGAACCCTCACTTTTACATGGTACCTTACGTAATCGCTTATCTTTTTCCATGGAGTTATCTGCCATTCTATGAATTTTCCCCGCTCTGTATTATGCTCGAAATCCTTGTCCTGCTTCTTGTCAAAGCCCCTCTCCCACAGGAAATTCTGAATCATCCTGAACAGGCCGCCTATTTCAACAGGCCCGCTGTAGTCAATTTTTTCATGGTCCACAACTATTTTTAGATGCCCCATTTAATGGACTCCTGCAAAATGCCTGTGCTCATATTCCTCAGACATCATCTTAAGGCGCTCCTTGAGCAGCGCATGAAGCTTCAGTACAATTTTATAATACAATTCATCCCACCAGACACCCTCATACTTTTTTTTGATTATGTACTTGTTATAAAAGCTTTTCAGATGCGCCAAAAAGGCGCTTTTCTCCCATATCTTCTCGTAGTCCACATTGCAGCTGCCGTAAAGCTGTATCCATATCCTGCCTTTTGCCATCTTCTTCTTTGTGCCGTCTTTCAGGACAACCTCTACATCGCGCATGTCGAATGTCTCTATGTTTACATTTACAACCCACTCGTAATAATCCTCAACCTTCCTTCTTGCCTCAAAATTGTGGGCAAGCTCAGCCCCAAACGGGCTGGGCCTTCTGAGCCTGTTCTGCTTCTCATAAAACTTGAATTTTTTCTGCCTGAAAAAGTCAGCTATTGTCTCGTAAAGCTCCTGCATGTCAAAAACCCCCTTGTATTGAACATAAACAGTCATCGTAGGTGCTTCAACATTATGAAGAAAGTCTTCTGGCTTCATGAAGATTTTTCTGATAATGATTATATATAAAACTTTCGCTGGTTGCGGTTAATCCAAGGCAATGCCCCATGAATAAAGATTTTTGCAAAGCTTTATATACAAGTAATTTACTAAAATGATGTCAAAAAGGTGAATTTATGGGCAAAATAACTGCATTGCTTATTCTGATAACTATACTCATGCTTTCAATGGGCATTGCGCATGCGGCATCTTTCGATGTAAGCATTGTGTCTGTGAAAGACAAGATAGTGGTAGATGAAATAGCGGAATTTGATGTAGTAATCCAAAACAACCTCGGCACTGATGAGGACTTCACAGTCAAAAAGGCAGGCTACCCGTTTTGGGATATGTACACAAAGCCGCTGCAGAACCCGATAAGCCTGAAGGTGCCTGCGCTCGGCTCTGCCTCAATAAGGCTGTTTGTTGACCCGCTGTACATCACGTCTGTTGACACATACACCCTTGACATGGGCGTTGTAATGGAGCGCACAGGGCAAGAGCAAAAAGTGCCCATAACTATAGGCATAAAATCAACAGAGCCTTTGATAGGGGGCTACATCCCGACTGTATTGGCAAGCATAAGCATTTCCCCTGAAAAATTTGACCCGAGAAAAGAATTCACAATAAAGATACTTTTGAATAACCAAAACCCAATAAATTACACAAATCTTACCATAAAGATAGAAAGCAACCTTTTCAAAGACGAGATTCACACTCCATTGGGGCCAAGGGAGGAGAAAACAATTGAGATAGCAAAAAATCTTGATGGCATGGCTTCTCCGCAAAAAGACAGGGCAGTTATCGCAATATTCAAGGACGACAGGATGATAGTCAATCCCATAGTGAAGGAGTTTGAGGTGGAAGAATACTCAACTCAGGAGAATCTTCCGAAAGAGCAGTCTTTCCTCAAGATAAGGAGAGGCGTCAGGGTATCATCCAATAACCCAGATTACAGCGGCACGATTAAGATTGGGACAACACTCATCAAGAATCTGTTTATGACAACATACCCCAAGGCTGAACTGGTGAGTGAGAATGAGCAGCACTACCTTATTTGGCAGGCAAAGCCCGGCGAAGACAAGGCAATGACAGTATACACAACAGAGAATTACAGGCCCATAGTAGTGATTATCGTGCTTGCAATCGCCGCAATATTGCTTTACTTCCTCTTCAGAAGCCCTCTTGTTGTCAGGAAAAGCATAGCCAACATAGGCATGAGCGAAGGCGGCATTTCAGATGCAAAGGTTGTTGTAAGGGTTAAGAACAGGAGCCCAAGCCAGATATCAAGCATAGAAGTCATGGATTCGCTGCCCCACATTGTACACATTGAAAGGGATCTTTCAATCGGCTCGATGCAGCCCCATGCTGTTTTAAAGCACCCAAAAGGCGGGCTTGTGATTAAATGGAACATTGAAGCAATCGAGCCCGGCGATGAAAGGGTTTTGTCTTACAGGATGAGGTCAAGGCTGCCGATACTCGGCGAGCTCAGCCTGCCTGCTGCAAGCGCCAGGTGCAAAATAGGAGAGAAAGTAATTATAAGCAATTCCAACAGGGTCAGCGTTGGGAGATAATGGATTTTTAATAATTTAAGTTATATCGACTTATAAATTCAATCTGGCTTCACAACATAACTTATTTTACCAAACTCAATCCGTTCGCTTCGCTCACAACATATTTGGCAGTGGCATACGAGGCTCGCGACGAGACTCGCTCGCCAGTCACTCGGCATTCAGCTGTTGAAGCCACTTATTTCGTGCTCCCCCTCGGCGCACAGATATCTTTAAAATTTTTAAATAAAAATTCAATATTTTACACAATCTTTATAAATAAAAAACCAATTTCAATCTTATTCCCCACGTAGCTCAACCTGGTGGAGCGCTCGGCTGTAGGGAAACCATTTGCCGACTACGCATTTGCAAGGGATGAAGGCAAAACAGCGCAGCTCCCGGGAGGTCGCTGGTTCAAATCCGGCCGTGGGGATATTATTTTTTACCAGAATTCATTTAATCCTTTCTGCTCAACCCTTGTCTTGATTTTTGCTGATTCCTCATTGTATTTTTCCATATCCTTCTCCTCAAAAATAGGCACTCCGTAAACCCCGTCATAACCCGGCTTGAATGGTATTTTTTGGTGCCTGTTTCTGATGATGTTTTCTGCAATTTTCTCTGATGTTATTTTTTTTAGTTCTTTTTCATCGGCATTTAACACAACTTCAAACTCGTTTCCAAAGGAATTGGTTAATTTGTAATATTCCTCCCAAACCTTTTTTGACTCGACTTTCTCGCAGATTGTGCCGCCAATCACTTCCGACAATGGAATCAGATTCCTGAATGGAACTGAATTTTCAGGAGTATATCCTTCATCCCTGTCTGCAAGCTCCTCGACCCTCTGCGCAACTCCAACAGTCAATGGCTTTCTGCATTTCGGGCAGATGTTTTTCAGTTTAATTGACTCTTTTGGCGACAAAACAACATTGCAGTTCCTGTGCCCCGTGTAATGATATTTTCCTTCATGGGGCCACATTTCAATTGTCTCAACAAAGCCTTTTCTTTGCCTGATTGCGTCAAGCAATGCATCGTAGCTTAAGCCAATGTCAAAAACATTTGCTTCTCGCCCAAGCCGCCATGGCCAGAATGAATGCGCATCAGAGCTGCTCAATAAGGTATATTTGTCCAGCGAAGAAAGCCTCCAGTTCATTGCAGGATCGCTGGAAAGCCCGGTTTCGATTGCATGAATTTTATTGGCGTATTCTTTAAAGCATTCTTCTACACTATCAAAGCCACTCATGCTGCCAAATATACCATACCAAGGCGTCCATGAATGCGCCGGTATTATTTCAATGTCATCATCAATCTCTTTCATCATTTCAACCAGCTCTATACAGGAAAATCCAAAAATCGGCCTGCCGTCATAATCCAGCCTGCCTTTTTTCAATAAAGCATTGTTAATTTGCTCGACAACATCAAAATTTCTTGCCAAAAGCAATGTGTGTATTCTTCTTGCCTTTCCATCTTGGGTGTAAATGTTTGAAATCTCTCCCTGCAAAACAAAATGAAATCCTGATTTGCTTGTCAGAATCCCAGAGCCGTCTTCCTTTAATTCCTGCTTTAATTCAGCAAGCCATTTTGGATGTGTAAAGTCTCCTGTGCCTAGAAGATTAACCCCCTTCAATCTCGCATATTTCTCAAGATTTTGTATTGTGATGGCAGAGCTTGTTGCTCTTGAAAACCTTGAATGAATCTGCAGATCTGCGATGAGGTTCATGAGAGAATGGAATGGAGTGGTTTATTTAAAGGTTTCATGTATTTAAAGTAATAAAATTTAAATAAAAGCGACAATTACCATATTTTATGATTAACTTGGAAATAGACGATAGTGGAATTAGAAGTCTACATCCAGGAGATGTTAAGGCATTGCAAAGGGATAAAAAGCTTCTTGTGGATTTGGTTAGAAAACTAGCCCCACCTGATGCAAATGTAGCTATAGCTTTTATTAGTGATGGCGATTACTTTGAGAGTTTTGAACATACATTAAGATTTGGAGTAAGGGTTGGAAATTCATTTAAACCGATTGGTGATAGACAGGTACATTATAGTGAGAATATGATGGCAATGTTAAACTACCATGAGTAATCAAATTAGTATGCTCTCAAACTGCTAATTCTCTCTTTCCCCGCAACATTTAAATAACCCCTTTCAAACATTTCAATCATGGCAAACAATGACATTCTTGCAGAATTCAGTCCTGCGGACATAAATCATTTCAAAAAAGACTTCATGCAGATGATTAGGGTAGGCGCGGAAATCGACAGGCACTATGGAGAGGCGCAGCATGACTTGGACATCTTAATCCCGAAATATGAAAAATTAGTGGAGCAATTCAACAAAAAGTACAGGGGAATAAAAATAAAAACCAAAAAGACAATAGAG
>Ga0209542_10012815_pt1 | contig 14586 bp, 19 predicted proteins | sample RifCSPhighO2_01_FD_184028 | JGI IMG/M metagenome (GOLD analysis project Ga0209542, IMG submission 184028) | Soil microbial communities from Rifle, Colorado - Rifle CSP2_plank highO2_0.1 (SPAdes) (version 2) | ecosystem: Environmental > Terrestrial > Deep subsurface > Rock core/Sediment ...
CGATCATCTTTATGGCTATGTTTATGTCTCTTCTCTTTACTGTTATATGACACACCCTTTCCGTTTTTTATATGGAAAGTATACTCTTCCTCACCTCTATCAATATTCATTTAAAAGATATGACTTTAAATATTATAAATATTGTTGTTTTATTTTCATATAAACAAAAACCAAAACCAATATAAAGACAAGATATTATTTAATTCACATGAAAGAGAGGGATAATATTTTTGAAATAAATTTATTAAAATCTCTCTTTGTTTCTTCTACAGTTAATGGCAAACTTCTTCTTCCAACAGAGAAAGAATATTTATTGGAAGAATTGGTGCTAGGAACACTTGATTATCTGGATAGACCAAACATTACAAGAAGAAGGGAATTTAATATCCTGAAAGCAACATCAGTTTTTCATAGAAATTTGGATAATAGAATAGAGTGGCTGAAAAACTCATTATATCTGGATGAAGACATAAGTACAACAATTTATGAATTGATGCATTCTTATAAAGAAAATTGTTCTCCTGATTTCCTCACTACTCCTTTTTACAATCTTTGCAGGAACGAATTGGAGGGGACTATTATTCATTCAACTAGCGGAAAACTTTCAACTATTTCTCCTGAAATTATAAATTACACAAGAAATATAATAATTCCTACTTTTTCAGAAGAACAGCAAAGAGATATTTTAGGAATAGGGAATTGTATGAGAAAATATATCGTGGAAGATCTGGAATATCTATCCTGTAAAATATAATATAATTTATTTTAATCTAAACTTTTAATTATCAAAAATATACCAAAAGCAATAGGAACAATTACATATCCAGTAAAATGCATTATAATGCCCAGTGTTTTACCATAAAATTTAATCATCCTCTGTTTTTTCCAGAACATTTTTTCATTTTTAGTAACATAAGCATAAATAGAAATAAATCCCAAAATAATAAATATAATTCCAAGGATTAAATAAAACATATCCATTCTTTTCATAATAAATCTCAATTTTTAAGAATAGTTGTTATACATAACATACAAATCAACTTAGCCATTTAGCATGCTAAGTTTGTTCTCTATCTTATATAAAAATAATAAAATTAACCGAATAGAGAACTTAAACCTGCTGCAGATGCTTCTTTCTTTTCTTCTTTTGGTGCTTCTTCTTTCTTGTGTTCTGATCCACCTGCAATAGTTGAAGCAGAAACTGCACTAACAGCGACAGCATTTGCAAGTTCTTTTTCTATATCCAATCCCTTTAGGCTTGCAACAAGGTTCTTGACCTTAGATTCGTCTACACTTGCCCCTGCTGATGAAATAACTTTTGTTATCCCATTCTCATCAATTGGTTTGCCCAATTTATGCAGTAAAAGTGCTGCATAGATATATTCCATCTTACTTTTGTTCCTCCGGTTTGTTTAATTTTAAGTTAAAATCTTCTAAATCTAATCTTGAATTGAATTTTTCTGCTTCTTCACTCAATTTTGACATTAAATTTGATGTAAATTCTTTATTTTGAGATTCTCTATCATAATTACTATATCTGAAGAAAGCTTCTTCATATAGTCTATTGTTAACATAAATCAAAGCTGGATAATCTATAGGCTTTTGATGTTTTAACCATCTATAACATTCATTTAAAGCACGACTTCTTAATACACTGTCTATAATGTTAATTGTCTCCATTTTTATTTTTCCTCTGCTTTGTTTAATTTATTTAAGTGTTCTGCATTCATGTTAGCCTTTGCCAGGAAATAACCAACTGTTTCCTTGCAATAATAAATTATATTTTTTGCAAATCCTAATGCTTTTAATGCAGATTCTCTTATTTCTTTTCCATAAGAATCTGGGTCAACATTAATTTCAGTGTATATTTTTTCTTTTTCGATATCATATATTGATACAGGTTTCAAACCAACACTAAATGGCTGCATATGCAATTTTTGAAGAACGGATGCAACTCCACTATTAATCACATTTCCTTTTGTTACAACTATTTTATTCCCTTTTATTGAAAGCTTTCCTGCTTCAACAGCAACTTTAAGACCTAGTGCCCCTAATTCACTTATTGCAGGTCCTGGTACAAGGTCTGTTGGACCTTCTTTCACTTCAATATCATCCTCAGCTATCTGTCCAGCTTTTGCAAAAACCGGAGTTCTCTTATCACTTAAAATTCCAGCTAACTCATAACCTTCAATATTTGAGATAACAAAGGCAGAATTTTCATTAATATATTTTTCAAGTTCAAGAATATTATTCTTATTTACATCTTTTATTGCTCTTATCATAATATTCTTCTTTGCAACTTTAACATATGCATCATCACGTATAGATTTTTTAATAGCTTGGAATTGTTTTGAAGGAACACCCTTAATAGATACAACTATCAAGGTCTTTGAATTTTTTATTTTATCAGACAATTCTTTAACAGCTTTAATTTTTGCTGCAGGAACTTTTGTTTTTGTTTTTTCTGCCATAATATTATCATAATTTAACAGGAACTGGTTTTCCCATTGTAAATTTAATTTTAACATTTCTTACATTATCAATTTTTTTAGGTAATGTCTCAACAACTCTCTGGTAAGCAAAAACAGCGTTTTTTATAATATTCTCATCCTTAAAAGATTCCTTTGCAATTCCTATCTTTATGCTTGGTTCTTTTGCCCTTACTCTTATTGTAGAGTTTATTCTTTCATTTAGTTGTCTTATTGCATTATCATCCTCAGAAGTTAATATCCCAAGTTGAGGAGACGGCATTTTTCCTGCTGGTCCAAGAACTCTACCAAAACTAGTAGCAATAGACGGCATTAATTTTGCATTTGCAATAAAAAAGTCATAATCTTTAACAAGTCTTCTTGCGTCTTTCTTTTCCTTATATCTTGGAAAATCTTCTTTTTTAATTGTATCTATGACTTTAGAATCTTTTTCAAAAAATCCAGCTATTTTTTTTTCTTTTATTTTAACTGGCATTTCCAAGAATATACTAAAAGCATCTTTTCTTGCATCAAAATTTTTTAGATTTATAATTAAATCTACAGTTTCGTCAAATTTTGATTTTTTTTCAGTTTTCCTTAATTCTTTTAAGGCATTATTGAAATTGTCTTCAATTCCCATCTTGATATTACCTACCTATGCACTAAAAACCTAAGAATTTAGTTCAAGTTTTAGTGATGTAGTTAATAGAAGTATAGAAAAAGCCTTTTTAAAACTTTTTGTTTGTTAATCTATTTTTTTAGATAGTCATTTTAAGTAATTATTTGTATTATTAGATAGACTATAATAAAGATAATTAAAGTTCTAAAAATATACATTAAGTATCCTGAAGATATTTTTTCCTTCCTAAAATAAAAATTAGGAAAAAATAATGGAATAAAAAAGAATTCACCAGTTCCTAAAGTATTTCTTGGTAAGCTCTTTTTATAATAATTCTCTCTTAGATTTTTCTCTAAATCAAAATGAATATAGATCATAATTATTAATAAAATAAAATTTACTATTATATTTGCTATCATCTAATTATTTTCCATTTCTATCGAGTCCACTAAATCATCAAAATCTTCTATTTTCCATTTAAGTCCATCTGTTGAATAAAATGTTATCTCTATCTCTTTATCTTTGAAAAATACATCCTTTTTATACCATAATCTTATATCTTTATCATCATCTAGTTTTCCCGTAGTTTCAATAATTATTATATCATAACCATAAGAAGTTTTTTCCTCTTTTATATCAGATTCATCATAATCTAAATAAAGACTATCTAAAATATCCTGCCAGAAATAATCTTCTGTACTTATACTCCTATAATCATAAATTGAGATATAAACAAAATCTCCTGTATCGTTTCCTTCTTCATCAATACCATAAGTAGAAAATTCGTATAGAAGACTTATACCTCCTTCTTTTGTATCTTCTATTAAAGAATAACCTTCCGGAGACTCAAAAGATAAACCAAGTTCACTATCAACAATTTTCTTTTTTATTGTAGCTTCTTCTACTTTATTTAATTTATATTCGTAGTCTAGAGCTTCATCCTCACAAAGATAACTATAATTCTCGCTTGGTATACAACATCTGTAACTAATTTCTTTATAAGGCTCCTTACAATCACGAAAATCTACCAATACTTCTTTTCCATCAACTGTTTTATAAAGAGAATAAGAAGTAATATAACCATAAATATAAAATAGAAAAATTATTGTAAGAATAATATATCCTATAATCTGAAATATTGGTTTTATTTTATTCTCAATTACCTTTCCCCTTAATCTATAAAATTTAAAAAATTCCAAGGTTCCCCAATATATTTGTAATCCTCCTAATATAGCCCATCTAACTTCTGTTCTGTACAATAATAATGGCAAAAAATTAAGAATACCTACTAAAACTAATGATATACCAAAGACCAATAATGTTGATCTTTTTCTAAAAATTAAAGCAAATAACCCTACAGCTATTAAAGGAACCCCCCAAGACTTATCTAGAACTTGAGGAAGAAGAAAATGTAAAACTCCTAAAACAATAAGAATAATTCCCGCATTTCTGCAATAAGTTTGAATATCTATTTTTTGATTATTTTTTTTAGTCATAATAAAATTATTAATTTTTAATCCAATTCGTTTATAGGAACAAAGGGTATCGCACCACTTGTTACTTTTGGAAGAACACCATCCCATTTTTCTATTGCTCTCAATTTTAAAATATCAGGATTTTGTTTAAGTGCTTGAGATTGAATAGTTATAGAATCGGCTTCTGCCTTTGCTTGTGTAACTTTTTGTTCTGCCTCAATTTTTATTCTTTCTAAATCTCTTTCAGCCTTTAATTTAAGTTGTTCTGCAGTTACTTTTTGTTCTATAGCTTGAGTAAAAGAAGAACTAAAAGCAAAATTAACTATAGATATCTCTTCAACAATTATCCCCCTAGGTTGTAATTTTTCTGCAAGTGATTCTTTCATTTTCTGTCTTACTTCTTCTCTTTTTGTTATAAGTTCTTCTGCAGTATACTGAGCAGTTATCGCTTTGTTTGTTTCTTGTTCTAAAGGATGAATTACCTTTTCAGCGTAATCTATTCCTATATTTGTATAAACTTCTGGAACTCTTTCACCAACTAAGTGATAATTAATAGCTATTTTTGTATTAACATCCTGTAAATCTCTTGAAGCAGCAGTTAAATCAGCTTCATATTTTTGGGTTTTTACATCTAGTTTCTTAACAATTTGAACAAAAGGAATTTTAAAATGTAATCCTTCTCCTTTAACTTCTAAATCTGCTTTCCCAAAAGTAAGCAAAACTCCTCTTTCTCCTGCATTAATCTGATAAAAAGAACCAAATAAAACTGAAATAAATAAAATTAAGACGACTAAGTAAATAGAATATTTTAATAAAGTTGACTTTTTGATTTCTATATTCTGATTATAATTATGCTTTTTTTTATTTTTATCACCGATCTCAGTATACACCATAAAATTGGTATCTATACTCTGTTTATAAGTATTAAGTTATAACAAAAGATTATCTCTATAATATAGTTTGAGTTATAAGGATCTCCGCAAAATATATAAAAAATTTAAATAACAAACCTAGTATCCCTGGAAACTATATTTCCAGCTTTATCTAAGACATTAATTGTAATATTATGCTCTCCAGTTTTAAACGTCTTTGTTGAACTGCAAATACCATTCTTTAATTTAGAACATAAAACTTTCGTCTTTGGTTTAGGATCTTTATAATCTATATAATTAACTTCATCGAAATTTAATTCTGTAATATTCAGAGTAAAAGTAACTTTCTTTCCATTTGTTATGTTAACAAATGAATTGATCACAGGTTTTGTTGTATCCACCTTTACTTTAACTTTTTTTGATTCTGCGCTATTGTTTGATTTATCTTTTATAATAAATTGATATTCTATTTCTTGATTATTATAAGAGTTTAAATTAACATTAACAAATCTTTCTACATTCTTACCAGAAAAACATGAAGAGTTGATTCCAGAAACTTGAGAATTGTTAATAACTAATTTTAAAGAGTTACAATTATTTTCCGTATATTTAACATAAAAATTAGACCCATTAGTAAAAGATTTACTTTTTGGTAGTGTTGATGAGATTTTAGGGTTTTCACTATCTATTAAAAATGAAATATTTTTTGTTATTATCGTACTTCCATTAACTGCCATAAAAGTTAAATTGTGAAAACCATCCTTAAAGGATTTTGTTACTTTCTTATTTAATCCATATTCCTTGCAGTTTTTACATAAAGAAATCCATTTAGGTTTGCTTTGATTCCAATCAATATAAGAAATTTCGCTGAATGAATTATTTCCAATTGTAAGATTAAATGGAATTTTAGTTATATTATAATTTGTAGAAATAGGAGAATAAACTGTTATAACAGGGGATGCTTTGCATGAAAGAGTCTGGTTATTACATCCAAATTGACAATTAATACAACTCTGATTATTTGCAGATGAGCATGATGATTGTGCTGTTCCTGGATTATTACATTTGAAAGTTGTTGTGTTTGTGCAGATGTTATTATCATTTGTACAGAATTTTTTTGTATTATTTATACCACAATCACTATTTCTAAAACAGCGTATCTTTTGATGATTACAGATTGCATTTAATTCTCCAGGATTATCACATTTATCAAAAGTAGAAACATTGTTATCATTACAATCACTGTTCTTAAAACAAACAATACTTTCATTTAATTCTTGTTCTATAACTACTTGAAAAACTTCATAATTCTGTGCTCCAACAATCATTTGATCATTAATGAAAAAAGTTGGTGAAGCATCAACTCCAAGCTGTGTTGCATCATAATAATCTAATCCTACTTCCCCAGCCATTTTTCCTGAATCTAAACATCCATGTATATCATATCCTAAATCTAATGCTAATTGATTGAATAATTCATAACTTGGTTCTTCAAGGCTGCTAAAAAGTGCATTATACATTGAGAAATAAGCATCATTTCCCCCTAATTCTCCGACACATTCTGCTGATTCAGCAGCTAAATAATCGAAAGGAAATAATTCTATCAGGGGAAAGTCTCTGAATACATATTTTACTTTTCCAGTATCTATATATTGAGATTTAATTGTTGGAAAAGTATCTATATAAAAAGCATAACTATATACTTCCCAAAAACCACCAAATTGAACAAATGTTACTGGAGCATTTGGATCTCCTAAGACCGCATCATCATCAGTTAGGTCTGTTGCAAGAGATTCTAGAGCAAAAGAACGTTCTAAATTTCCATTTCCATAATTGCTGTCAGAAACTTTGCTTACTCTTTCTTCGGATGTTGTATTAATATGACTTTTATTATATTCAGATTCGGTTTGTGCGTACACAGAATAAGACAATAATATTAAAAATAAAAGAAAAAAAAATAAATCTTTTAGTATCTTTTTCATAAAAATTCAAGCTCCTACTTATTAATATAATTTGCTGAGTATATTTTATCGAGGATAAGTAGTGAATTAATAGATCATGTTTCAATAAGAATCAAATTCGCTTTCTTTATCATTTCTTCTTAAAAATTATCTTAAAACCTAAAGTGGGTATAGGCAAGAAATAAAGTGTTTTATTCTTTTTATCAAAATAAAAACCAATCCAAAAATCATACCATGCAAATATAAGTCTTATTTTCATTATAATTAGTTTTCAGTATCTTTATGTTTAGTAAGCTCTTCAGGTACCTTATATTCAACAAATTTTACTCTTTTATTTTTTATGGTTTCTTTGAGATTTTTTTCTTGTTGAGATAATTTTGAATTTCCGCTTTTTACTTCAACAAAAACAACCTCATTAATTTTCTTTTCATCCATCCCCTTGAAAACTATAAAATCAATTGGTTTGCCTATAAATCTGCATTCAGTTGGAGAATATTTGAAATCAGGAAAATATGGTGCAAGTTGCTCTGAAAAATTCCCAGATAAAACAGACCTTGATCTAATTATAGCATCTTTTCTATATTCAGGTAACTTTTCTTCCCACATTTTTCCAGTTTTATAAGAACCAAACTTATTACCTATAAAATAAGCAACAATTAAACCAATAAGAAAAATTGCTACAAAAATTATTGTTGTTATATCTACCATAGTATTTGATTATAATGTGTCTAATTGATTTAGATATTCCTTTACCCTTTCAATAGTATTTGGTATTATAAACTTTTCAATACTCTCTTCAAAAATTTGTTTTAAAGAAGAATGTTCACTCATATAATATTTATTGTCGTTTTTTTGTATTATCATAGCATCCCTCAATCTTTTTAATTGTCTTCTGACATTTGATTCAGCCAAACCTTTTGTCTGAAGACTATATTTTTTTCTTAATTCTTCTGCTTTATTTTTTATTTCATCACTTGTCAATTCTTCCTTATTTTTATTTGCTTCAATCAAAATATAAAGTATATCAACTATGATATCACGAGAATCTCCAAGCTGCAGCAAACCAAGTGATAGACATATTTTTCTTATCAATTCTCTCTTTTCAAGTTTTTCTGGTTTTTCGTATTTTCTTAGTGTTATTTCACTGAGAGGTATATCTTTCATCTTCGTATGAATACAAGCAGGTTTTGATTATGTTCAAATTTTTTAAATTTGAATAATTGAAAATCTTTTGATTTTCATATAACTTTTTCTAAAAGTTTATAGTCACCTTCCTTTATTTGATTTGTATTATATTTCATTTCTCTGTCTTCATGGCAGACACCAAGGTTTCCTGTTTTATTATTTAACTTATTATCCATTTTTATTAAGAACACCTTTGAACAAACCACGACCGCAAGTACAAACATAGAATTTTTTAAAATCAGGAGATGAACCCAAACAGTAAGCATAATTGTGGACACCGCCCGGCACCATTTCATTTGCTCTTACTTTATTCCAAGTCTTTCCAGCATCAAATGTTTCTACAACATTTTCCCCATGATGGCCAACAATGAGGTGATCAGAGTCTTCAGGATCGATCAGAACATTTTCATAATTTGGCATGTGGCCAAAATTATAGAGCCATCCTAAGAAATTATCAGGATTTCCATCACCTTCATAATTACGTATTCCATCAATTAGGTTTCTCCATGTCTTTCCACCGTCCTTGCTTAAGAAAATGCCGCCAAATTTTCCAGAAAGTTCGTCCTCTGGAGAAAGCTGGGCAAAAAACAAATTAGAAGATGCAACAATGACCTCTGGATCTGAGGGTGACATTGCGAGACGATAAGTGTATTTCAATTCCTCATCACCTAATGAATTAAAGTGTTTGCCTCCGTCAGTGCTTTTATACACTCCACCTCCTAAAGCAGATGCGTAAACTATAGTTGGGTCGTTTGGATGAAAAATAATAGAGTAAACCGCAAAATTACCAATACCTTGAGTTCTAATCCAAGTTTCTCCTTGGTCATATGATTCCCACAATCCTTCACCTGGAGGAGTTTCAGCAGTTTCGCTTGCTATACCTACAAGAATATGATCTGAATTTATTGGGTCAACAGCTATAGATTTCATAACAGAAGTCAGGGTTCCAGGTTTAGTTTTTTCTACGACTTTTATACCTTGCTCATCAACTGTCCCAACAGAAAATACATCTCCCCCAAGATACACCTTGGAAAAATTATGAGGATCAGGGACAAGAGTAATGACACTTATATCAGTAGCTAATCTTTTGTAATCATTTCCAGCATTCTTCGACCAGTAAAAACCAAGTCTATCCCATGTGCCAACATAGATCTCATTTTCATCATTTGGATTCACATAAACCTCTCGAGCAGCTATGGAAAATATTCCTTCATTAAACTCCTCAAATGTATTTCCATTGTCTTTTGAGATATAAATGCCATTCCCATTGGGACCGACAAATATTATATCATTATAAGTAATTATTTCTCCAACCCAGCCTGGAGGAAGCCCTTGTGATGCTTGCTCTGCAAAATTTTTTCCATCACTTGATATCCAGAGTTTTGGATCAGGATTCCATGTTGCTGCATAAAAATAGTTTTCATCAGCACCAATGCCAGTAACTTCATCAAGTCCTTGAATCATCTCCCATGCCGAATCATCTGAATTTCGTTGATAAAGATTACCGCCAAACCGAGAATTGAATTGTAAGGTCGCTCCAAGAAGATAAAGTTTGTCTTTAAAATTTAAAAGGCGGGCGGTGTTTAAATTGTTAAGGCCTTGGTTAGATGGCTCCCATGAATTACCTTTATCTCTTGAGATGAAAATCCCTTCATCGCGTGTGGCAAGATACATCGTTGAACCAAAAAAATAAAGATGATTAAAGTCATAATGCTTATCAAAAACATATCTCTTCTCCCAGTGCTCTCCCTGATCACTAGAAACTAAAAGCATACTTGTTTGGTCTGCGCTATGACCTGGAACATAAACAATATTAGGATCAAGTGGATCAAGAGCTAAGGTATGTGTATTAAAATTATCTAAGCCAATATCTCTTATCATTGCATCGCACATGCCGCGCCAGCTCATTCCTTTATCTGTAGTTTTTGCAGCACAAGCAATCATTTCTGGAACGTAGGCGAGGTTTGCATCGTTTGGATCAGTGACAATGTCAAAGGCTCGGACTTCTGGAATACCATATCCAACTGCAATTTGTTTCCACGCATCATCCGGCTGGAGTTCATAAATTCCTCCTGAATACAAAGAGGCCCAAACTGTTTCTTGGTAAGGAATCATTCTAATTACTATTCCGCCAAGGGGCCCAGATGTTTGTATCCAACCAGGCACATCTTCATCTGGAGGAAGATTAAATCCAGAATCATCTATTTCTTCAACAACAATTTCATTAGAAATATTTTGATCAAAAACTTGGGATTGATTTAACTGCTCTGTTTCTTGCTTAACCCAAATAACAAGCACCAACAGTACAAAAATAAACAGTACAAAAATAATAAGTATCACCTTTTTCATGCTAAAATATTTGATTTTTAGATTTAATAAACTTCCTATCAATGAAATACTATAAGTTATAACTTATTATTTAGATAAAAATGGGATTTATGTATATTTTAGAAAAGAGGGATTATTTATAAAGAATAAGGTTTATCACCATCATTCGACTTAAGAATCACCACCCGTTATTGCGACAGAGAGTAGATTATATAGATTTAAATAACTGATCTTTAATTATCATCTTATGAAAAATAAACCAAAAAAACCTTTTTTGATAAGTAATTTTATAAAAGACAAAAATGTTGCTTCAATTATTCCTACTTCTAAAAGATGTGTTAAAGATATATGCTCAAGGATGAATTTTTCCAGAGATTTATGTATAGTTGAATATGGGCCTGGAAATGGAGCATTTACAGATCATATTTTAAAAAATCTATCTTCAGAATCAAGATTAGTAGCAATAGAAAAAAACAAAGAATTATCTGGTTATTTAAAAGAAAAAACTAATGACAAGAGATTAGAAGTTTTTAATGATGATGCCATAAATGTAAAAAATATATTAAATTTTTTGTCTATAAAAAATGTAGATTATGTAATATCAGGAATTCCCTTTTCTTTTTTAGAACCTAATGATATACATAAAATACTGGAAAATACAAGAGAAATATTAAATCCAAATGGAAGATTTTTGGTCTACCAAGCAACAAGAAAGGTAGAAGATTATTTAGGTAGATATTTTACGGATATTAAGACTAAGCATTACAAGCTTAATATCCCTCCGTTATTTTTATTTGACTCAGGATAATATTCCTTTTGTCACATATAAACTTATAAATAAAATTTAATTTTTTTACTGACATGGAATTAGTAGCATTGGTTAGTGCAGGAAAAGGAACATGGGCACAATTGGCCGGAGTAATAACCAGAGGCGATTGGGATAATGTAATATTGGTAGGAAATGATTTTGCAAAAAAATTCAATGTGGAAAAAGATTTTGAGTTTGTTGAGGTCAATTCAACAACATTAATAGAAATGAAAAATGAAATCATGGGAAAATTAAAAGGCAAAATAAGAGGAACTGAAGTTGCTTTATCAATAGCATCAGGAGATGGGAAAGAACACATGGCATTAATCTCAGCATTAATATCCTTGCCTGTTGGAATACGCTTTACAGCTTTGACAAAAGAAGGAATTATATTTATGTGAATTTATTAAGATAACTTCCAAATACCCACGCAATCATTATTAATATTAGTGAACTAAGGATAATAATACCTAGCCATTTGTAAACGTTTTTTGCCAGTTTTTCATTTTTTGTTATCGCCCAAACAGTAAGATAAAAGAATCTTCCACCATCAAGTATAGAAACCGGAAGCATGTTAAACAAACCCACTAAGAGATTTATTAAAAATATCCAAAAAATCATATAATAAATAAATCCTAAAAATTCATTTCTTATTTTATATTCTGTAAAGGGCTTTTTGAACAATCCTGCAAAGACTTCAGCCATATTTTGTTCAATATTTATACCATTGCTTATTCCGATTATTCCTTTATTAGGATCTAATGGACTTCCAACCAAAATAATTTCTTTTTCTATTAGTTCTCCATTATAGTTTGTTTTAATAGATAATTCATCTCCTGGTTTTTTATTATCAAGCATATTAACCAAATCTTCATAATCTTTTATTTCTTCCCCATTAACTTCTATAATAGTTCCTTTCAAACCAGCATTAATCGCCGGAAAATCAAAATATAATTCAAGATATTCACTATTATTATGCAAATTCTTTGCAACTATTTCAGGAGACATATAATAACTTTCTTCATTAACAATGACTCTTGAAAATTCTGTCTCTTTATCATCCACAACCAAAACTAAATCTATGGCAAATTCATCTTCTTTTATCAGATCTATCAAATCTTGATTTGTTATATTGCTGACATTTATCCCGCCTATTTGGTCAATAGAACTTATTTTAATAACTCCAGTAGTGTAAGAATTAAATGTCATTCCTACAGGAATAAACGTCATGTAAAAAACACCAATCCATAATAAATAAAAAATTATTGCAAGCACAATATTAGCAAATACCCCTGCTCCTAATATTGATAACTGAGCCTTTTTAGTTGCTTTTTGCATATCTCTTTCATCTTGCTCAACAAATGCTCCTAATAAAGGACCTAAAAACAAGAAACCAGTGCTTTTTATTCTGACTTTATGAAACTTCATAAAAACTCCATGAGAAAATTCATGAAATACTGCAACAATCATTAATGAAACAATAAAATAAGTAAAATAAAAAGGAGGAAAAAATGATTTTAATCCGAATAACTCTGGAAAATATGGAATAACTGGAGCAATTGGAGGTGCTTTTATTATTGAAGTTATTTCTTTTGCATGGAATACATAGAAAATAGTAGATTTTCCTATTAGATAAACAACAGAAATCATTAATATATATCCAGTTGCTATTACAAAATACTGAAGTACATTAAGAGTTCTTTTATATTTACTTCCTATTATATTTATCAATTTAACACCCCATTGACTTTTATAAAGAAAAGCAATCTTCATATCTCTCTGAAGATTTTTTTTGTTTTTATGGAGAAATAAAACCACTAGTAAAGTGAAAATTACCAAGAATATAATATCATAAATATAAAATCCCATTATTTTTTTCTTATAGGTCTAAACACTCTTTTTAAACATTTTCTGCATCTGATTTTCCCCTCAATTATTTTTCTGGAATCAGCTCTAACTCTTGCATTGCAGTTTTTGCATATAAATATATTTTTGTATAATCTTGCCTGTGCTGCCGGTAATTTTGTTCCCATTTTATATCATTAATTTTCTATATTAATCGTTCTCGTTCCTAAATTAACCTCTTTTAATTCTTGTCCTAATTCTTTTTCTATTTGAGGTTCAGTTTCATCTATTCTATTATTATTCCCTGCTATTATTAATGTAGTCAAATTATGTCCATTACTAGAAATTTTATTTTCAATTACAGTAGTATTATTTATATGATATACCCTAAATTGATATAAATTAGTGAGATGGGCCCAATAACAAATATGTCCTTTATCTTGTAAACTAGGAATTTCTTCTTTACCTTTAATTTCATATCTTTTATGTGCCATTATACTTTCCTTTTGATTACTTTTTGTCCGTCAATATCCCAATATTCAACCTGGTCTTCCTCTTTAACTTCTGCCTTTATTTCAGGACTCATAGGTAATTCTAACGTTTCAAAACTTTCCATATTCATTACACTTGCGCTATCCCCTGCAATTGAAAGAATTTGTGCTCTGCTTTTACTTATCATTGGACATTCAAGTCTTTCATGCCCGCCAGTAACAAAAACTCTTTTTTTATCATCTACAATGCCTATAGCTTCTATTCTGCATTTTGAATGTCCATGCTTGCCAGTTTTGCTTATGTCATTGCTTCTAACAATACATGGGGCATTATCAACTAATATAGCTGTCCCAGGTTTAGCAGCAGATGCATTAATCAATTTGTAAGCCATAAAAACTAAACCAAAATTATGTTTATAAACTTTTTCAAATCTAGGTCACAGTCAAACCCTAATTAATTGCACTAATCTATGTATATTATAAGCTAATATCTTACCTAACATTTCTTTCTTTTGCATCATCCATTTTTTAGAT
>Ga0209542_10012817_pt1 | contig 14585 bp, 11 predicted proteins | sample RifCSPhighO2_01_FD_184028 | JGI IMG/M metagenome (GOLD analysis project Ga0209542, IMG submission 184028) | Soil microbial communities from Rifle, Colorado - Rifle CSP2_plank highO2_0.1 (SPAdes) (version 2) | ecosystem: Environmental > Terrestrial > Deep subsurface > Rock core/Sediment ...
CAACGGAGTCGAGTCTGACAACGACATCGATTTGGACATGGATAACTCTAACGAGATTTTCCAGGACAATGATGCTGATGTCGACAATGATGTTGATGTTTGGGCTTCTACCGGAAACAACGAGGCTAATAGAAATACAGGCGGTGATGTGAGTGTTGATACAGGAAACTCAAATGTTACTGTTGACCTTTTGACTTTTGCTAACCTTAACTTCGCTAGAATGGGAGCTGGGGGTGGTGATGATAATGAAGGTGGTGAATTATCTCTTTGGGTAGTCGGAAACGGCGACTCGTCTGATAATTTCATTGACGCTGACGTTGATAGTTCAAACACTGTAAGCCAGGATAATAATGCTGATATAGATAATGATGTTGAAGTAGATGCAGAAACAGGAGATAACGAAGCTAACAGAAACACAGGTGGAGAAGTAGAAGTAACTACCGGTGACGCTAAAAGCAATGTAGGAGTAGCAAACGTTGCTAACTTCAACTTTGCAGACTTAAGCTGCGGATGTCTTTTTGATGATGTAATGGCGAAAATTGGTGGAAATGGAGTTGAGTCCGATAATGATATTGATTTAGATTTATCTGATTCAGGTTCAGATGGAGTTTTCCAGGACAATGATGCTGACTTTGACACAGATGTCGACGAAGTTGAATCCAGCTCTGGAGACAATGAAGTCAACAGCAACACCGGGGGAGCAGATTCTGATCCTTCAGTAGGAACAGGGAATGCCACCTCTAATGTAGAGGTAGTCAATCAGGCAAACACCAACGAAGCCGGAGTCGGAATAGAATTCGACTGGGAATTCGATTGGGACGATATCTTTGATTTCTAAATCTTAGATATTGGTTTTTGAAAGGTAAGTAGACGGATCTTTGCTAGCACTTTCGGTAAAGATCCGTCAAAAACCAAAGACAAAGTTATGAAGTAAGTATTATGAATTAATCAAGGAAAAGACAATGGATATCAAAAAAACACTAGCAATATTTACATTAGTCGTTTACTCATTAGGAGGTGTCTTTACTCCGGTGGTAATTGCTCAGGAGGCTCCTTCTGCTCCTTCTGCTCCCAGTGAACCCTCTGCTCCAACAGGGCCATCAGGACCAGCAGCCTCAGAACCAACCCCTCCTCCGACGGCAACGCCACCTCCTGGACCGAACTCTTCCGAGCCTTCTCCTACACCAGCGGCATCATCCCAACCATCCTCAACTTCTGAGCCTTCTCCTACTCCTGAACCGAGCACTATAACCAGAAAGCCAAAACCATCGCCTACGCCAACACCTGCACCCGCACAAACCCAAGCGGTTTCTTCATCCCCAGCCCCGACAAGTGATCCCTCTGCTGCAACAGGAGAGCAGACTGGCAATCAAACCCAAAACGGTACCTCAGACGGGGCAACAGTTGAAACTGGAGATGCTACAAATAATGCCGGAGTCTTAACCTCAGCAAATACTAATTTAGCCGGGATAGAAGGAGGAACGGGTGCGGGAATTATAAATAGTGGCCCAAGTGCCGGTGTGGTTAATTCAGGGAATGGTGCAGACTCAACTAATAGCGGTTCAGCAACGATTAATAACAGTGATATAACTAATCAAAATAACACTGCTTTTGTGGTTAATAACTTAAATCAGAGCACTATAACAGGCGATAATTCCACTTCCAGAAATACAGGCGGTGATAATGTAATTAAAACTGGTGACGCGAACACGACGGGAACAATGATTACATCAGTTAATACTAATGTTGATGCAGTATCGGTTGTTGAGTTTAATATAGCCGACGATCATAAAGGTGATTACGTTTTAGATTTTAAATCGGGATGTATTTCAAATTGCGGTGGAGTCACTACTACTTTGCAGAATGTGGGTAACGGTGATAATTCAACAAACACTACAGATGTTACTCAGACGAATACCAATGAAACCTTCCAGAATAATGATGCGACAGTTTCTAACAATATGGTCTTAACGGCCAACTCAGGTGATAACCAGGCGGATTCAAACACCGCAGGTAACAGCTCTATTGAAACCGGGGATGCGAAGGTTGTTGCAAATGTTTTAACCTTTGCTAACAATAATTTTGCCGGGAACGTAGTTGTAACAACTGTTAATATTCTTGAAGATTTGGTAGGAGATATTATTGTAGATGAGCAGTTTATGGCTGAAGCTAAAACTGCTGCAGGAGAGTGCTCTAATTGTGGGAATGGAAATCTAACAGCTTCAAATTCAGGAAATGGAGCAGGTTCCAATAATAATATTAATGTTGATGAAAGTTATAGAAGTGGAACATTCCAGGTTAATGATGCCAATATTGAGAACAACATAATAATTGATGCTAATACTTCAGGTAATAGTGTTTCCAGAAATACTGATGGAAATAATTCAATTACAACCGGAAATACATCAGTTGATGCGAATGTCACAAATGTAGCCAATGTTAACGTAACAAATGAAGATATCTGGATGGTTGTAATTCATGAGGGGAAAAAGTGGCTGGGATATATAGTTGGATCAGATGGTTCGGCCATAGCCGGATCTGAACAAATAGAGTTTATTTTAGATGAAAATGGTGATGTTATTGCTACTACTTCTGGTAACGGTGATGGATCAACAAACACCACAAACTACACAGCAAATAATTCAAATACAACTAATCAAACTAATACGGCTACTATAACTAATAATATTGAGTTAAATGCTAATACCGGAGGTAACAGTGCAAACAGAAATACCGGCGGGTCAAGCAATATTAAAACCGGAGATGCTGACGCTATGGTAAATATATCTAACTTTGCAGATGTTAATATTGCCGCCGGACGAACATTATATCTATTTTTTGTAAATCTTGTCGGTGATGTTGTCTGGGATGGCAATTTTTATGGGCCAGGCAAGAAAAAAGACCAGCAGCAGTTAGCTCAGACTAACAACCAGCCTCAGGGTAATCCAAACCCGTCTGTTGCTCCAAGCCCTTCTGCTCAACCTGAAGTAGAAGATAAGGACGATGAAGATGACAATAATAATGGCAGTACTACTAATACACCTAAAAAGAAGACAGCTAAGAAAAATGCTGCTTCCCCATCCCCTACTGCTTTAGCAGCTACAACTGGTAATAGCGGATCAGGCACTGGAGGGGCAACCTCTTCAATAGTTAGCGGAGCTGCCGCTGTAGCCGGAATGAAAATTGGCCCCTCTGATAATGTGTTAGATAACTCATTAATTGGCTCTCAAAACACAAAGAAGAAAATTAAAGTTAACTTAGCCTGGCTGGTAATTATACTGCCAATTTTGGCACTTATTGCCCTATCCAGAGTTAAAGTTGCTTACTATACTAAAACTTTAAGGAAAAAACTGGCAGCTGCTAAAAATCCTGGAGTAATATTAAGCTCTATTATGGCAGTTTCTTTATACATATTGGATAAACTGTCTCAGTAATTTTGCTCATAATTTCTGCCCTCTGACTTACAGTTTTCTATCATTATAAGCGAGCAAATCTTATCAATTAAAAATAAAATTTGTAAATGAAGATGAGCCTGAAGATTGCACTGAAAAAAGTGTTTAGCTACTTTGTACTGGGAGTGTTTCTTTTTGCGCTCAGTATACAACCAATTTTTGCAACCACGCAGTTCATTATTGAGGGAAACGGCGATAACTCGAGCAACTCAATTAATTACCAGAAAGAAACGTCAGAAACAGTAGAACAGTCGAATGAAGCAAATATTGATAATAATGTTGAGTCACAATCCAGTACAGGAGACAATAGCGCTACCTCTAACACAGGAGGCGAAGTTGAAATTCAAACCGGGGATGCTTCATCCAATACTCAGATAGAAAACTCGGGTAATCAATCCAGTTATATTTCGCAGTGTTGTCCCGAGGGAGATAATTCCCTGGTAGTTGCTGGTAATAGCGAGGGATCTACTAATAATATTGGTTACACCTCAAATAATACCTCCAGAGTTATTTTAGATAACCTAATGAATGTCACAAATAATATTTCTATAACAGCCAGTACAGGTGAGAATGAAGCTGACTCTAATAATGGGAATGTTTTAATTAGTACTGGAAAAGCAGTTATTAATGCTAAAGTGGAGAATAAAAATATTAATTTAGCATTTGTTAAAGCTTCTCAGGACTCTAGTCCATTCAATATCAAGATCTCAGGAAATGGAGTGGACACAAATAATAATATAACTGTTAATGATTCACTAAACACTGATATCGTTGTTAACAATAGGCTGGATTTAATAAATAACTTAACTTTAACCGCAGTTACCGGTAAAAACTCAGCAAATAAAAATAATGGTGACGTCACGATTACCACCGGGGATGTGATGCTGGATATTATCTTAAAAAATAAAGATATCAACGTCAGCAAAATAATTTTAGACTGCTGCCAGGAAAAAGAGCAACCTACCCCTTCTCCGTCACCAAGTTCATCTCCTAAACCATCTGAAAGCCCCTCCCCTTCTCCAAGCACATCTCCTACCCCTACGCCTTCAAGCTCCTCAACTCCTTCTTCATCAAGTAGTCCTGGAAGTGGTGGAACAAATCCTTCAAACGGGAGCACAAGTAGTGGTGGAGGTGGTGGTGGTGGAGAAGTTTTGGGGGCTACTCTTCCAGCAACAGGTGGTTTTGGACTTTACCAAATCACTCTTTTAGGCTTGACAATGTTTTCAACTGGTGTATATTTACGTTCATCTGCACCCAGTAACAAAAAATCATCCCGCTATGTCAAGAAAAAAATCAAACTCGCCTTCTCTTAAAGATTTTAAAAAAATCAATTATAGAAGGTTGACAGGAAATCTATTAATCCTTTCATCTTTAATTTTGCTCTATATTGTTTATGCCCCTATTGTGAAGCTTTATCTGCCCAATACTAGTACTCAAGGCACCGAAGAGTCTTTATTTTTTATCAGCATTCCAAAAATAAATGCCCATGCTCCTATTATTGATAATATAGATCCCTGGAATGAAAAAGAATATAAAGAAGCTTTAAAAAAAGGGGTCGCTTTAGCTAAAGGGTTTGTAAGTCCTGGTGAGAATGGAACAATTTATATCTTTGCGCACTCTTCTGGCTCTCCCTGGGAGTTAACCAGTTATAATACTGTTTTTTTTAGATTAGGTGAGCTTCAAAAGAATGACCAGATAATTATTAAAAAAGATGGCAAAGGATACAGGTACTCTGTCAGGGAAATAAAAGAAGTTTGGCCAGGAGAAGTGAAAACCGTCACCGAAAATTCCGGCAACACCTTAATCCTTCAAACCTGCACACCAATTGGCACATCCCTAAAAAGACTACTAGTTTTTGCTTCTCCTGTCTAAACATGGAAAGCCCGGCCATAAGCCGGAGTAACATTTAAATTATTTACAGGAGTAACCACATCGACAACTACATTACTTGTAGCATTGCCGGAAGTCACATTAACAGAACCGTTGCCGGTATTGCTGTTAGCTTTATTCTTTTTGGTTTTAGCTTTACTTTTGACATTTCCACCAACTACCGCTGCGTTAGCCTGGTTTGCACCACTATTTTTAGTGTTGTTAACTGTCGCATTGTTAGTTGTGTTATTACCATTACCTTTAACAGTAATGTTGTCAGTTGTATTGCAACCACAACCATTAACAGTGGCGTTATTGACTCCACCAGAGATGCTAACATTGACAGTTGAGTTAGCATTACCGGATTTAACATTAACTCCTCCATCGCCGGTATTACTATTGGCAGTATTACCTCCAGAAGATGCAGTTGAATTAATATTTAAACCAACAACAAAACTATTAGTCTGATTAATAGTTTGAGTTGTATTATTGATTACTCTAACGTTGTTGGTTGAATTGTCTCCATTACCCTGGATTGTTACTGTTGTATCTGCAAAGGCTGCAGGAGCCAGCAAATTCATCATTAAACCTGTTGAGGCAACAGCAATTCCTATTCTTGCTTTTAAATTCATCTTTATCACCCCCTTTCGTCGGAGTCCGCTCACAAGTTCGTTGATCCGGCAAAGCCGGATTAACTGGAACTTTCCGCTACTCCTCCTCCCAGAATTTCTTCGAAATTCTGATGAGTCACAAATTTGATAGTGGTAATTAGAAGCTTAAATGTGTTGGGCAGCATTTGTGATATGAAGAAATACTATTTTAAGTTCTTTTTATACTAAGGGTTATGTTTTGGCTAATCAATATAGCACTAATATGTATGACTATATCAATTAATTACTTCTTCCTTTTTTCTTATTTTTTGCTAAACTAGTAAAAGTAATCAATATGATTAGGTTGTTGCAAAAATACTTTTTCCTTATCTTGCCCTTTATTTTTATATTTGTTTCCAGTATTTATAAGCCTTATGATGCAGATTTAGGATGGCATCTAAAATATGGCGAGCACTTTATAAAGACAGGGCAAATTTTAAAGGAAAATACTTTTTCATCAGAAATGCCCGGATTTATTTGGGCTAATACTTCCTGGGGAACAGATATCTTAACTCATCTTTTTTATAACACAGGAGGTTTTTTTGGAATATCCATACTTGGTGCAATTGTTATTACTCTAACTTTTTTTATCTATTCAAAAGCATTTAAATTAACTTTTTTTGAGCAGGCAATAATCTTTCCTTTAGTAGTCTTATTTGAAAATCCTGTTAATCAGGTCTCCTTTAGAGGCCAGCTTTTATCTTTGATGTTTTTAGGAATCTTACTTGTTTTACTAACCAGATATGAAGAGGGTAAGAAAAAATTACTATTCCTGAGTATTCCTCTTTTCTTAATTTGGGCCAATATGCATGGGCAATATATTCTGGGGTTGGGAATTTTTCTCCTTTGGATTTTCTTTTATCTGCTTAAAAAATATCTGTTAGATAAAACTTCAGTTAAGATTTTTTTAGCTGAAAATTTAAAAGATATAAAACTTTTTACTTCAGTTTTTCTGGGTTCATTAATAGCAACTTTTATTCACCCTTTTGGAATAGAAATTTATGCTGTAGCACTAAGGCATTTTTCAAATCCTGATCTAAAGTCTGTTATGGAATATTTGCCTTTTGATGACCTGTCTCAACCCTGGTGGAACCAGATGATAATTGCCATTATTTTTCTATTTGGAATTTTAACTTTATTTTTTACCGATAAATTAAAAGAAAAACTGCCCTATGTGGGAATTAGTACTGTTTTATATAGCCTTTCCTGGTATGTCAGAAGGTATGCCTGGGCAATGTATTACACAGCTTTTCCTCTAATTCAACCTGTAGCAAATTTTTTAAAACCTGATTCAGAGAAGGCAACTAAAATTACGGCAACTGTTTTATTTATATTTTATATCGGAATTGTTTTTATGTTTAAATATCCTTTTACTCAATTTACCTCTATGAACTGGGATGTTTTTTGCCAGGACTATTTAGGCTGTTCCCCTAAATCTGTGGAGTTTTTAATTAACAACAAACTGGATAAGGATTTGCTAACTTTTTATAATTGGGGCGGATATATTATATGGAACTATCCGCAAATTAAACCCTCCATTGATGGTAGAATGCATTTGTGGATTGATAACAAAGGATATTCTGCTTTTTCTTATTATTATCCCTTCGAACAAAACCTGGAAGATATTGATCAAAGTAAATATAATGCCGTACTAATTAGTCAGGAAAAACCTTTGTATGACAGGCTAACAGAGCTGACAGAAGAAAAAAAATGGAAACATGTTTACGAAGATGAAAAAGCAGCTGTTTTTGTAAGAAATATCCCAGAGTACCAAAATTTATACTCAATTGGAATAAATGAAAACCCTTAAGTTGTTATGAATCTACTCTTTCAATTTTTGCCCCAAGTGAAGTTAGAGTGCCTACGACGTCTCCGTAACCCCTCTCAATCAGTTCGGCTTTATTAATTACACTAGTTCCTTTGGCTATTAAGGCAGCTAGAACTAAGGCCATTCCGGCTCTGATATCCGGGCTTTCAACATCTCTGCCAAAAAGTTTGGAGGGGCCGTAGACAAAAACCCGGTGAGGGTCGGCAATTGTAATGTGTGCACCCATGCCGATTAATTTATCGACAAAAAACATCCTAGATTCATACATCCAGTCATGTAAAAGTGAAACTCCCGGAGTTTGGGTAGCCAGGACTATCATGACACTCATTAAGTCTGTGGGAAAACCCGGCCAGGGTCTGACAGTTAAATTGGGGACCTGTTTTAAATCTTTAATCTCAATTTTTACTTTTTCTCCCTCATCTTTTAAAGCAATTCCAGCTTGTAAAAACCAGTAAACTATTGATTCAAGTCCTTCAAGCTTAACGTTAGTTAAAGTAATCTGGCCTCCAGTGATTGCCTGAGCCACAGCATAAGTTCCAAGTTCAATAAAATCAGGACCAATCCTGAACTCTGCCCCAGTTAATTTTTCCACAGGAGTGATAACTATTGTAGATGTTCCGACTCCGGAGATATTAGCTCCCATTAAATTTAGTAGGTTGCAAAGATCAACAACATGAGGCTCCTGGGCTGAGTCCATCAGGGTTACTTTAGAGGAACCTAACACCGAGGTTAGAATTAAATTTTCAGTCGCAGTGACAGAAGGTTCGCCTAAAAAGATATTTTTGTCGTCTTTAATACTATGCTTTAATTTCCCTTCATAATTTCTATCATTAACAGTGAATTCATACCCTAATTGAGAAAAGCCCAGAAGATGAGTATTAATGCTTCTTCTGCCAATAATATCCCCTCCCGGGTGAGAGAATTTAACTTTTTTAGTCCTTGAAAGAAGCGGTCCTACTAAAAGAACAGAAGCTCTTAGCTTTGATACCAGTTCAACAGGAAGTTCTGAGGTAGTAATTTTGGAAGCTGTAATCTTAACAGTATCCTCCCCTGTTTCAATAACTTCTGCTCCAAGAGTTCTTAAAATCTCTAAAAAAACCGCTACATCAGCAATTTGGGGCACATTTGTTAAGGTGACTTGCTCAGAAGTAAGCAATGTAGCTGCCAAACATGGTAAAACCGAATTCTTATTCCCGGAGATCTTAATCTCCCCCTTAAGTCTGTTCCCACCTTCGATAATATATTTGGCCATTGTGATAATTATACCTAAAAAGAATATCAATATGCTAATTTCATTAAATTTATGGGGTACTCTTCAGTTGAAATTTGCGATATACTAAGAAAAATTTATGTGTGGGATTTTTGCTTATATTGGACCGGAAAATGCTTATGATAAGATTGTTAATGGTTTAAAACGATTGGAGTATCGCGGGTATGATTCCTGGGGAGTGGCTACCCTCTCAGACGGGATTCATGTCTCAAAACAGGTTGGTTCAATAGGAGATGCTATTCCTACCGATTCCCATCCATCTTCTGCCATGGGTATCGGACATACCCGTTGGGCAACTCATGGTTCAATAACGCGGGAAAACGCCCATCCTCATTTTTCTACTGATGGCAGCTTTGTTCTGGCTCAAAATGGCATTGTCGAAAATTATCAATCGCTTAAAGCAGCTTTGAGTAAAAAGGGTTATAAATTTGAGACGGAAACTGATACGGAAGTTATTGTCAGGCTGGTTGAAGATAAATTAACGAATACAAAAGACCTTGATGAAGCTACCAGGAGGGCATTTTTGGAGCTTGAAGGAAGGAACACCATTATTCTTTTAACTAAAGACGAACATATTGTCGCTGCCAGAAACGGTTCCCCGCTGGTAATTGGGGTAAATGATGATATGAAGGAGATTTTTTTCTCTTCAGACACTTTATCTTTTGCTCCATTTGTTAAAAAAGTGATTGTTATTGATAACGGCCAAATTGTTTCTTCTTATAAAGGAAGTGTAACTGTCAAAGACGCATCCTCCGGTAAAACCATTGATGCTCAGCCTGAAAGTATAAATTTAGTAAACGATAAGGTTGATAAAGAAGGCTATGACCACTTTATGCTTAAAGAAATCCATGAATCCCCTTTTGTTGTCAGGCAACTTATAAACCAGGATTTAAATGAATATCAGGAGTTTGCCAAGGCTTTAAAAAAAGCTAGGAATGTTTATACAATTGCTTCAGGAACCGCCGGGATTGCTGCTTCCCAGATTGCTTTTTATCTCCGGGAAAATGCCGGAATTAAAGCTCTGGGGTTAATTGGAGCAGATGCTTTAGAGTATGAAGATTTATTTACTGAGGATGATATTTTAATTGCTCCTTCCCAGAGTGGTGAGACTGCTGATGTTTTAGAGGTTTTGGAAAGAGTTAAGAAAAAAGGAGTTAAAATAGCTTCCTTTGTTAATATGCAGGGATCTACGATGACCAGACTTTCTGATTATAAGTTTTTATCCCAGGCCGGGCCGGAGATCTGTGTGATGTCCACCAAAGTTTTTGTTTCCCAAATAGCTTGGGGATATTTAATTTCTAAAATTGCCGCAGGCAAAACAGAAGAAGGTGTTAGAAATCTAAGAGAGTTAAGTAAACAGATGGAAGATTATTTAAAGGATGAACAAACAGAAAAAACTTTAAAACAACTTTCGCATCAAATAATTGCAGCTGATGACATTTTCCTGCTAGGCAAGTATCAGAATTTTAATATTGTTAAAGAAGGGATGGTTAAACTGATAGAAGGGACTTATAAGCATGCCCATGCTATCCCGGCCGGGGATTTAAAGCATTATGCAATTACTTTAATGGAAAAAGGCGTGCCGGTAATTTTTGCAGTTTCTGAGGACAAATCAAAAGCTGATATTATTAATGCTGTAAACCAGGTTAAGGCCAGAGGGGCAACTGTGATTGCAGTAGCCTCGAAACCTAATGAAAGTTACGATCATTTTATTGAAGTTCCTAACACAGGAGAAACTAGCGCAATATTGAATGTAATTCCTTTGCAGCTTTTAGCATACTATATGACAGTTGAACTTAGAAATAATGTTGACAAACCAAGAAATATTGCAAAATCTGTCACTGTAAAGTGATTCTTTCAGTGTCATTCCCGCGAAGGCGGGAATCTATATAAATAAAAAATCACATGGATCCCCGATCAAGTCGGGGATGACAAGTAACAACAGCTCGTGCAAGACTAATTATGAATAAAAAAATAATTGTTACTGGTTCTCTAGCTTTTGATTACATAATGAATTTTCCCGGCTCTTTTGCTGAAAATATTGACCCGGAAAAACTTCATATTATGTCCATTTCTTTTCTGGTGGAGACTTTAAAGAAAGAAAAGGGGGGGACTGCCGGGAATATTGCCTACAATTTGGCTTTACTTAACTCAAACCCGGCTATTTTAGCGACCTGTGGTGATGATTTTGATAACTATGCAGCTTTTTTAAAAAGCTCAGGAGTTGATATCGGACATTTGAAGGTTATCCATGAGGAATCAACCTCACTGGGAATGATTATGACTGACCAGAAAGATAACCAGATAACTGCCTTTTACCCGGGAGCTATGAACCTGGCGGATACTTTGTCTTTGAAAGACTCTCCAGGTGATTTTTGTGTCATTGCCCCGACTAAACCTGAAGCAATGAAAAAAATGGTAAAAGAATCAAAGGAGCTTAGGGTTCCTTACTTATATGATCCCGGAATGCAGCTTCCAAGGTTATCTGATGAGGAGATTTTGGAGGGAATAGAAGGAGCCGAAGTTTTAATTGGTAATGACTATGAAATGGGGATTATTAAAAAGAGGCTTAATTTGACTGATGAAGAGTTAATAAAAAAAGCTAAAATATTAATTGCGACTTTAGGAGAGCAAGGTTCAGAGATTAAAACTCAAAAGGAAACCATAAAAGTTAAGGCTGCAAAGCCTGTAGAAGTTAAAGATCCCACCGGGGCTGGAGATGCTTATCGGGCCGGATTTTTAGCCGGGTACCTAAAGGATCTCGATTTAAAGATTTGTGCCCAAATGGGTGGAATTGCCTCTTGCTACGCAGTAGAAAAATATGGTACAACAAATCATAAGTTTACTATCCAGGAATTCTGCCAAAGATATCAAGAAAACTTCCAGGAAGAGCTCAATTTTAAATGAATAATTCAGACATAAAAGACATTAAACTTGCTCAGCAAGGCAAAAACAAAATCCATTGGGCAGGTTCCCAGATGAAAGTACTCCAGAAAATCCAGGACAGATTTACTAAGGAAAAACCTTTAAAAGGGATTACACTTGCTGCTTGTCTTCATGTTACAGCTGAAACAGCTAATTTGATGATCGCCCTAAAGGCTGGAGGGGCAAAACTGGCTTTATGTGCATCCAATCCTCTTTCCACTCAAGATGATGTTGCTGCATCCCTGGTTAAGGATTTTGGTATTCCTACTTTTGCAGTTAAAGGTGAGGATAATAAAACTTATTACGAGCATTTGAACAAGGTTATGGACTTTAATCCCCATATCACCATGGATGATGGAGCAGATTTAGTGTCACTGCTACACTCCAAAAGATCAAAACAGTTAAAAGACGTTATTGGTTCATCAGAGGAAACAACAACCGGTGTAATCAGGCTTAAAGCGATGTTAAAAGACGGAGCTTTAAAGATTCCGGTTGTGGCAGTAAATGATTCTTTAACCAAGCATATGTTTGATAATAGGTATGGAACAGGACAATCCACTGTGGACGGAATTATCAGAGCTACAAATATCCTTTTGGCAGGTAAAAAGGTCCTTATTTGCGGCTATGGCTGGTGCGGCAGAGGTGTGGCAAATAGAATGAGAGGACTTGGAGCCCATGTGGTTATAGCTGAAATTGACCCTGTTAAATCTTTAGAGGCTGTAATGGACGGGTTTATGGTTCAGAAAATAGCCGAGGCCATAAAAGACAGTGACTTAGTAGTCACAGCTACAGGAAATAAAGGAGTTTTATCTGTAGATCACTTTAAAACTGCAAAAGATGGAATAATTATTTCTAACACTGGCCATTTTAACGTTGAATTTGATTATGAGGGTCTTAAAAAACTGGCAAAATCTTCAAAACACCTCAGAGAATTTTTAGAAGAATTTACCTTACCTTCAGGCAAAAAGATCTATGCTCTGGGAGAAGGAAGATTAATTAATTTAGTAGCAGCAGAGGGTCATCCACCAGATGTTATGGATATGAGTTTTGCTAATCAGGCCATTGCTGCAGAATTTTTAGTAGATAATAAAGGCAAATTAGAACCGGGAGTTTACAAAATCCCGGATGATATGGATCAGGAAATAGCCAGACTTAAACTGGAAACAATGGGAGTCTCATTTGATAAACTAACTAATGACCAGAAAAAATACCTGGACTCCTGGGAAGAAGGAACTTAAAGACTTAGTTCTCAATTATCTCTTGGCCTAATTTTTTAGCTTCATTTATAAAAAAATTTTGCCATTTTTTCTCGTCTAACTGCTCAATTAATCTTGGATAATCTTTTAAGTCTCTTGCAAGTAGAAATTGTCCCCCTAGCTTTATTGGATCAATATAAGAATCAAATTTAATCCTTACTTTTTTTATTAAGTCAGAAATTATCAATTTATGTGTATTTACTATCATATATAAGTCAATAAAATCTCTACTTCTTGGTTTTTGATAAATAGTAAATAGTTTATTAACTGCAATATCTTCAATACTGTCTATATTGATGCCGTATGCTTTTTTAGAAACTTTAAGTTGAGGGAAAGGATAAAAGGTAAATTCCAGTTTAAGTTGATCATTAGATAAAAATGAAAGAAAGATTAGATTGCGGTTAAAACTAGAATTATATTCAAAAGACTTAAATCCCAGCTTTTTTTTAATAGACTGAACAAATGCTATTACTTCATCTGTATCTACCTCGTTTTCACTAAAAAAATCCAGGTCTTCTGAATACCTGTACGGAATATAAAATCCAGCTAAAGCAGTACCACCTGAAAGATAGAATTTTCGAGAAAAAGATTGCTTACCAAAAAGTGCAAGAAACAGTTTTTGAGTATTAGTAAGAATACCTAAATCTTTCATTCAGAAGATAACAACATTTTCAAATACTTTTTTTTCTGAGGATCTATATTAAGCTTAGGAAAATACTTTTTTAGTTCAGTCATATTTAATTTATGACCATTTAATCCAAAATTTATTAGCTGCTCTAATTTCCAGATAACATATTTTTCAGGGTACTTTTGTAAATTTTTAGTATCAACTGACCAGTTAAACATGAATAAATTATACCATAAACTAACCCCGAACCAAAAAAATATCTGGACTCCCAGAAGAAGGAACTTAGAGTTTTTGGAGTCTTTCGGAGTTGATTTTCAGGTAGTTGATGTCGTCTTCTATGTATTTCCATTCATCACCTTGAGTTCTTGGGAAGCTGTCTACCAGGAATTTCAGTTTCTCCTGGTCTTTTTGGAATTTTTCTAATATTGTCTCTTTGTATTGAGTTAGGCCATTTTGAAATAGAAAGTCTGTTAACTCCCCTGCTGTGGCTGCATATCTTAAAGAAGCTGGAGACATATATGTGTTGTTTTCAGATTTACGTAAATCTTCAATCTCCCTTAACCTTCTTTCAAGTAAAACTATATAATAGTTAACTTTATCCTCTGGTGAATTCTTAAGTGATAAAAAGTTTTTTTCCTGAAACCGTTTTAAACCAAAAAGGAGTTCTTTATCTGGAGCTGCTGAGTTAGATAAAACTAGAGAAAGAG
>Ga0209542_10012818_pt1 | contig 14585 bp, 22 predicted proteins | sample RifCSPhighO2_01_FD_184028 | JGI IMG/M metagenome (GOLD analysis project Ga0209542, IMG submission 184028) | Soil microbial communities from Rifle, Colorado - Rifle CSP2_plank highO2_0.1 (SPAdes) (version 2) | ecosystem: Environmental > Terrestrial > Deep subsurface > Rock core/Sediment ...
AGGAAGTTAGAGAATATCCCCGGCAAACCTATAATGACCTCATAAAGCAAATGATTCAAATCTTTAAAAATACTAAAAAAAGAAACCAATATGACGAGTTTCTACATAAAATACAACAAGCTAAAATGAAAGAATTGTGGGATAATAAAGAGGATGAAGATTGGGATAATGTTTAAACCAGGAGATGTTGTTCTTGCTGAATTGCAATTTACAGATACTTTTGAAGTAAAAAACAGGCCTGCTTTAGTTTTATTTGAAGAATATGATAATGTTGTAGTAGCTGGGATAACCAGCAACTTGAAGATGGAAGGGATAAGACTAACAAAAAAAGAGGGTGCTGTTAAAGAAAGCGTTATCAAACTAAATTATTTATTTACCATTTCCAGAATAATGATTAAAAAAAATCTATTCTCATTGTCTAAAGAAAAGAAGAGAATAGTCTATGAAGAATTAATCAATAAATTAAGTATGTTGAGATGATAATTATTCTCTTTTGGGCTTTAAGGGAATTCTTGTGTATTTTTTACAATTGCTACAATAAATTATAACTCTTGATTTGTGAATTCTTATTCTTGAGTTTGTTCCTGGCTTTAAGTAAGAGTAACAATGCTTGCAGAACTTTCTCTTTTGAGATTTTAATAAAGAAATATTTAATTTCATTGCGATTTTTCTTGCTAATTCAACATAGCGATTCGCTAATTTAGGAGATTTTATAAAAATTTTATCCGCTTCTGAAAATAGTTTTTTTATCCTATGTTTTGCTATCTCTATGGACATAAATCTAAGAAAGAAAAGAGAGTATTTAAAACTTGTTTTACTTAAGATAAATCTTTATATATGACCTTAGTTGAAGAACATTAAATGGGAAAAGAGGTGTTATAATGTCTATTGTGGGCATAAAAGAATTATTAATAAGAGTTAAAGAAGACAAATTGTTTGAAGATTTATCTGAAAGAGAATTAACTAATCCTGAAGGCACTGGCTTTGATTTGAGGGTTGGAGAAATTTATAAATTAACTTCTGGAGGATTTTTAGGTGTTGAGAACAGGGAAACTTCAAATACTGAATTAGTTGTAAAATATGAGAATAATAAAAATAATTCTATAATCATAAAACCTAATGAATATTATTTAATAAAAACTATCGAGAAAATAAACAATCCAAAGGATTTAGCTCCTCATTTCAAACACAGAAGCAATTTATTTAGATCTGGTGTTGTTGTCCACACAGCTCACTGCGGACAGGGCTATCAAGGAAACTTATTATTCGGAATTGAAAATAGAGGAAAATATGATTTTAAATTAGAGATGGGAGCTAGAGTAATTCATGTTGTGTTCCATAAGATTGAAGGTGAAGGGACAGAATATAGGGGACAATGGCAGGGAGGAAGGATTTCTACTCATGGAATGGAGAGACAAGTTTGAAAATGAATTTAATTTTGAGAATAAATCAAATAGAGGAATTAAGTCCTGTTGATTATGATAAACAAGGGAGTGCGGGGATTGATTTAAGAGCATCCGGTAGATGGGTTATTGATTTGGATAGAGAAAAAGGAAATCAAAGAGAAATTAAACAAGAATCCTATGAGCTACTTCCTCAAGAAAGGGTTCTTATTCTTGCAGGGATAGAAGTGGAGATTCCTGAAGGATATTATGGCGATGTCCGAGATAGAAGTGGGAATGCCCTCTATCATGGTTTGCATGTTCTTGCAGGTGTTATTGATCCAAGCTACCGTGGAGAGATTGGAATATTAATGACAAATACCGGAAAAGGCCTTACACGATTACAAAAGATGAAAGAATCGCCCAGATGGTAATAACTAATTATCTTAAAGCTGAAATTGATCGCTATGGAGAGCTATCTGCAACAGAAAGAGGAGGAAAAGGCTTTGGAAGTACAGGAAAACATTAAGATATTATAAAATATATATTGTAGTATAATATTATTTATATATAACCTTAATTTTAGAAGTTACAATATGTTGTTATCTAAGTATTAATGATATACAACCTATTGTATATAAATGAAATGTCCGTTCTGTGGAAACACAGAGACAAAAGTTGTAGACAAACGTGAGACTGGAGAGTTTGAAGCAACAAGAAGAAGGCGTGAATGCCTAAAATGCGAGATGAGATTTACCACATATGAGCGTGTGGAAAACTTAAACTTGATTGTCATTAAGAAAAGCGGCGGAAAAGAGCCTTTTGACAAAGAAAAGATAAGAAAAGGCATTTTAAGAGCATGTGAAAAACGTCCTGTGACGCTAGAGCAGATAGATAAAATAGTTGACAAGATTGAAGGCGATATAAGAAAATTAAAGACAGTTGAAATCAAAAGCGAGCAGATTGGAGCAAAAGTAATTAATGCATTAAAAAAACTTGATAAAGTTGCTTACTTGAGATTTGCTTCTGTTTATAGGAGCTTCAAAGACATAAAAGACTTTGAAAAAGAAATAAAAGAAATAAAATAAGAGGTGATATACTTGGATCAAACAGCGGTTGGTGAATTAAAAATTATGAGGAGATTTACCAAAGATGGTGAAAATCCTTTAGATGCAATTGAATACGTCAAAAAAAATTCTTTAATAACTGAGCCTAATGGAAAAGTTATTTTTAAACAAGAGGATATTGAAGTTCCTAAATCATGGTCGCAGTTAGCTACTGATATTTTAGCTTCCAAGTATTTTAAAAGAGCTGAAATTCCTTTAACTGGAAAAGAAGTCTCTGCAAGACAAGTTGTTGAGAGAATTGCTAGTACAATAAGATTATTTGGAGAAGAAAATGGCTATTTCTTAAATGGAAATGCTCAAGTTTTCGAAGATGAGCTTTCATTTATGCTGATAAATCAAATGGGAGCTTTTAACAGCCCAGTTTGGTTTAATGTTGGATTGTATCATAAATACGGAATAAAAGGAGAAAGCGAGAATTATTTCTACAATCTAGACACTAATAAAGTTGAAGCAGTCAAAGATGCTTACTCTCATCCTCAAGGATCTGCGTGTTTTATCCAGTCGGTTAAGGATGATTTAATGTCAATTTATGATTTAGTTAAATCTGAGGCAAAATTATTCAAGTTTGGGAGCGGAACAGGAACTAATTTTTCTAATTTAAGAGGCGAAGATGAGCTACTATCAGGAGGAGGGAGAAGCTCTGGACTAATGTCATTTTTGAAAATACTTGATAGGAGCGCGGGCGCTGTTAAATCCGGAGGAATAACAAGAAGAGCTGCAAAAATGGTATGCTTGGACATGGATCATCCGGATATTTTAAAGTTTATAAGATGGAAAGCTGAAGAAGAGAAAAAAGTACAAGCCCTAATTAATGCTGGTTATCCTTCTGATTTCAATGGAGAAGCTTATGAAACTGTTTCAGGGCAGAATGCGAATAATTCAGTAAGATTAAGCGATGAATTTATGGAAGCCTATTTGAACAACGGCAAATGGCAGACAAAATTCAGGACAACAAAAGAAGTTGCAAGAGAGTATGATGCATCATTTTTGATGGATGAGATATGCAAAGCTGCATGGGCATGTGCAGATCCAGGAGTGCAGCTCCATACAACAACAAATAAATGGCATACTTGTCCAAATACGGCTCTAATAAATGCCAGCAATCCGTGCTCTGAGTACTTGTTTTTGGATGACTCAGCATGTAACTTAGCATCTTTGAACGTTATGAAATACGTAGACAGAGATGGAAATTTCGATGTTGAAGGATTTAAGCATGGTGTGAGGGTATTTTTAACAGCACAGGAGATTCTAGTTGATTTGAGCTCATATCCAACAGAGATTATTACAAAAAACAGCCACGATTATAGACCATTAGGATTGGGATATGCGAATTTAGGAACTTACTTAATGATATTGGGGATTCCTTATGACAGCGAGAAAGGAAGAGTTATTGCTGCTGCGATTACTGCTTTAATGACAGGAATGGCGTATGCCACTTCTGCTGAAATAGCCAAGATTAAAAAACCTTTCTCTGGATTTGAAAAAAACAGAGAGCCTATGCTGAAAGTCATGAATATGCACAGAGATGCAGCATACAAAATAGATGTAAGGTACTGTCCAAGTGGATTATTAGAAGCGGCAAGGGAATCTTGGGATTTGGCTATTGAGCTAGGAGAAGAATACGGGTATAAGAACTCACAAACTACAGTTTTAGCACCTACCGGTACTATAGGGCTTTTAATGGATTGTGACACAACGGGAGTTGAGCCTGAATTCTCTTTAGTTAAATGGAAAAAACTAGCCGGAGGAGGATATTTTAAAGTTGTAAACAAGTCAATTCCTAAAGCTTTGAAGAAACTAGGCTATAGTGAAACTGAAGTAGAGGATATAATCCACTATATTTTAGGGTATAGAACCCTAGAAAATTCACCTGTTTCAAAAGATAAACTAAAAGAATTAGGATTTTCTGAAGAAGAAATTAAAGAAGCATTTGACTCTGTTGAAACAAGCCAAATGTGGAATGAATACACTCCAAATATTAACCCAAAAAGCCTTGAAGAAAAAGGCCTTAGCTCAGACATTATAGATCAGATAAAAGAATATGTCAATGGAAACGAGACTTCTGAAGAAGCTCCTCATTTAAAATTAGAACATTATCCTGTATTTGACTGTGCTAATAAATGCGGAAATGGTAAAAGGTTTATTCAAGTAATGGGTCATGTTAAGATGATGGCAGCTGTTCAGCCATTCATATCAGGAGCTATATCAAAAACTGTAAATATGCCTAATGAGGCTACTGTTGAAGACATAAAGCAGACTTATATTGAAGGTTGGAAATTAGGATTAAAAGGAATTGCACTTTACAGAGACGGCTGCAAATTATCACAGCCTTTGAGCTCAAAATCCTCTGAAAAGAAAGAAGAGAAGATTGCCCAGATACAGTTCCAAAAAAAGTTGCCATATAAGAGAAAAGGTTATACCATAAAATCCGACGTTGGCGGGCATAAATTATTCCTAAGAACTGGAGAATATGATGACGGCAAACTTGGAGAGATATTCGTTGATATCCATAAGGAAGGAGCTTCCTACAGGAGCTTGATGAACTGCTTTGCCATTTCAATTTCAATGGGGCTGCAATACGGAGTTCCTCTGGAAAAATTTGTTGAAATGTTTACCTTTACAAGATTTGAGCCTAATGGAATTACAGACCATCCAAATGTTAAGACATGCACTTCAGTAATTGACTTTATTTTTAGAGTTTTAGGAATGGAATACCTTGGAAGGATAGACTTCGTGCATGTAAAGCCTAAAGCAATGGATGAAATTGACGTTGACGTTAAAAAAAAACTAGACCTGACTAACTTAAACAAAGACAGCCAGCTAGACCGGCATTTATCAAATATGATGGGAGATGCTCCTCCATGCAGCTCCTGCGGCCATATGACTGTAAGAAACGGCTCCTGCTACAGATGCTTGAACTGCGGGAACTCTATAGGGTGCTCGTAAATGAAGCTCTATACTAAACAAGGAGACTTGGGAAAGACTAAATTATTCTGCAATCTTCCTATTGACAAATTTTCTTTGAGAGTGGAATGCTTTGGGACTATTGATGAATTAAATGCTTCTTTGGGACATGCCTTATCTTTTGTCGATGATATAGAGATAAAAGAAATTATTATTAGAATTCAAAATGACTTATTTTCCATTGGATCTGAACTTGCCAATCCTGAAGCAAGCATCAAGAGCAAAAATTTTAAATATTTGGAAGAAAAAATAGACCATTACCAGAAAATACTTCCTGAATTAAGGAATTTTATACTGCCCAATGGAGATAAAAGCGCTACTGCCCTGCATTTAGCAAGGACCATATGCAGAAGAGCTGAAAGAAGAATCTGCATTTTGAACAAGCAACAGATATTGGACAAAGAAATCTTAGTATATATTAATAGACTTTCAGACTTGCTGTTTGTACTTTCAAGACTAGCCAATTATAGAAAAGGAATAAAAGAAGAGATATGGAGGGATGTAAATGATTGAACTAAACAAGATAAATATACAAAATGAAATAAAAAATAACAGGGTTTTAGTTGTTGATTTTGGAGCTGAATGGTGCGGACCATGCCAGGATTTGGCTCAGGTTTTCGGCAACATAGGCAAAAACATTAAAGATGTTAAATTCGCAAAAGTTGACTTGGCTAAAGATGAAAGCCTTGGAGAAAGCTATAAAATTAAAAACTATCCTACAGTTGTGATATTCAAGCAAGGAAAAGAAGCCAAAAGATTTGAAGGATTTGTTTCAGAACAGGATTTGACTAATAAAATAAAAGCCTGTTTATAGAAAAGTTTTATAAATTAAGATTAAACAAGATTCTCATGCCAAAATATAAAGTGTGCGTTACGGATGAGTGTATTGCATGCAATGCCTGCGTTTCTGCCTGTGACGAGAATTTTGAAATGAATGAAGACAACACAAAAGCTATAGTTAAAAAAAGCATTATTGACGATTCTGAACTTGCTAAAAATGAAGAAGCCAAAGACATCTGTCCTGTGAATGCGATTAAGATTGAGAAGAAGTAACTTTTCTTAAAGATAACCTTCCTAAGGGATCATGAATAGGGAGATTTACCTCTCTTCCATTTAGCGAGATATGATAATAATCCGGATCCATGCTGACGATTATTCCTTCTACAAGGACTCTTTCTAAATTACTGCTATCTTCCATACTTGGAACAGTTATATAGTAAGGAGCGCCTTTGATTAGCACAGTTACTTTATCTCCAATATTATAAGTTTCTTTTTCCATATACAATATTAAAAGAATAAAAGTTATATGGCTTTCTGAAGCCTGCTTTCAGTTAATTCTTTTCTTATTTTCTGATAAAGAAAAGTTAATCTTAAAGTTCTTTCTTTTATTATTTCAGATTTAAGCTGAGGTAATTTAGAAGCTTGTGTTCCAGGTCTTGAGGAAAATTTTGAAATGTTTAAAACTTCTGGCTTTATTTCTTCAATTAAATTTAAAGTTTCTTCGAAATCTTCTTCACTTTCTAAAGGATAACCTACAATAATGTCTGTTGCTATTGTTATGTCTGAGAATTTTTTTCTGAATAATTTAACTGCAAATTTAAAATTATCAACTGTGTGAATTCGTTTCATATGTTTTAATATTTTTTCCGAGCCTGACTGGACGGGGATATGTAAGAATTTCATTATTTTATCTGAAGAGCAAGATTCCAATAAATCTGGAAGGATTTTATTTAAATGCCATGGATTCATCATTCCAACTCTAATTATGTAATCTCCTTTTATTTGAGTTAATTCATCTAAAAGCTCTGGTAGGTTAGTTCCTATGTCAAAACCATAACAGCCATTATCCTGAGATGTGAGATAGATTTTTTTACATCCTTCATCAACTGCTTTTTCGAAAGCTCGCTTTATATCCCCAATTCTATAAGACCTTAAGTTTCCGCGAGCTAATTTAGTGCTACAAAAATCACAGTGATTTAAACAGCCCTGGCTTATTGGAATTATACCCACATCATTTTCAACTCTTACCAAAGGTAGATTCAATCTATTTTTTTCTTTTTCGTTTGAAAATTCATCATGAGGATTATCTAAAATATCAGGTAATTTATTTATTGAATTCGTATCAAAAACTGCTGTTACATTATCAATATATTTTCTTATGTTTATTGTTTTAGTTAAACATCCTCCAACAATGACTTTTTTGGTCTTTGCTATCTCATTTAAATAATGCAGCTCTTTGCTCTGAGTAGCATTTTTTACGGAACAAGTATTCGCTATTATGAAATCAGCTTTATCCTCAGAATCCACCAGTTCATAGCCTTTTTCTTTTAATAATCCGGCCATAGCTTCAGAATCAGAAATATTAGCTTGGCAGCCATATGTTTTAATGAAAATTTTCATGAATATTCCTCGCAGTACCAGTTTCTTTTAGCAATTTCTAAACTAAATCTACTTCGAGTGATTCTTTCTTCTAAAGCACGACATTCTGATTCATCTAATTGAATTACATCTGGTATATGCCTGCGTTTAATGCCTATAATTTTTTTGCATTTTTCTAAAGCTTCGGGAGGATTATTTACAAACGTATAAACAATTAGAGGATTACCTTTACCTGCGCCTAAGTGTCCTTGTACAGCACTAGTTTTATACCATCTTCCCATTTTAGTTAGAATTAATGCCCTTCGCAAGCCCTGTCTATCGGAACTTTATTTGAAGCACTGCTTTTCTTTACAAATTTATTTTTTATTAAAAATTCCTCAACTTCTTCCCCTGAAATATCAGCTAACATTTTTCCATTTATTTCAACAGATGGAGATAAAGTCTGGCCTGATTTTTCTACCATTTCCTCGAATTGAGATTCATCATTAATAATATCTCTGTCTTCATAGTCTAAATCATATTTTTCCAAGACAGCTCTGACTCCATTGCTCCATCCGCATGTCGGCTTTAAATAAGCTATAATTTTTGTTTTCATATTAAATTTAAAGAAAATGGTATTTTTAAGGGTTTTGGATTATAAATTTAAGAACTCTTACTGCTTCAATACAATCATCCCTATAATTATAATTTGTGATTAAATTACAGGAAGTACTATCTCTTAATTCAACAGCAGATTTCGTGTAACTTACATATTCAAGGCAATCTTCTTTAAAATCTTCACTGACTAAATTACAGATGGTAGGATCTAGCAATTTTATGGCAAAATCTATATAACAAAAATCTCTGGAAGTTCCTGCTCTAACTTTCATACATCCATCCAAATCATTTTTATTTAGTGCAATGTTTTTATAACAAGTATTTCTTTCACCAAGGAACGTTGTAACATCATCACATATTTCATAATCTAAATTAGGAACAATTGCTGCCATTTTAGTTATACAGCTATCCCAATGACCTGGATAAGTTAAATATTCACAAAATTCAATTCCAACAGGCATTTCCTCTAAAAATTCCAGATAACATAAACCCATATTTCCATCAGGATCTATTTCTCCACAAATTCTATAATCTCTCATTCTTTCTGCTAAAACTTTATAGCAGTCATCGTCAAATGTTTCTGATTCAATTCTAGAACAAATATTTGGACTTTCAAATTCCATTGCTAATTCATAATAGCATAAATCCCTATCAGAAAATGGAATTGCATCTGGATTATGAAGCACTCCCTCACAGTTTTTAATTTCTGATGGCAATTCTGTTTCTGGATATTGAAGCTCAACAGGCAATTCATATGTTTCTTTACTTTCGCAACCAATCCCAATAATAAAAACTATAGATAAAAATATACTGAATAAAATGAAGTGTTTCTTCATTAGAGATATTGAAGAATGGATAATTTATAAAAGTTTGGATTTAGCCTTTATCCGCCTTAAATTAACAAGGGATTATAAACAGAAACATTTATATATTCTAAGTTAATCATAATTAACATAAAATAGATTATAGGTTAATTCAAAATGGCACAAATTAAAGATGTTTTACCTGACATGAATCCCTGGTGGAAAGAAGAATTTAAAATAGAATTTAAGGAAAGGGAAATGCATAAGAAAATACAGAAATATCTTCCATTAAAACAAATAATTGCCTTTACAGGATTAAGAAGGGTCGGGAAGACAACTCTAATGCTAAAAATAGTTGAAGATGAGATTAAGAGAGGATTTAAGCCAAGAAATATATTATTCTTCTCCTTTGACGAATTTAAAAATATAGAGGTAGATGAATTAATAAAAGCATATGAAGATATTCTAGAAAAAGAGATTAGAAAAGGAAAACATTTAATACTTTTTGACGAGATACAGAAATTAGATAACTGGGAAAACAAATTAAAAAGAATTTATGATACTTTTAAAGACATAAAAATAATTATTTCGGGGTCTGAATCCTTGTTTATTAAAAATAAATCCAGGGCTATATTAGCAGGAAGGATATTTGAATTTAAAGTTGAAACCTTAACTTTTAAGGAATTTCTTAATTTCAAAGACTTCAATTATAAACCTATAAATCTCCACAAGAAAGAATTAATGAAATTGTTTAGCGAGTTTATCTCAACCTTAGGCTTTCCTGAGTTGGTTAATATTAAAGAAAAGGAAATAATAATAAAATACGTTAAAGAAAGCATTTTAGGAAAAGTAATTTACAGTGATATTCCTAAGTTATTTAAGATTAAAGATGTTTCAATACTAGAATCCCTGTATAATATTTTTTTAGAGGAGCCTGGGCAGATAATTGAAATCTCAAAATTAGCAGATGAATTAAATGTTTCCAGACAGTCAATATCTAATTATATAAAATATTTAGAAGATTCTTTTTTAATAAGAAAATTGTATAATTATTCACGAAATAAAAGAAAAGTTGAGAGAAAATTAAAGAAATACTACCCAACTGTAATCTCTCCTGAATTGCTGTTTAAAGATGATTTATTGTCCAAGTCAAAAGTATTTGAATGGATGATTATTAACCAATTAAAAGCTGAATTTTTCTGGAGAGATCCTTATAAGAATGAAGTAGATATTGTAAAAGATAATATCCCTATAGAAATTAAATATGGAAAAATTGAGAAAGAGGGGGTTATTGTGTTTATGGAAAAATTTAAAGTTAATAAAGGTTATATCATCTCTTTAGATAAAGAAGAAAATGGAAAAATAGAAATTGTTCCTGCATTTAAGTTTTTGCTGGGAAATAGCTGATAGATAATTTAGAGAACAATTAAGAAGATTTAATTTGTCTATTTATGATTCTCTATATCATAAAAATAGTATGAACAGCACCTACAAGTTCCCATACATAAGTACAGTACCGTTATAGGCGTTGCCCCTCTTAACTTCTGAGATCGGAACGAGATCAGGTGTGACAAGGGCACTATGGCCGTTCATAATGAAAATGATAAAATAAGGGTTTTTAAACTTTTCTTATTGTAAACTCCAGATTTGGGCTTACCATAATAAGCTGCCGGGATTTCATTAAAGGCCAGTCCTCTCTCTTAATTAAAGGCTCTGAGGAAAATATTACCGGCTTTTCTTTATGCAGGCATTTAATCATAATTTTTTCATTGGTCTTTTTTGACCTGTATTCTATTTTATGCTTTATCAGTTTTTGCTTTAAATAATGAAGATGAAAATCGCTTTTATCTTTTAAGCTGTATCTATAAGCAAATAAATTTCTTCCATCAGACAATAAAAAATTTAAACTTGGAGAAACACTTTTTTTTGCAATAGCAACTGTTTTTTTTATGCTTAAAATGATATCCTTAGTTTCTTCAAAAAACTGCATTATCAGCAGAAAATACAGCTCAGAGTCTGCTGTGCCTTTAATCAAACTTCTGAATTTTTTATTTAAATGATGGTAAACAAGCTTTCTGTCTATTTCTCCATTATGGGCGAAGATAAAATTCTTGTATGAAAAAGGATGTGCATTGACCTTTTTTTTATTTCCAACTGTGGCGCGCCTTACATGGGAAATTATGATTTTTGAGTTAATTTTTTTTATTTTTTCAAAATGATGATGCTTTAACTTTCCTTCTTTGAAGATTTTCGGTTTTTTATCTTTGTACCATCCAATCCCCCATCCATCCTGGTTTGACCTTGAAAAAGACTTGAACGGCTTTTCAGCATGAAAGAAAGAACACTCTATATCAACTGGTTTTTTTGCAATAACAGCTAAGATGCGGCACATGCTGTAATTTACAAAGATTCAGTAGTTTATAAATCTTAATTATACACTTCTTTCTTTATATCTCTACCATACTGTCTGAATGATTTTTGAATTTATTATTTCCTTGTCTTTAGTTATTAATAATGCTCCAGTTAAAATACAAGTAGCTACTATAATCTTATCATGCATTTCAGAAATTTCCTTTATCTTTTCAGCTTCTTCCAGGACATCTAAGTCTAAACTGTAAGGAATATAATTTAAACTTCCTTTAATCTTTTCTAAAATATCTTTGACTTTAACTTTTAATTTTCTCTTATCGCATATGTGCATTATTTCTGCTAAGACGATTGTCGGGATGATTATAATTTCTTCTCCGTTATCTGCTCTGTTAAAGATAGAACTAGCTTTTTCACCTAATTTTTTATCTTCTGTTAAATACCATATAATCCCATGAGCATCTGCAACATAATACATTCTTTAAGAACCCTTAAACAGTGATTTTTTTGACTGTTTTATGTCTTTTTCAGTTATTATTGTTCCTTTCAGCAATCCTTTTAATTTTACAATCTTTTTTTGTTCTGGCTGCTGAATTAATTTTATGATTATAGATTTCAAACTATACAATTCAGATCCTATTTCTTCCAGTTTCTTTTCCATTAGGCTTGTCATACAGCTTTTTAGAGTTTATTTCTTTAAAAGGTTTTTGGTTCAGGGAAAAGATATGCAATTTAAGGGGAAGAGATTCTAATTATACACTTCTTTCTTTATGTTTTCATTCGGAATAATTAATTCTTCCAATAATGTTTTTTCTATTGTTTTCACAAAGTCAGGGGGGCCGCACAAGTAAAAATCAGTGTCTTTAGACTTTAAGAATTTTGAAATCATGTTTTTATTTATCCTTCCATGAGTTCCTTTCCATTCTTCCTTTGTCAAAGTAAATTCACGAGTAATGTTTTTTTCTTTTGACAGAGATTCAATTTCATTTTTCCATAAAATTTCATTCTGGGTTTTATTTGAGTAGATTAAATGAACATTTATTGGAAGCTTTTTCTGATGTATATGCCTTAAGATTGACATCAATGGCGAGATGCCTGAGCCTGCTCCTATGAGCATTATATTTTTCTTAGTATGGTTTTCATCGAAATAAAATTTTCCAAACGGTCCTGTTACTGCTATGAGCTCTCCTTCAGCCAGGTAATTGACAAAATAATTCGAGACAAATGCGTTTTCAGTTGTTTTTACAGTAACTTCCAGATAATTTTTTTCCAATGGAGAAGATGACATTGAGAAAGGCCTTTTCTGAATTCTTTTTTTTCCAGAATTAACTTTGAATTTTCCTGTCTTTTCCAAATCAAGCTCCATCATAATAAACTGGCCGGGCTGGAACGAAAAGAATTTTCCCTCTAATCCAACTCTTACTGCCTTTGCATTATTTGACAGCTTTACTATCTCTGAAACTTTCAAAATATAATTTGGCATTGAATTAAGTTAAAAGAAATTGTTTTTAAAGTTTTGCAAAAGCTTAATATACTAATTATGATTCTTGTATGATAATGGCGAGAAGCACTAATAAAGACCACTCAGAATTTATAGAATCTATGCTTAAAAGTGCAAAAGAGAAAGGTTCTCCAAAACCAAAGCCTTTACATGAAAGCGTTGACATGAAAGAAGTTGAAAACATTGTAAAGAATTTGGAAGTTAAGAAAACCAGAAGGAAATTTTAGAAAATCTTATAAAGAATTTCTATTCTCTTTTACAATGGGTTAAAATGGGTTTTGTTAAAGTCTGCTCTAAAAGCGAGATTAAGTCTGGAAGCGGGAAAGTTGTTGAAGTTAATGGCAATGAGGTTGCTGTGCTGAATGATAATGGTAAGTTTTTTGCCATTGAGAATAACTGTGCTCACATGCAGGGTCATTTAGGGGAAGGAAGCTGTGAAAATGAGAAAGTAACATGTCCATGGCATGGATGGAGTTATGATCTTAAAACAGGGAAAAATACCTTTAATGAAAATGTTAAATTAAAAATTTATGAAGTTAAAATACAAGGAAATGATGTTTTAATAAAAGCTTAAGGAGAAAAAAAATGACGCATGAATTACCTAAATTAGGATATAAGTACGATGCTCTAGAGCCTTTCATAGATGCTAAAACAATGGAAATACACCACACTAAACACCACAAGACTTATGTGGATAAATTAAATGCTGCTTTAGAGAATCACAAAGATCTGCAGAAAAAATCTGTTGAAGAATTATTGAAAAAATTAAATGAAATTCCTGAAGACATCAGAACTGCTGTAAGAAATCATGGAGGAGGGCATTATAACCACTCATTATTCTGGAAAATGTTAAAGAAAGATGTTGATTTCTTTGGAGAGGTTTCAGATGCAATAAATGACAAGTGGAGGAGCTTTGAAGAGTTTAAGAAAAAGTTTACTGATAATACATTGAGTGTTTTTGGTTCTGGATGGGGATGGCTAGTAGTAAATGAGAATGGTGAGCTGGAAATTGTAAAAACTGCAAATCAAGATACTCCTCTATCTGAAGGAAAAATTCCAATATTAGGAATTGATGTATGGGAACATAGTTATTACTTGAAGCACATGTCCAATAGAGCTGCTTACATTGAAGACTTTTTTAATGTAATCAACTGGGAGCAGGTTAATGACAACTATTTAGAAGCTAAAAGAGAATAATATGGATAAAGTTGTTCACTTTGAAATTCCGGCTGATGATGTGAAGAGAGCTGAGAAATTTTATAAATCGGTTTTTTCGTGGGAGTTGAATTCAATGCCTGAGTTTAATTACACTATTATTAGGACTGTTGAGGTCGATGAAAAGCAGATGCCCAAGGAAGCAAGCGCTATCAATGGTGGGATGATGAAAAGGCAGAATCCAATTAAATCTCCGGTAATTACAATAAGCGTTGAGAGTATTGACGCCACACTTTTAAAACTTAATCAT